>ENA-OFCD01000946-OFCD01000946.1-metagenomes-genome-assembly--contig:-NODE-946-length-16544-cov-3.973679_pt1 | contig 16544 bp, 12 predicted proteins | sample MGYA00153392_OFCD01 | MGnify analysis MGYA00153392 | reverse complement strand
CCGACCCGGGGAATCGACGTCGGTGCCAAATGCGAGATTTATGGCATCATCAACGCGCTCGCCGACGAGGGCAAGGGAGTAATCGTGATCTCCTCGGAGCTACCAGAGCTGCTCGGTATTTGCGACCGGATCTATGCCCTCTCCGAGGGCCGAATCACCGCGGACCTGTCACGCGAAGATGCGACGGCAGAGCGCGTCATGCAACTCATGACCCAGGAAAGGGAGAAGGACCACGAATGAGTGACCTCACCAAGACACCGGCTGCGCCGAACATACTCACCGCCGCGTTCCGTTATCTGGCGGGGCAGCTCCGCCAGATCGGGCTCTTTATCGCGCTTATCGTGATCGTGATCTTCTTCGAGGTCGCTACCTCTGGGATCACTCTCAAGCCGATCAACGTGTCGAACCTGGTCGTGCAGAACAGCTACATCCTCATCCTCGCAATCGGCATGGTGATGGTGATCATCGCCGGGCATATCGATCTCTCAGTCGGATCCGTCGTGGCATTCGTCGGTGCGATGGCCGGGGTGATGATCACCCAGTGGCACGTGCCCTGGTGGCTCGCGATTGTGCTCTGCCTCGGCATCGGGGCGCTCGTGGGCATGTGGCAGGGTTTCTGGATCGCGTATTTCCGCATCCCGGCCTTCATCGTGACGCTCGCGGGGATGCTCACCTTCCGCGGCCTGACCCAGATCGCGCTGCAGAACCGGCAGATCTCGCCATTCCCCGACGAATTTCGCGCACTTGGCTCGGGGTTCCTGCCGGACCTTGGCGGTGGAGTCAGCCTCCTCGAACCCCTTACCGTCGGCATTGGAATTCTCGCGACGCTCCTCGTGATCGCGCAGGGCATCCGCCAGCGTGCCGCCCGTAAGAAATTTGCCGTCGAGGATGAGCCGTTCGCCTGGTATCTTGCGAAGCTCGTCTTCACGTCGATTCTCATCCTGCTGATTACCTACCTGCTCGCCAGCTATAACGGAACGCCGATCGTGCTGATCGTGCTCGGTGTGCTCGTCGTCGCGTACTCGGCAATAATGAGCCGCAGCGTGTTCGGTCGCCACATCTATGCCATCGGTGGCAACCTCAATGCAGCAGCGCTTTCCGGGGTCAAAACCAAGCGGGTCACCTTCCTGCTTTTTGTCAACATGGGGGTAATCGCTGCGCTGGCCGGACTGGTCTTCACCGCTCAGCTCAACCTCGCGAACCCCAAAGCAGGGGACGGCTTCGAGCTTGATGCGATCGCCGCGGTGTTTATCGGTGGTGCTGCGGTAACCGGAGGCATCGGAACCGTGACCGGAGCGATCATCGGTGGCCTCATCATCGGAATCCTCAATAATGGCATGTCGATTCTCGGCGTCGGCTCCGAATTCCAGCAGCTGATCAAGGGACTGGTTCTTCTCGCCGCCGTCGCGTTTGACGTATACAACAAGCGTCGTAACGGCGGACGGTGACTCGGGTGAGGCGGATCCTCGGCCAGCCGGCGATCAGCTAGCCTCAGTTTCGTGGCCAACATCATGGAGGTCGCCCGGCTCGCCGGCGTCTCCCACCAGACCGTGTCCCGGGTGCTCAACGACGAAGACACCGTACGCCCGCAGACCCGCGCAAAGGTGGAGGCAGCGATCCGGGAGCTGCGTTACCGACCGAGTTCCGTGGCACGGGCGCTCGCGACCCGCAAGACCCACACCCTGGGGCTCGTGAGCACCGGCAACCCGCTCTACGGTCCCGCGAGTATCGCGCTTGCCTTCAACGGCGCTGCGCGGGAGGCCGGTTACCAGGTCATCACCGCGAGTATGGCGGATGCCAATCGCGAGGAGATCCTGCAGGCGGTAGACGTGCTGTTGAGGCAACAGGTCGAAGCGATCGTGGTGATCGCGACCGACCAGTCATCGATCGAGGCGATCGACGGTCTTGAGGTCGACATCCCCGTGGTCACCGCCGATTCCAGCGGGCACGGCGAATTTCCCAGCGTCTCGATCGACCAGTTCGAGGGGGCGACACTCGCGACCTCGTACCTTGCTGATCTTGGTCACCGCGACATCCTGCACGTCGCCGGACCGGTGGGCTCGCTCGACGCACGGGAGCGCGAACGCGCCTGGCGGATGGAACTGACGCGGCGCGCATTGCCGATCCGTGAGCCGCTGCACGGCGACTGGACCGCGGACAGCGGTCGCGCTATCGGCACACAATTGTTGAGAGCCGGGGGCGTCTCTGCGCTGTTTGTCGCGAATGACCAGATGGCTCTCGGGCTGATGCATGCGCTCGCCGACCACGGACTCTCGGTGCCGAGCGACGTGAGCATCGTCGGCTTCGACGATATTCCGGAGGCGGCCCATTTCACGCCGCCGCTCACCACCATGCGGCAGGACTTCACTGAGCTCGGGCACCGGATGATGGCCACGGTCTCCGCGGTTCTCGACGGTCGGGAGGTCACGCAACCGGGGAAGACGGCTCCACCCCTCATCGAGCGGGAGTCGGCGGCGCGCGTCTCTTAGTCGCCTGCTTCAGTTGCCCGCATCAGTCGCCTGCTTCGCCACCGGTTGTCGCTGCCGCTCAGGCCGGTGCTGCGGCATACTGCGCACGGATGACCGCCCGAAAGTCGCGCGTCGGCTGGGTGACGACCGCCTCTGCGGTTCTCCTACGAGCCCGTTGGCCAGTTCCGGGTGAGGTGCTCCGCGACCCGGAGTGCGTTGGCCACGATCGTCAATGCCGGGTTTACGCTCCCATTGGTCGGATGCAACGATGAGTCGCAGACGATCACCCGCTGTGCGCCGTGCACGCGGCCCCACGGGTCGGTGGCGGATGTCGCCGGGTCCCACCCCATCCGCGCGGTTCCGCAGGAGTGCTCGCCCGCCGCGGATGCGGTTGCCGCTCCATTCTGACGGCGGATGTCGTGCGCCCCAGCCGCTTCCAGCCACTGTGCACCGACCTGGGCCAGGCCTGCTTCCACTTCGATAGATGCCCAGTGCACGTCTTTGCGTAATGCGGCGGCCGGCTTCCCCCACCGGTCGCGGAGGCCTTCTGCGAGGGTGACTCGCGATGAGGCAAGGGGAATTTCCTGTCCAATGCCGAAGACGCCGAAGGCGTGTGGGCGGCCGTTGCGCATCCACTCCTTGTGACCCGATCCCCAGCGCGGCACGCCCGGCATCGCCGGGTGGGATGCGGAGCTCAGTGGCAGCAGGCCCATCAGATCGACGATGACCCCACCTCCCCACGGAATGCTCTCACCGTGCACGTGGTCAAGAGTTGCGACGGAGTGGCCGGGCCCGACGAAGTCTGTGACGGCATCATCCATCGTTCCGAGTATCGTGACGAACCGATGATCGTGCAGGTGGCGGCCAAGCTGATCATTGCCAATGCCGCTGGCCAGGAGCAACCGTGGAGTCTCGACCGCGCCGGCGGACACCACGACGACCGCACCCGTCACAGTGAGCTCGATTGGACTCGTCGATGTGGATGCCATGAGTGTCACGCTGGCCGAGCGCACCCCGTCACGGACGTTGATGACCTCGGCGTCGAAGAGCACATCGCAATTGCCCGTAGCGATGGCGCGGGGGATGAAGGTGTTGTTCGAACCGTTTTTGGCGTTGACCGGGCACGCGTGTCCGACGCACTGCGGGCACCGAACGCACGCTGGCCTGCCGTCGCGTGGAACGCTGTTGATGGCAAGCGGAATCGGACCCCAACCCCAGCCGAGGGAATCCGCGGCCGCCCCGAGCAGTTCGCGCGCTGGCTCGGTCGTCATCGGCGGCATGGGATAGCCAGCCGATCGGGGCGTGCGCGAGGTCAGGCTGCCTTCTGCTCCTGAGACGCCAAGCTCCCATTCCGCTCGGGTGTAATAGGGCTCCATCTCGTCGTAGTCGATCGGCCAGTCCGCGAGACCGGCGCCGTCGGGGTTACCGAAAACGCTGGCCATCGCGAAGTCATCCGGCAAGAATCGCCACGACATGCCTTGCCAGAGTCGGGTGCCGCCCCCGAAGACCATGGCATTCAGGCCGTAGAGGGAGGCGTCACCGGTGCCGTCGATCACGCGGTATTCGTCGTCCTTCAGGTGAGCGAGGCGCGGATGCCCGGCCCCTGGCCCGGCCGACGGCGAGTAGACGGCGTTGCGCTTTCCATGGAGATGGTCGCCGCGAAGCGCGGCGTTCGGTAGAGGGAGACCGCGTTCGATGAGCAACACGGTCTTTCCTGCCGACGCGAGGATTTCGGCGGCCACCCCGCCACCGGGACCGCTGCCGATCACGATCGCGTCGTATCCGACCCGCACCTGATCGGGTCGTATGCCCTCGATCGGATCGGGCTCAACCGGTGTGGTGCCAAGTGGCACCGCGCGGAAACCGACCATTTCCAGCCCGATCGGTGTGTGGCGCTTGATCGAACCGTGGTGTGCAGAGGATGCGTAGAAGCCTTCCCAGCAGATTCGACGCAGCGCTGCAAAGTGCGTGGCGGCACCGGGCGGATCATCCTCGATTTCGAAGGAGGTGAGGATCGCATCCTGCCGCTCTGTCGTTAGCGCCGCGAACGAGCTCCCGCCAGTGGCCTCTGCCGCGGTGTCGAGAGCAGTGTCCAGCCAGCCGAGCGCGGGGCGAGCCCAGTCCAGGTCCCCGTTCGCCATGGCGACGTAGTCTGACACGCCACCGTCCCATCCGGCCGGCCAGCTGTCCGCTGGAATGATCCGGTCGACCGCAGCGCGGATATTCGTGGTGAAAAGTTCGATCGGGCTAGCGCCCCGCGAGCGATCCACCGATGCCTCCGACGCTGAAGTACTTGTTGAGCGCGGCGAACAGGAGCACGGGAGGCAGCATCATCACCACCGCCACGGCCATCACGAGCCCCCAGTTCGTCTGGTTCTGTTGGAAAAACGTCTGCAGGCCGATCTGAAGGGTGTAATTCGTGTCGGACCGGAGAAACACCACTGCGACAAGATAGTCGTTCCATGCGAGCAAGAAGGCGAAGATCGCGGTGGAGAGTACGCCTGGCAGGGAGTTGCGCAACACGATCCGCGTAAAGCTGCCAAAGACCGAACAGCCGTCCATCCACGCAGCCTCTTCGAGAGTGATCGGTATCGAGTCGAAGTAGGCGGCCATCATCCAGATAGCCACGGACATGGTCGAGCCAACATAGATGATCGTGACGCCGACCAGGTTGTCGACCAGGCCGATCTGCGCGAACAGGATGAAGAGGGGAATGACCGCGGTGACGACGGGCAGCGACTGCACGATAAACAGAATGAGTGAGTAGCCCGACACGAGTTTGCTGCGACCGCGAGAGAGTACATAGCCGGCGGGAGCCGCCACAGTCACGGAGATGAGCACCGTGACGAGGGTGACGACGAGGCTGTTGGCGAGCCACGTTCCGACCGAGGTCTCGGTGAAGATCTTGGCGAAATTCTCCAGCGTGACGCCTCGAGCGGTACTTCCGAGCGAGGGTTCGAGGGAGAGCAGCACGACGGCAACGATCGGCACCAGCACGATGGCCGAAATGATGAGGATGGCAACGAAGCGCCACCACTTGCCCCGCTCCTGCGCCTGGCTGAGCGTGCGTCGTTTTGCGGGGCGCGCGGTGGTTATGACCTTGCCCGCAATCACGGCATGTGAAGTTTGCACGCTCATTCGATATTCACCTTTCGGATCTGGCGGTACAGCACCGTTGCGATAACGACGAGCACGATCGTCATCATGAAGGCGATAGCGACGCCCGGTCCGGTCTGGAAGTTCTGGAAGACGGTCGAGTACGCCAAGACCACCAGTGTCTGGGTGGAGTTGACCGGGCCGCCGCCGGTGAGCAGGAAGATGCTCGGGAAGTCGTTGACGCAGAAGATCGTCATCAGGATCCAGCTGATGTAGGTCGAACGCGCAATCATCGGCAGGGTGATCCGCCAGAAGGCCTGCACGCTGGAGGCACCGTCGACCTTGGATGCCTCATAGACGTTGACGTCGACGGATGCGAGTGCCGAGGACATCATCATCATCATGAAGGGGAAGCTGATCCACACCTTGAACACACACACCGTCACTTGCGCGAGCACCGGATCCGCAAGAAACAACACATTGCCGAGGCCGAGGGCCTGGGCAAGCATCGGGAGTGGGGACTGCGGAGTTGCAACAAGCCAGTTCCAGGACGTGGCCGAGACGACGACCGGAACCACCCAGGGCAGCAGCAGCAGCACCTTGAACACACCACCAGCCGGGATGCGGGTGCGCAGCAGGAGGGCCAGCGCGAGTCCGATTGCCCAGCTGCCGAATACGCCGACCAGCGTGAAGGCGACGGTGAATCCGGCCGCATGCCAGAAAGCCGGAGTCTGCACCATCGCGGTGTAGTTGTGCAGGCCGACAAAGTTACCGGCACTGAGCAGGTCACCGTTGCGCAGAGACTGCAACCCCGCGTAAATCACCGGGTACAGGTTGAGCAGCACGAGCAGAATCAACGACGGGAGCACGAAGAGGAGGAATGCCCGTGAGTGGGTGAACCTCCGCGTGCGTTTGCGGTCGCTTGCCGGTCTCCCCGACCCGGCGTTCCCTACGCCGCTTCGCGCCTTCTTGAGCGCTCCGATCACGGACTCAGTCGTCATATAGTTCTCCTTTGAAGGTGTTCCTGAAGCGGAAAAGGGTGGGCCCAGCTCGCTCCGGACCCACCCAAATCGGCGTTACTTCATGAGCCCTTCCATCGACTTCTGCAGCGCCGTCAAGGCCGTCTTCGAATCTGTGCTGCCACCGAGGATCGACTGCGCAAAGGTGATCATCGGAGCGGTTCCGTCGACCGTGTTGGCGATGTTGTAGAACAGTCCAGTTCCGCCAGGAGCGGCCCAGGTCTTGAAGACGGGCTGCCATTCTTTAACGATCTTCACGTTGTTGGGGTCTGCCTTGAACTCAGCAGTCTCGGAGATCGACTTGAGCGGCGGCAAGCCGATACCCGTCTTCTTCGTCCACAGTTCCTTCATGTTCTGGTAGTAGTACGTGAGGAATGCTTCAGAATTGGCCTGGCTCGGGGTGTTCTTGTACATCATGATGTTGTTCGGGAAGTACAGGCCACCCGTCTTGCCGCTCGGGCTGGTGAGCGGGCTGCCGACGACGAGGTCGCTCGCGACGTCTCCGACTGCCCCAGCGGCAAGACCCGCGCCATCCCATCCGAAGCCGAACTTCTTCGCCTTCCACTGCGACTGTACGTTTGCACTCGTGTAGGTGGCACCCGCCGGATCGCTGTATCCGCTCTTTACGAGATCCAGGACGAAGTCCATGGCCTGGATATTCTCGGGAGTGACACAGTCCGGCTTCTTGTCTGCGTTGAAAAGTCCGCCACCGTTGTTGATCATGAACGCCGTGAGGATGTGGCTGCCGGTGAAGTTTCCAGCACCGGAGCCAAGGCCGAAGCCGTAGACACCATTCTTCTTGAGCGCCGCACACACATTCCGGTAGGAGTCCCAGTTGGTTGGCGGCTGGACGCCCGCCTGCTCGAGCAGCGTCTTGTTGTACCAAGAGATGCGCACATCAAGGTTGTATGGCACCGCCGCGTAGCCCTTGTCGGTCTTCAACGTGTCGACGAGACCATCGAAGAAGTCATCGTAAATACCGTTCTTCTTCCAGCCGTCGATGAGGTTGTCGGCATAGGCGATCTTGCCCTGTTCGGCGAATTGGAACGCCTGTGTTCCTCCGCCAGAGCTCACGGCCGGCCCCGTGTTGGAAGCCACAGCAGAGGAGAAGGTCTGGGTGAAGTTCGCCCATTGGATCTCCTGGTAAGTGGCCGCGCCCATTCCACTCTTCGGCGTGTAGGCGACGGTGATCTTCTTATCGAGCGGGTTGAACTCTGTTCCACCCCAGGGCATGTTCCAGAACTTGATTGCCTGTGCGGAACTGCCCGAGCCGCCTCCCGTCGAACACGCTGCGAGCGCGGCGATTGCTGCTACGCCTCCCGCGACTCCTAAGAATCCCCGCCTCGAAAATGAAGATCCTGTGGATTGTGACGCCATGACAGTTTCCTTTCCAGCCGCCGTCGCCAGTGGCGGCGGCCATGATTCGTCTTTGGATGCATGTGTCGCTCTAAAGGTGAAAAGGTTTCGTGCTGCGACCGCATCAGTATCTATTGGTTCTCGGAGGTTGTCAACCGATGAGGCCAGCGAGCAGCGCGCGCCCAACGCCTCAGGAGTGCCCCGGATGCCCAGTAGCATGAGCGCATGGCTCAGCAAAAGGTTTCGTCGGCGCGCGCCACCCTTGCGGAGATTGCCCGTGATGCTTCCGTATCAATGTCAACGGTCTCGAAGGTGCTCAACGGCCGAGCGGGCGTCTCGGACTCCGTACGCGAGCGCATCGAAGAGCTGCTTCACTCTGCCGGATACAGCCGTCGTGGAAACGCGTACTCGCAGGGACGGCTCATCGAGCTCGTGTTCGAGAACATCGACAGTGAGTGGTCGCTGGAAATCATTCGCGGAGTCGACCGCGTCGCTCGTGAATACGGCCTCAGCGTCATTCTGACCGAGAGCGGTGAACACTATTCCCCGGCGCCCGATTGGATCGATGGCATCCTGCGACGACAGCCCGTTGGCGTCATCCTGATGTTTTCGAAGTTGTCTGTCGATCACAAAAGGCAGCTGGCGACGCGCAATATCCCGTTCGTGGTGGTCGACCCCGCCGGGGATCCTGATCCGGATGTTTCCTCGGTGGGCTCTGGTAACTGGTCAGGTGGGCTGGCAGCTACCCGGCACTTGATCGAGCTTGGGCATCGCAGAATCGCCATGGTCAGCGGCCCACTGGAGATGCTGTGCTCTCGGGCTCGGCTATCGGGATACCGCTCTGCACTTGACGAGGCCCACATCCCGTTCGACCCGACGCTCATCGACGCGGGGGAGTTCCATTATGAGGATGGCGTCGCAGCTGGCGCGAGACTTCTTGAGAGGGTGGATCGGCCGACGGCGATTTTCGCGGGCAACGATCTCCAGGCATTTGGGATTTACGAAGCCGCACGGGTGCTGGGGCTCGTCGTGCCGGATGACGTCTCGGTCGTCGGGTACGACGATGTTCCCAGCGCCAGTTGGGTTGGCCCCAAGCTGACGACGGTGCGCCAGCCGCTGATTGAGATGGCCGAGCAGGCGACGCGCCTGGTGCTCGCACTTCGTGACGATCCTCAGCGGAAGCTCGTTCGCATCGATCTGGCGACGAGTCTTGTGGTGCGGGCGAGCACGGCACCGCCCAGGGCCTGACTTACCTCGATCCATCACGATATATTTCTGGATGGTCAGAGAAAGCTTGCGCTCATCATCTCGTCCGGGATAGCGTGACGGCACACGTAAAACGACTGGCTCGGTGGATGCGGCCGAGCCGGCAGTTCCTGGATCGCCGTGGACAGTCACGACGGTGATAATTCTGAAATGAAGCAACAATGAGCGGCTATCGCTGTGGAATGGGGAGAACTCGGTGACTTCGGCACTGCCAACCGGGCGCAGGGCGCTCATCGTGCGGGGCGGGTGGGACGGGCACCAGCCCGTCGAGACGACCAACTCGATGATTCCGTTCCTCGAGAAAAACGGGTTCACGGTGCGCATCGAGGAGTCGCCGGCCGTCTACACGGATGCCGATTACCTCGCGACCGTCGACCTGATCCTGCAGATCAACACCATGGCATCCATCACCACGGACGAATTCGCTGGCCTCCAGACCGCGGTGCTCAACGGCACCGGGATGGGCGGCTGGCACGGGGGAATCGCGGACTCGTATCGCGACAATGCCGACTACCTCCACATGATCGGCGGTCAATTCGCCCACCATGCGGGCAAGGATCCGGCCACTCGTACCGGCGAACAGTCCGACAACTACATCCCCTATACGGTGCACATCACAGAACTGGGTCGCTCGCATCCGATCACCCGCGGGATCGAGGACTTCGATCTGGTGACCGAGCAGTACTGGGTGCTGAGCGACGAATACAACGACGTGCTGGCAACGACGACACAGTTCGTCCGCCCCTGGGATGCGTGGAATCGTCCCGTCACGGCCCCGGCAATCTGGACCAGGCAGTGGGGAAAGGGCCGAATCTTCGTCTCGGCTCCCGGGCACCGACTCGAGGTACTCGATAACCCGAATGTGCGCACGATCGTGGAGAGAGGCTTGCTATGGGCAGCGCGTTGAATATCGGAATCATCGGGGTAGGCACTATCAGCGCCCAGTACTTCGCGGAGTTTCCGAAGCTGGAGGGATTACACGTCGTGGCTGTCGCAGACATCAACGAGGCTCGCGCGGCCGAAGTGGCAGCGGAGCACGACGTCGATGTGCTCACCGTCGATGCGCTTCTCGCCGATCCGCGCATCGACGCGGTGCTGAACCTCACCATCCCCGTGGCGCACGTCGATATCGCGATGCGCGCGCTCCGGGCAGGCAAGCATGTGTACGGGGAGAAGCCGCTCGCGCTTGACCCCGATGAGGCGGCGCCGATGCTCGAATTCGCGCGCGAGCATGGGTTGCGGGTGGGCAGCGCACCGGACACCGTGCTCGGCACCGGCGTGCAGACAGCGCGCGCTCTGTTGGATTCCGGATCCGTCGGTGATCCCGTTGCCGCAGCAGTGCACTGGAGCTCACCGGGTCACGAACTGTGGCATCCGGCGCCCCAGTTCTACTACCAGCCCGGTGGTGGGCCTCTCTTCGACATGGCACCGTATTACCTCACGACCCTTGTCACGCTGTTGGGGCCGGTGATTCGTGTGTCCGGCGTTGCGACGCGGTCGAGCAGGGAGCGCTCTATCGCCACCGGAGACGAGGCGGGCAGCAGCGTCCCGGTGAACGTCGAAACGCATGTCAGCGCGATTCTCGAACACACGAACGGGGTGACATCCACCCTGACCGTGAGCTTCGAAGTGTGGGCCTCACGCGCTCCGCTCTTCGAGATCTATGGAACGAAAGGCACGATCGCGGTCCCCGATCCCAACCGGTTCTCCGACCCGGTAGAGGTCTGGACAGTGGACACGCCGGAGTGGACAAAGATGCCGATCTCCGCGGGCTACGCGGATGCCGGACGCGGCGTTGGACTGGCGGATTTGGCGCACGCGATCGAGACTGGTCGCCCGCACCGAGCGTCGGCGGAACTGGCGTTCCACGTGCTCGAAATTATGGATGCGGTGCTTCGTGCAGCCAGCGAGCACCGGGTGGTTGAACTCACCAGCACCGTCGCGCGCCCGGAGCCCGTGCCGTTCGGGGCAACGCCGAGCACGTGGTGAGTCCAGGGTGGCGCGGATGACGACGCCGCAGTCAGCGGCGCGCGGCGTACTGCTCGCGGATGACGGCACGGGTGTCGTGAGGCGGGCGCGCTGAGAATTCGAGCGGCCAGTCCGGCCGCGCATTGCTGAGCGCCCAGGCGGCTTGCACCGCGGCACCGAACGCGACGTACTCTGCCGGGGACGGCACCTCCACCGGGATGTCGAACACCTGGCCGGCGATCGCGGCGACTGCCTCGTTTTGTGCCGCGCCACCGATGAGCAAAATGCGTTTTGCCTCGACGCCCTGAGCGCGGATAGCATCGAGTCCGTCGGCGAGCCCGCACAGCATTCCCTCGATGGCGGCCCGTGCGAGGTTCGCCCTGGTGGCGGATGCGAGGGTGAGGCCGAAAAGGGTCGCCGTCGCGTCGGGCAGGTTCGGGGTTCGCTCCCCCTCGAAATAGGGTTGCAGCACCGCGCCGTCCGCGCCGGGTTGCGCTTCGAGGGCGAGCCTGCCGAGTTCCGCGTGATCGACACCGAGCAGCTGAGCGACGGAGTCGAGTACGCGCGCGGCGTTCAGGGTCGCGACGAGCGGGAGGAAGGCGCCGCTCGCATCCGCGAATCCAGCCACCGTGCCTGAGGCGTCGGAGGTGACGGTTTCGGTGACGGCGAAGACGGTGCCGCTCGTGCCGATCGACACGACGACGTCACCGCTGTGAGCGCCAAGCCCGAGCCCGGCAGCAGCGTTGTCGCCGGCTCCGACACCGATCACGAGCGCTCCAGCGGTTCGCGACTCGTTTGGCGCGAGGACCATCGGCAGAACGATGCCGCTCGCGTCCCGCCGAAGGGCCAGGGACAGAAGGGCACGGTCGTATTCGTTCGATCTTGAATCGAAATAGCCCGTACCGCTCGCGTCGGAACGATCCGTGATGAGCTCGGTGAGTACCGGGTTGTCGGGGCCGAATCCGCGCAACCGCCAGGTGAGCCAGTCGTGGGGGAGCGCGACCGCGGCGACCAGTGCCGCGTTCTGGGGTTCGGCATCGGCGAGCCAGCGCAGCTTCGTGATCGTGAACGACGCCACCGGCACGGACCCCGTGCGCTCCGCGAACGACGCGGCGCCGACCTCGGTGACGAGCGCGGTGGCGGCGGCGGCCGAACGTGTATCGTTCCAGAGCAGTGCCGGGCGGATGACGCGGCCCGCGGCATCCAGCACCACCATTCCGTGCTGCTGCCCGCCAAGGGAGATCGCGGCCACATCATCGAGTCCACCCGCGTCGGCGATCGCGCGGCGAAGTGCCTCCCACCACTGTTCCGGTTCGATCTCTGTTCCGACCGGGTGCGAGGCGCGCCCGGTGCGCACGACAGCGCCCGTGTCGACGTCACAGATCACGATCTTGCAACTCTGGGTGGATGAATCGACCCCGGCGACGAGCGTCATCGGTTCTCCCTCTTCTGGTCACAACTCCGGCAATTCTTCGGGCGGATGTCCCCGCTCCGGGTCAGCTACCCGTGTGGGCCATTGTGCCGGAGTTCCGCGGGCTTCTCAGCGCGCGCCGAGCAGATGTTCGAGGGCGAGCTGGTTGAGGCGCACAAAGCCGAAGCCCTTTCCGCCGAAGTAGGAATCGGTGTCGAAGTCCTCGTACGCGCTGCGGTCGGCGAGCAGGTCGTCGTAGCTCTCGTCGGCATTCAGGGTTGGCTCGTTAATCTGCGCGACGCGGGACGCCGCGAGGGCCGCCTGCACCTCCGGGTCGGCCCGGAAGGCAGCCGCCCGCTCCTTGAGCAGCAGGTAGGTGCGCATGTTCGCAGCAGCAGAGTCCCAGACACCGGTGATGTCTTCGGTGCGTGAGGGCTTGTAGTCGAAGTGGCGCGGCCCGTCGTAGGACGGTCCGCCGTGTGCTCCACCGTTCTCGAGCAGGTCGACGAGCGCGAACGCATTAGCGAGGTCGCCGTGACCGAACACGAGGTCCTGGTCGTACTTGATGCCCTTCTGCCCGTTCAGGTCGATGTGGAAGAGCTTGCCCTGGTAGAGCGCCTGCGCGATGCCGGAGGTGAAGTTGAGTCCGGCCATCTGCTCGTGCCCGACCTCCGGATTCACGCCGAAGAGCTCCGGCTTTTCGAGGGTTTCGATGAACGCCATCGCGTGCCCGACAGTGGGCAGCAGGATGTCACCACGCGGCTCGTTCGGCTTTGGCTCGATAGCGAAGCGGATGTCATAGCCCTTGTCGGTAACGTACTGGGCGAACAGGTTCACCGCTTCTCGGTAGCGCTCGAGGGCCCCGCGGATGTCCTTGGCTGAGTCGTATTCCGCTCCCTCGCGTCCACCCCACATCACGAAGGTCTTGGCGCCGAGCTCGACGCCGAGTTCCAACTGGCGCATGGCCTTGCGCATCGCGAAGCGGCGCACTCCGCGATCGTTCGAGGTGAAGCCGCCGTCCTTGAAGACCGGAGCGCTGAACAGGTTGGTCGTGACCATCGGAACGATGAGACCCGTGTCGGCGAGTGCCTGCTTCAGTCGGTCGATCTGCTTTTGGCGGTCCGCGTCGCTCGATCCGAAGGCGAACAGGTCGTCGTCGTGGAAGGTGAGGCCGTAGGCGCCGAGTTCGGCGAGGCGGGTGACAGCTTCGACAACGTCGAGGGGCGGCCGGGTCGGGCCGCCGAAGGGATCCGTTCCGTTATAGCCGACGGTCCAGAGGCCGAAGGAGAATTTGTCGTCGCGGGTGGGCTCTGCAGCCATGGTGGACCTGTCTTTCGGTTGGGTGTGCACAATGAGACGGAAGCGGCAGCTACCGCGAATTCTTTCGGGCGGCGAACCGCTGCTGCAGCAGCACCGCCGCGACGATAATCACGCCTTTGGCCAGAGCCTGGACGGAGGTTGACAGATTGTTCTGAGTGAAGACGTTCGTGAGCGTCGCGAAGATCAACACCCCGAAAACGGTGCCGGTGATCGTTCCCCGGCCACCGACGAGGAGAGTTCCACCCACGACCACCGCGGCGATCGCGTCGAGTTCGTACAGGGTGCCGTGGGTGGATGTTCCGGCGGTCGTACGACCGAGCATCATTATCGCCGCGATACCGGCAGTGAGTCCGGCGAGTGCGTAGAGCGCGACGATGTGCTTCTTCACGCCGATCCCCGCGAGGCGCGAGGCTTCACGGTTGCCGCCAATGGCGATAGTCCGTCGCCCGAACGTCGTGCGGTTGAGGAGAACCCACCCCGCGACCGCCACGAGCAGGAAGATCCAGATGAGCACGGGTACACCGAGGAGGTTCGCACGGAATACGTCAAGGAAGCCCTGTACCCGCACGATCTGCGTCGTGCGATTGGACAGGATCTCGGCGAGCCCCCGCGCGCCGACGAGCATCGCCAGGGTGGCCATGAAGGCAACGACGTTCCCGTAGGCAATGACGACCCCGTTGATTATCCCCGCCACAGTCCCGACGACGAGGGCAATGAGCACCATCACGAGCCAATTCGTCTGCTCCGCGAACAGTTGAACGGAGGGAAGAGTCGCAACGACCGTCGCAAGTCCCAGCACTGATCCGACCGAAAGGTCGATTCCCCCCGCAATGATCACGAATGTCACACCGATGGACAGCACTCCGGTGATCGAGGCGAAGCGAACGATGGTGAGCACATTATCGATACTGGTGAATCGATCACCCGCCGTGATCGTGCCGACCGCGAACAGCGCAGCGAGCGCGATGACCAGTCCGAGGTTGCGACCGACCGAACCACCGAGCACCCTGCCGGCGAAGGACTGTCGGTTCGAGCCATGGCCGGGGCCGATCAGCGGTGGATGAGACAGCTCCTGTGCGCTCACGCGGCATTTCCCTTCATTACGAGGTCAAGCACTTCTTGTTCGTCGATGGATCCGGAATCACGGCTGTCGATAACTCGCCCGTCCCCGATCACGAGTACCCGGTCGGCCAGGCCGAGCACTTCCTCGATCTCGCTCGACACGATCACAATCGCGGTCCCTGCGGCGGCAAGTGAGCGGATCAAGGTGTAGATCTCTGCTCTCGCTCCCACATCCACTCCCCGAGTCGGTTCATCAAGCAACAGGACAGAGGTCCCGTGCACCAGCCACCGCGCCAGCATGACCTTTTGTTGGTTCCCTCCGGACAGGGTTCCGGCTGGCTGGTCGGGGTTAGCGGGACGAAGGTCGAGAGAGTCGAGCTGCGAGCGTGCCGCGGATCGCTCCGCGCGCTCGTTGAGAAAGGACAACCGTGCGAACCGGACGAAACTCGAAAGCGTCACGTTTCGAAACACCGCCTGATCGAGGAGAAGGCCCTGGCTTTTCCGTTCCTCCGGTGAAAGGCCGAGTCCATGAGAGACCGCATGTCCGACAGAACCCGGTCGCAGTCGGACCCCACCTGCGGTGACCGAACCCGAAGTCGAAGTGCGCGCGCCGTAGATCGTTTCCAGGATCTCCGAGCGACCGGAACCGACGAGTCCGGCGAGCCCGACGATTTCTCCGGCCCGCACGGTAAAACTGACATCCTCGAATACCCCGTCGGCGCCAAGATGTTCGACCACGAGCAGCTCGGCCGCATCCGCCGCAATCGTCGCAGCGGCAGGGAACACGTTCTCGATAGTCCTGCCCGTCATGAGGCGGATCAGGTCAGATGTTTCGGTTCCGGCCACCGGAAGCCCGACCGCCATGCTTCGGCCATCTTTGATCACCGTGATTCGATCTCCGATTTCGCGGATTTCGGCGAGCCGATGGCTGATGTAGACAACGGCGATCCCGAAGGAGGTCAGCTCACGGACAACCCTGAAGAGGTTCTTCACCTCTTCCGAGTCGAGTACGGCGGACGGTTCATCCATGATGATGAGCTTGATATTGTGCGAGAGTGCCCTCGCCATACTCACGATCTGCTTGTTTGCGGACGAGAGCGAACCCACCTCCTGGCTGGGCGAGATGGCTTCATGACCGAGCTGCGCGAGCAGTTCCCGAGCTTTCCTGTTTGCCTGCCTCGTGCGCAACAGGCCGAGGGTGTGCAGCTCGTGTCCGAGGAAGATGTTCTCCGCGACAGAGAGGCCGTCGACGACATCCAGCTCCTGGTACATCGTGGCGATGCCAAGGTCGATTGCGGCAACCGGGTCGCTGATCGTGACCTCGGAGCCCTCCCAGAAGATCGTGCCGGCGTCGGGGCGGTGCACTCCGGCGAGGGTCTTGATCAACGTGGACTTTCCGGCGCCATTCTGCCCGAGAACGCAATGCACCTCACCGGGCAGGATCTCGAGGTCGACGCCGTCGAGAGCGCGCACGCCGGCAAAACTTTTAGTCATCCCGCGCACCGCCAGTAGCGCTTTTTGGTCTCCTTTGATCATCTCGGCAACATAACAGAACTCGAGTGTTCTCCGCCAGAATAT
>ENA-OFCD01000945-OFCD01000945.1-metagenomes-genome-assembly--contig:-NODE-945-length-16560-cov-4.245441_pt1 | contig 16560 bp, 10 predicted proteins | sample MGYA00153392_OFCD01 | MGnify analysis MGYA00153392 | reverse complement strand
AGACCTCGCGCTGGCCAACAACCGTGATTTGCGCGTGTCGGCGCTGAACATCGAGCAGGCGCGCGCGCAATTTCGCATTCAGCGGTCGGCGCTGTTTCCCGCGGTGGGCGTGTCTGGAAGCGCTTCGCGCTCCAGGCCCAATCCATTTGGCGCGATCAGCGCAAGCGCCCCGAGCGTCTCTTCCAGCTATGCCGTCAACCTTGGCATCACGGCTTGGGAGATCGATTTCTTTGGCCGCATCACTAGCCTGAAAGACGCGGCGCTGGCGCAGTACCTCGCCACCGAGGAATCGCGCAAGGCCGCGCAGATCAGCCTGATCGGCGCGGTTGCTCAGGGTTGGCTCACGCTGCTGGCCGATGACGAACTGCTTGAGCTCACGCGCCAGACGCTCGCGAAGAATCTCACCTTCTCGTCGATCAGCTGCCCGCCAATTCCGGTGACTCTCGACGGCACCTCTGTTTCCTGTGTCGGCACCCTCGCGTCGGTGAAGATGAAACTTACCGTCGTGATCGACTCGGCATTGCCGAACTCCGCATTCGCTCTGGTGAGTGAAGCGCCAGCCGTCTGACTGTGTTCTCGATCTGACCGTGTTCTCGATCTGACCGTGTTCTCGATCGGACTGTGCTGGCCGCGCCGCGCTGACAAACCCGACGACGCATCCGCAATCAGACGAAGCGGATGCCGGCCTGAAGTCGGGTGCGCAGGTCGAACAGCTCGTTGCCGCCAATCACCCGCGTTCCTGGCACGCCGTCCCGCAGTAGAACGGGCAGTATGGACTGACGGGCGATCACGGTGGAGGCACCGCGGATAGCCCCGAGCACGGTGTACGGTTCGTCGAGTGCCTCATCGGGAAGCACGATCAGCAGCGCTGTGAACTTGACCCGTGAGGCTCTAGACACGACCCTCGCCCGCACCCCGAGGTCGTGCATCGGGCGGGCCTCTCCGAGGGGCTTCCCGAGCAGCTCGCCGCGCCTGCTACGTACCGGCTCGCCGTAGTCCTCGGACAGGATCGCGAAGAGTCCGGTTGGACCGAGCACTACGTGGTCGATCTTCTCCTCGGGATCGCCGGTACTCACGTCGTGCCAGATTGTGTAGCCAATACCGAGCGCGGCCAGTGCACGCGCTGTCGCTTCTTCAGCGAGAGCGTCCGCCAGCAGATGCCGCAGTTCCATCGGAGCCGAGCGAACGAGGGAGGGGTCGTAGGGATCCTCCAGCGGCTCCCCCCTGCCGACCCATTCGCGCATCAGCACGAGGTAGCGTTCCCGCCTCCAGCCTCCCGGATGCCCGTAGGAACGGGCGCGAGGGCGGGTGTCGGTCTGCTTCGGGCGCGATTGCGGCGCCCAGGTGGCAGGAGTGTCAGCGCCCCTCGACGTGGGGCGTCCTCGATCGTATACGGCGCGATCATCGGGGTCGCCCACGCGTTCCCACGCCACCTGCACGGAGGTGAAGCGCTCCGCGTCTCCCCCGGTGTCGGGATGGGTTTCCCGCACCAGCCGCCGATAGGCGCGGCGCAGGTCATCCTGGGTAGCCGTCGAGCTCACGCCGAGCACCTCGTAGGGTGTCGCTGAGATTGGGCTGTCGGACATGACGGGCTTTCCGCTGGAATATCGGCGCAGTGTGCCGGTGCCTCGGTCAAGTGCACCACCACATGACGATATCGAAAACTTGCTGGGATCGAGGTGGGCACGTTCTGGAGCGGCGTTGTGACTCGCTTCGGATTCGCCGACCCCACTCGTACCCGACTCATTCACAGCTTCGAGAGGAGTGGAATTCCCTGCTTCTGAGGATAGGTTTCACTGTTATGACACTCAGTGACAGCCCTCTCGGCGATATCCCCCTCACGACCATCGACGGTACGTCGACCACCCTTTCCGACCTCGGCGACAAGGTTTACCTCGTTGTCAACGTCGCCTCTCGATGTGGGCTCGCCCCCCAATACGAGAAACTCGAAAAGCTGCAGAAGACCTATGCGGAGCGCGGTTTCAGTGTGCTCGGCTTTCCGAGCAATCAGTTCTTGCAGGAGCTCGGCAGCGAAGACGCCATCAAGGAGTACTGCTCGACCACGTGGGGAGTCACCTTCCCGATGTTCGAGAAGACGAAGGTGAACGGCAAGAACGCCCACCCGCTCTACACCGAGCTCACCAAGTCCTCCGACTCTGCGGGCAAGGCAGGCAAGGTCAAGTGGAACTTCGAGAAGTTCGTGATCACCCGCGAAGGGGAGGTGCATCGTTTCCGTCCGACGACGCAGCCCGATGCGCCGGAGATCGTGTCGCTGATCGAGGCCTCGCTTCTCGTCTCCTAGCCCCGGGTTGCTTGGCAAGTTCGACGGGGCCAGTTCTGGGCTTCGGGGCTAGTTCGGGGCTGGCGATCCGTCGTGGCCAGGTCAGTCGAACCCATAGTCGTCAGGTGCGAACCAGCGCACTCCTCGGCTGTGGCTGACCAGGACGGCCCGCATTGGCAGCTCGGTGCATCCGAATGCACTGTCGAGTGCGCGTGCCCAGGCTCGATCGGCCGGAGTGAATTCCGACCCGGCGTAGCGTTCGAGTACGACGATCACCGAATGGGCGTCCATGCCCTCACCGGCCTTCACAATGTTGTCGACAAGCTGAGATACCGCGGTATCAGGCATTATCGGCGGGTCGGAGACCGGGATGATGAGCGGCAACTGCACGTTCCTGCTGTCCACGAACAGGAACCAGACCTGTCTGTGGCAGGCACGTCCCACGAGCGCAGAGATCCGCTCTTCAACAAGGGAATCACTGGCGAGCGGCTGGCTGATGGTGTCTTCGTAATGGGGTTTCATCACGGCAGCGTCGCGCATCGAGACGGGTGCCGGGCTGTACTGGCTAATTTCTGTGTTCTGCTCCGCCGGACTTCCGGTGTGAAGGGGAGGAGAGTCATCTCCTCCCCCGCGTGAACCTCCCGGGAGTCTTCCCCGGAGTTTTCTCCGGATGTGCCCGTCGGTCCGCTCTGTCGCCCGCCCCTGTCAAGCTGGAGCAATGACCGACAGCCGCGCCGCCGCCCTCGCCATCCTGCGCGCCCTGGTCGGGCGTGATGATGCGGATTTCCATGACGGCCAGTTCGAGGCGATCGAGACGCTGGTGGACCAGCGCCGCCGCGCTCTCGTGGTGCAGCGAACGGGATGGGGCAAGTCTGCGGTGTACTTTGTGGCGACTCTCCTCCTCCGGCGGCGCGGCGCCGGACCGACCATCCTCGTCTCCCCGTTGCTTGCGCTCATGCGCGACCAGGTGGCCGCGGCATCCCGGGCGGGGGTGCGCGCGGTCGCCATCAACTCCGCCAATGCGCACGAGTGGGAGGAAGTACTCGACAAACTTCACCGCGACCAGGTCGATGTGCTGCTCGTCTCACCAGAGCGGCTCAACAACCCTGCCTTCCGTGATGAGCAGCTCCCCACGTTGGTCGCACGCGCTGGCCTTCTCGTCGTGGACGAGGCGCACTGCATCTCTGACTGGGGTCACGATTTCCGCCCCGATTATCGACGGCTCCGCGACCTCATCGCGACCCTGCCGGCGGGCATCCCGGTGCTCGCGACCACGGCGACGGCGAATAGCCGAGTGGTGGCGGATGTCGCGGAACAGCTCGGCAGCTCCGACGGGTCCCCCGGTTCCGAGGTGGTCACGATCCGCGGGCCTCTCGCTCGCACCTCCCTGCGCCTCGGCGTGTTGAGGTTGCCCGATTCGAAAGCCCGACTGGCGTGGGTGCTCAGCCACCTCGCTGAGCTGCCCGGCAGCGGGATCATCTATGCGCTCACCGTCTCCGCCGCCGAGGACCTCGCTCGACTGTTGCGCGAGGCTGGACACGAGGTGCACGCGTACACGGGTCGCACCGACACTTCCGAGCGTGAGCAGCTCGAGCAGCGACTCAAATCGAACGACGTCAAAGCTCTGGTAGCCACGAGCGCCCTCGGAATGGGCTTCGACAAGCCCGACCTCGGGTTCGTTCTTCATCTCGGCGCTCCCTCGTCGCCCGTCGCCTATTACCAACAGGTCGGTCGTGCCGGTCGCGCAACAGAGAACGCTGATGTGCTCTTGCTCCCCGGAACGGAGGACGAGGCAATCTGGCACTATTTCGCCACCTCGTCGATGCCGGTGCAGGAGAAGGCCCTCGCGGTGATTGAGGCCCTCGGCGCCACTGCCCTCTCGACAGCGGCGATCGAAGCACGAGTCGACCTGCGACGCACGCCACTGGAGCTGCTGCTCAAAGTGCTCGACGTCGATGGCGCCGTGCGACGGGTCAGGGGCGGGTGGGTGTCGACCGGCGAGCCCTGGACCTACGACGCCGAACGGTATGAGCGCATCGCGTCCGCCCGGGCAGCCGAGCAGCAGTCGATGCTCGACTATGAGACCACCACCGGGTGTCGCATGGAATTTCTGCAGCGTGCCCTCGACGATGAGACTGCCGCGCCGTGCGGCCGCTGCGATCGCTGTGCCGGCGCCTGGTTTCCGGTCGAGGTACAGACGGATGCCGTGGTCGCGGCCGGCGCGTCACTCGACCGCGTCGGCGTAGCAATCGAACCCCGCGCCCAATGGCCGAGTGGCATGGATCGTCTCGGTGTGACAGTGCGCGGAAACATTGCGCTGTCCGAGCGCACCGAGCCGGGCAGGGCGCTGGCGAGGCTCACCGATCTCGGCTGGGGCGGGTCTCTGAGGCACGTGTTCGCGCCGAGTTCGCCCGATTCACCGGCGAGCCCGGCCGTCATCGCTGCCTGCGTGCGTGTGCTCGCCGACTGGCAGTGGCAGGAACGGCCGGTGGCAGTGGTGGCAATGCCCTCGAGGCGGCATCCGTTACTCATCGCCTCCGTAGCCGAGGGCCTTGCGAGCGCCGGGAAGTTGCCGTTCCTCGGCACACTCGAGTGGGCCGGAGGCGGGCCGATCGGGGATGCAGGCGGAAACAGCGCCTATCGCCTTGCCGGAGTCATGCAACGGTTCTCCGCAGCGGGGATCGAAATCCCGACCGGGCCGGTGTTGCTCGTCGACGACCTGGCGGACAGCCGCTGGACGCTCACCGTGGCGGGTCGTGAGCTGCGGCGCGCCGGGGCGGGTGCGGTACTTCCCTTCGTGCTCGCACTGCGGGCATAGGGTTTCGTTCATGATCGTCGTGACCACCAACGACATCGCCGGCTATCGCTGCAGGAGAGCCGGGATCCACGCTGCAGTCGGCTCCGCTCGCCCTCTGAGTCGAGCTTCCGGGAACATCCGATCGGTCCTTCTCCGGGACTTTCGTACTGTGCGCGGAGTTCAGAGGCGAGTACGGTGCCACACAGGCACGACCGGAACCCAGGCACGACCGAAGCGGAGACCAGATGACCGACATGATCAGCACCCCGACGATTTCGAACACCGGGCACATCGCCGGACCGGCGACCTGGGCGTCGAAACCGACCGTTCCCCTGGACCCGCACACGCTGGCGCAGATCGACGGATGGTGGCGAGCCGCCAACTACCTCTCGATCGGGCAAATCTACCTGCTCGACAATCCCCTGCTTCGCGATCCGCTCACGCGTGATGACATCAAGCCGCGCCTGCTCGGACACTGGGGCACAACGCCGGGACTCAACTTCCTCTACGCCCACCTCAATCGCATCATCCGGGAGCGCCAGCAGAAAACGCTCTACATCACCGGACCCGGCCACGGCGGCCCAGGAATGGTCGCAAACGGATACCTCGACGGCACGTACTCAGAGCTCTACTCCCCGATCCGCCAGGACTCGGTCGGCATGCGTCGACTGTTCCGCCAGTTCTCTTTCCCCGGGGGTATCCCCAGCCACGCGGCGCCGAATGTGCCCGGTTCGATCAATGAGGGTGGCGAACTCGGCTATTCGCTGTCGCACGCCTACGGGGCGGCCTTCGACAATCCCGACCTCCTGGTCGCCTGCGTCATCGGTGATGGTGAGGCCGAGACCGGTCCACTCGCGACCGCCTGGCACTCCAACAAGTTCATCGACCCGCTGCAGGATGGCGTGGTGCTGCCGATCCTGCACCTCAACGGCTACAAGATCGCGAATCCCACCATCCTCGCCCGTATCCCGGAAGAGCAGCTGCTCGAGCTCATGCGTGGCTACGGACACAGGCCGTACATCGTCTCCGGTGGCTTCGATGGCGAAGATCCACTGCGAGTGCATGAGCGAATGGCCGAGACTCTCGATGAGGTGCTCAACGAGATAGCCCGCATCAAGAAGAGCGCGGCGGATGGCACGCTGGAAGGCACGGCCGTCTGGCCGATGATCATCCTGCGCACCCCAAAGGGCTGGACCTGTCCCGCGGAAATCGATGGCAAGCCGGTGGAGAACACCTGGCGCGCACATCAGGTGCCTCTCGCGAACGCACGCGACACCGAGGAGCACACGCGCATCCTCGAGGAGTGGATGCTGAAGTACAAGCCGACGGAGCTCTTCGATGAGGCTGGACGCCTCTTCGAGTGGATCGCGGACCTCGCTCCCAAAGGCGACCTTCGCATGTCGGCGACACCATTCGCGAACGGTGGCTTGCTTCGTCGCGATCTCGAGCTGCCGGACTTCCGGACCGCGGGCATCGAGGTGGGAGAGCCGGGAAGCGTTGCGGTCGAATCGACAAAGGTGCTCGGCGGCTGGCTCTCGGGCGTGATCCGTGCAAACCCCGACAACTTCCGCATCTTCGGTCCGGACGAGACGGCCTCCAATCGCCTGCAGGACGTTTTCGATGCGACCGACAAGCAGTGGAACAGTGCGATCTGGCCGATCGATGAACACCTGGCGCGCGCCGGTCGTGTGATGGAGGTGCTGAGTGAACACCAGTGCGAGGGATGGCTCGAGGGCTACCTGCTCACCGGTCGCCACGGCATCTTCAATTGCTACGAGGCCTTCATCCACATCATCGATTCCATGTTCAGCCAGCATGCGAAGTGGCTGCAGGAGTCGAAGAAGCTTGAGTGGCGTCGGCCGATCGCCTCGCTCAACTACCTGCTCTCGAGCCACGTCTGGCGCCAGGACCACAACGGATTCAGCCACCAGGACCCTGGATTCATCGACCACGTCGTGAACAAGAAAGCGAGCATTGTTCGGGTATATTTCCCGGTTGACGCGAACACCCTGCTCTCCACCTACGACCACTGCCTTCGATCGGTCGACTACGTGAACGTGGTCGTCGCCGGCAAACAGCCGAGTCCGCAGTGGCTGAGCATGGCGGACGCAATTGCGCACTGTACGCGCGGTGTTGGCATTTGGGGCTGGGCGGGCACCGAGGTCACGGGGCAGGAGCCGGATGTCGTGCTCGCGTGCGCCGGCGACGTGCCGACTCTCGAGACCATGGCCGCGGCGTCCATCCTTCGTGAGCGGCTGCCCGAGTTGAGAGTGAGGGTCGTCAACGTCATCGATCTGATGCGCCTGCAAGACGAGTCGGAGCACCCGCACGGACTCGCCAGCGAGGAGTTCGACGCCATCTTCACAACCGATAAGCCCGTCGTGTTCGCCTATCACGGCTACCCGACGTTGATTCACCGGCTCACCTATCGTCGCAGCGGGCATTCCAATATCCATGTGCGCGGATTCAACGAGGAGGGCGGCACGACCACGCCGTTCGACATGGCGATGCTCAACAGCCTCGACCGATATCACCTCGTGATGGACGTGATCGACCGTGTGCCCGGCCTCGCCGGCCGCACGGCGGGGCTCCGCCAAGACATGCAGGATGCCCGACTGCGTGCTCGTGCATACACGCGCGAACACGGCGAGGACATCCCAGAGGTGGCCGACTGGACCTGGAGCGGAACCGGTGCCGGAGCTATCTCCGCCGCCGAGACGGGCGGGGACAACACCTAGCGCGTCAATTCGAGCCTGGCCTCGCCACGACCGCGAACCAGAACACCGCTGGGAGTCGAAGGCGATCGTGGGCTGCCCCCCGAGCGGTAGAGCGGATGCGTGCTGGTTGGCACCCGGATCAACCGTAATGTCACGATTTGACTACACGCCCCGAGAGGGTAAACCGACGCGTACAGTCCATCAGACAATGGAACAGAGAGAGTGGAAAGGGGGATGGCCATGGCTCGCAAAACTCGTGCCGCCGCCCCGCTACCCACGGCGATGAGACAAACCTCCGTCTCGGACTATGGACGGCGGGGCACGGTCTTCGGTTCCCTCGTCGGGCTGCTGTTCTTCAGCCTGCTGGCCGGAGTGCTCGTGTCATCTCTCGCCCTCCCATCGATCCTGGTCACCAGCCGAAGCGCGACAGCATCCATCGGCTTCTTCGATAACCTGCCGGACTATCTCACGATCGACGCGCAGACGCAGCGCAACTTGATCTACGCCCAGCGCGACGGGGCCGCCGTGCCGATCGCCACGATCTACGACCAGGATCGCCAGAGCGTGGCCTGGGAAGGCGTCTCGAAGTTCATCACCGAGGCCACTGTCGCGGGGGAAGATCGCCGATTCTGGCAGCATGGGGGCATCGACCTGAAAGCGATAGCCCGCGCCGCCGCCGGAAACCTCGTCCACAAGTCGATCACCAGTGGCAGCTCGACCATCGCAATGCAGCTGGTGAAGAACATCCTCATCCAGCGGGCGCTGCGCATCGATGACGCGGCCAAGAAGAAGACGGCCTATGCCGCTGCGATCAGCGACACTCTCAATCGCAAACTGCGCGAGATGAAGTTCGCGATCGGTCTCGAGAAGCGTTACGCGAAAAAGGACATTCTTCTCGGCTACCTGAATATCGCCGGGTTCGGGGGAAACACCTACGGCATCGAGTCGGCGGCCCAGAAATACTTCAGCGTGAGTGCGAAGGATGTCACGCTTCCCCAGGCCGCCAGCCTCATCGCCATGGTGCAGCAGCCCAATTCCCGCAACCTGAGCGATCCGGCGCTCTATGCAGCCAACAAGGATCGGCGAGACCTGATCCTGTTCGATATGCGCGACCTCGGCTACATCGACGAGGCGTCGTACCAGGCCGCGATAGCGACTCCGATCGCGCCGAAACTTCGCACTCCAAATAATGGATGTCTCTACGCGGCCGACGCGAAGTTCGCCTGCGACTTTGCGCTGCGACTGGTGCCGACCCTGGCCGCTCTCGGCGAAACCGACGCTGCCCGCGCCGCCGCCTGGGCGCGCGGGGGGTACAGGATTTACACGAGCATCGACCTGGGGCAGCAGGATGTCGCCCAGGACAATCTCATTACCAACGCCCCGCCGACGGAGACGCGCTTCGCACTCGGGGCGGCAGCGGTGGCGATGCAACCCGGCACCGGGCGCATCGTGGTCATGGCGCAGAACAAGGGCTTTGATAATTCCCAGGATGGCGGGGGGCCAACGACGACCGCCGTCGACTATATGACCGATCGGTCGTACGGGGGATCATCCGGCTTCCAAACCGGGTCAACTTATAAAATCTTCACCCTCACGGAGTGGCTGAAGAGGGGCCACACCCTGAGTGAGGTTGTTGACGGCACCCCACGGGCATTCAACCTGAGCTCCTTCAATTCGCGGTGTATCAACTCCGATGGCCAGGCACCGTTCGTCTTCAATAATGACTCCCCCGGTGAGGGTGGGCAGATGACGGTGGCGGCCGCCACGAAGTACTCGGTCAACGTCGCGTTTCTCTCGATGGCGCAGAAGCTTGATGTGTGCGACATCCGGGACACCGCAAAGGCCTACGGAGTGCATCGGGCCGACGGGATCGAGCTTGGTGCTCAACCTGCCGCGATCATCGGTACCAACGAGATCGCACCGATCACCATGGCCGCGGCCATCGCGACCGTTGGCGCGAACGGACTGTATTGCGCGCCGACGATTATCGACAAGGTCGTTGGGCCGGATGGCAAGGACGCTCCGGGCCAGCCCCGCTCCTGCTCCCAAGCGGTCGCGCCCAATGTCGCCGCCACCGTGGCGTATGCGCTGGGTGCGGTCATGACGTCCGGTACGGGATCGGCCGGAAGTCCACGAGATGGCGTACCGATCGTCGGTAAAACCGGTACCACCGAGGATTCGGCGCAGAACTGGCTCATCGCGACCACCACGAAGATGTCCCTGGCGGTGTGGGTGGGCAACACGGATGGCGGGCACCACTCCCTGCGTAAGACCACGCTCGTCGGTACCAACGGCTACAACACAAAATTCAACATCTTTCGCGACACCATGGCCTCGCTGAACGCGAATCCGGACTACCGCGGTGGCGACTTCCCGGCGCCGGACCCGGCGCTGGTCAACGGGCGAGGCGCGGCCAGCGGGCAGTAGTGCCGCGATACGCGGCAGCTCGGTGATCATGACGTCATCGTCGTCATCGTCGTCATCGCGGCAGGAGTAGTCGGCCTGATTGGGGTGGTGGGAGCTCCGTCCCAGCGATGATTCCCGGTGACACTCGGACCGGTAGACAGTTCGGGTGTTGACCAGAGTGCACGGTGGGTCTACGGTCCTGTTGAGAGCGTTCTCAAAGGAGAGACCCCCGTGATCCGACGTCAGTACTTCGTGCCTGCAATTACCGCCGTTTTCGCTTTGGCTGCCCTCTCATTGGGATCCGCTCCGGCGGGTGCGATTACCGGTGTTCCCGCGAGCACCGAAGCGGTGGGCTCGCCCGGTCTCCCGAGCCACCAGGGCCAATCCCGCAAGGACTGTGTCGGCACCTCGCGAACGACCGACTCCAAGATCTGGTTCACTGTGGCGGGCGGCATCCTCTCGGATGTCTATGCGCCGACTCTCGACGCGACCAACGTGCAGACGATGCAATATCTCGTCACCGATGGCTCCACCTTCACCGACCTGCAGAGCCGCGACACGACCTACACGGTGTCCGCGGATGCCACGGGGACCGTCTGCACGATCACCTCTACCGCGAAGAGCGGCGCTTATCGGCTCGTCAACACCTATCTCACCGACCCGGCCCGCAACAGCGTCGTGGTGCGCACGAAGTTCCAGCCCCTCAGCAAGGCGGCCCGCAACTACTCCCTGTTCGTGCGCCTCGACTCGAACGCGGGAGGCAACGGTGGCGGTGGGTCGGCCAACGGGGGTGCCGATACCGCGGTGGTCGACACGAGCACCGGGCGGTCGGTACCGGTGTCCTTCGACCCGAAGACGACGAGCCAGGCCAACCGCACCGCCTACGCGGTGCCCTCCTACCTCGCGCTCACGGGCGATCGGCCGTTCACCAGCGTGAGCAGCGGATTCGTCGGGACGGCGAGCGACGGGCTCACCCAGCTCGATGCCACCCACACCCTCGGTCCGCTCTCGGGGACCGCCACCGGTGGCAATATCGAACAGACCGTTGGCGTGCAGAGTGATCGCCACGGCGAATCCCTGCTCGCGCTCGGATTCGGCACCTCGCAAGCCGCGGCCGTCGCGACAGCGAATGCCACGGCGTCCACTTCACCGGCTCGAATCACCGCGAGCTATCGTGCCGGATGGGCACGCTATGACGCTGGGCTGAAGTTTCCGGTGCTCACCACTGCCGGCCTCACCGGCTCCCAAAGGCTCGCCGCGATCAAGAACTACTACCAGTCGGCGAACGTGGTGAAGGCATCAGAAGACAAGACCTACCCCGGCGCAATCGTCGCGGGATTGGATGCGCCGTGGGGCCAGTCCATCGTGGCCAACGACCCGAACAACCTTTTCGTCGGCGGCTACAAGGAGGTGTTCGCGCGGGACCTCTACGAGGCCTGGACTGCGCTCTACACCAACGGCGACATCTCGACCGCCCAGGCAACGGTGCGCTACCTTCTGTTGAAGAGCCAGCAGGCCAATGGATCCCAGCCGCGCAATTCGCTGCTTGACGGCACGAAGGCTCCCGATGCCTTCAATGACCAGCTGGATGAGACGGCCTACCCCATCCTGATGGCGCTGCAGTCCGGACTTGCCGGTGACAACGCGCTGTGGCCGAGAGTTCGCTCGGCGGCGAACTTTCTGGTGAGCCACGGCCCGAGCTTCGGAGTCGAGCGTTGGGAGGAGCAGACCGGCTACTCCCCCTCAACCATCGCCGCCGAGATCGCCGGACTCATCGCCGCCGCGACCATCGCAGACCAGCATCACGACGAGGCCAGCGCCCGCGTCTGGCGAGCGACCGCCGACCAGTACCAACGAACGATCAAGGCCTGGGGCGTGACCACGAACGGTCCGCTCTCGAGCTCCCCGTATTTCATTCGCCTCTCAAAAACCGGCGACCCGAACGCCGCGATCAGCTACAGCGTGGGTAACGGTGGGCCGACGCTCGATCAGCGTGCGGTCGCGGATGCCGGATTCCTCGAGTACGTGCGCCTCGGCATCCTGCCCGCGACCGACCCGGTGATCCTCAACTCGCTGGCCGTGACGGATGCCACCATCCAGCGCCCCACCGACAGCGGGCCTGGCTGGCTCCGCTACAACGGTGACGGCTACGGTGACTGCTTTGTCGGCGCCGGTACCAACTGCACGGTCACGGGCGCACCCTGGACGAACAACTTCTCCGGCACCGGGCACCCGTGGCCCGTGTTGGCCGCCGAGCGGGCGCAACAGCATCTCGCCCAGGGGCAGACCTCCGATGCATCCTCGGTGCTCGTGTCGATCAACCGCATGAACTCCGGTCCGGGTCTCGTGCCAGAGCAGGTGTGGGACCGCGCGAATGTGCCCGCCTCGCCGTACGGCACCGATCCGGCCACCGCATCCATCGGCTTTGTCAACGGCACGGCGGATGGGTCGGCCTCACCGCTGACCTGGGGTTCGGCTGCGCAGGTGCGCCTCACGGCCGATCTCGCGGCGGGCAAAAGCCTCGAGCAGCCCACCCAGGTGCGCGACCGCTACGTATCGCACAGCCAGGGCTCGACCCCGCTCACCGTGACGGCGCCGGCCGACGGATCCGCCACCGGTGCCATCACCACCGTGAGTGGCACGGCGGCTGCCGGGGCATCCATCGACATCGCGGATGTCGCAACGGACGCGAACAGTGTCACGACACTGACACACACGACCGCAGCCACCGATGGCTCGTTCAGCGTCGACGTGACCTCAGCGGCCGGCACGAACGTCTTCGTAATCGCCAGCACAGCGCTGAACGGTGGGACCGCCCAGGTGGTGCGTTCAGTGGTGAACGATGTCGTGAATGGCACCCTCCTCGTGAGCGTCGACGACCCGACCGGCGACGACACGGGGCCGGGTAACTACGCCTACCCGAAGGCCGGGGACTTCCACGCGGGGGCGTTCGACCTCGACCGCTTCCAGGTCTACGACACCGGCTCGACGGTGACCTTCCGGGTACAGACCGCCGACCTGACGCCCACCTTCGGCTCGACAAACGGCGCCCAGCTGCTGGATGTCTATGTGTCCCAGCCGGGGGCGGCATCCACGTCGACCGCTTCGTCGTACCCGGGAATGAACTACTCGACCCGCACGCCGTGGAGCCGACTGATCGAAGCGCAGGGCTTCGGTAACAACAGGTTCGTGGATGCCTCTGGCACCTCGCTCGGCGCAGTGACGGTCGGCGCGAACGCGGTCAGCCGGTACATCACCTTCAGCGTCGACAAGACGGCTCTCGGAGGTACGCCGTCCTCGGGTTGGGGCTTCACACTGGCTCTCACCGGCCAGGACGGTACCCACGGAGTCGACCAGACCCGCAGCTTCAGCGCGACTGCCGGCGATTACAGCTTCGGAGTCTGCGTAGCTGCGTCGCCGAGCGCCCTCTGCTCCGCCGACCCAAACACCGTGCCAAAGGTGATGGACACGATCGTGCCGCCGAACGTGTCGCAGGCGACCGAGCTCGACTACACGGCCGGGCCGGTGAGACTGGCGGCGGTGCTGATTCCGTAGCGCTGATTTCGGACTGGTGGGCGGGGAGCTGACCCGACGATGGCAGACTGAAGCCCATCGACTCCCTACCCATCCTGCCCACTCTGCCCATCCTGCCTACCCTGCTGGCGCTCCTCGCGCGAACAGCGCCCGTCGCCATCCCGCTGCCCGTGCTGCTCGGGATCGTGGCGGTCGCCGCGGCGCTCAGCCTGCCGCGAGCCACCTGGCAGTATTTTGGCCTCTTCGCGACACTCGTGCACGAACTCGGGCACGCGGTCGCCGCGATCCTCACCGGACGGGTGGTGCACGGCATCCGCATCCGTCGCAATCACTCGGGCGATGCGCTAAGCAGTGGTCGCGGCGTGTTCGGCACGGTCGTGAGTGGGGTCTTCGGCTATCCTGCGCCCGCCATCGTCGGTGCCGCCCAGCTCTGGAGTGTTTTCAACGGGTACACCGCGATTGCGCTCTTCGCTGGCGGGATCATGCTGGTGCTGACGCTGCTGGTGATCCGCAATGCGTTTGGGGCGATCGTGGTGCTTGTCTCGGCGGCGACCAGTGCGCTGCTGTGGTTCTCTGCAACGCCCACGGTGCAGGGCTACGCCCTCCTGGTGATTGGGATCGCTCTGCTCGTCGGCGCGGTGCGGGCGCTCGGCACGGTCATTGGTGTGCACCTTCGCCGTCGCGACCAGCTCTCCACCTCGGATGCCTACCTTCTCTACCGCCGAACCGGCATCCCGTCTCCGGTCTGGCTTCTGCTCTTCGCGATACTGATCGGTGGATGCTGCGTGTTCTCGGTGTGGTCGTATCTGGTGTCGCACCTGTCGTCGTAGCGGGCGTCAAACGGGTGGCGTCGCGGGCGCAGTATCCGGCGCCATATCCCGTCATGACTGGCGTCATCGCGCCTACCGGCCGCCGCCAGCACCGGGGCTAGTGCGCTCGTCCCGTAACCGCGTCGACTGTTAGGGTTGCCGCGTGAGCGTACGCGTCGAAAAAATAGATCTGCCGGGCATCGGCACGCGCCATGACGTCATCACCAAGAGAGGGCGTCGGATCGGCGTGGTCTCTCATCGTTCTGGCGAGCGGGAGCTCGCGCTGTTCGGCGTCGACGACCCCGACGAGGCGGTTGATTCGATCGCTCTCACCGATGACGAGGCTGCGGCTCTCGCCGATGTGCTCGGGGCCTCGCTCATGCTCGGGCAGCTCGCCGCCATCCGTGAACAGGCCGCTGGCCTCTTCACCGAGCAGCTCCTGATCTCGGCTGGCTCGCCCTACGCCGGCGAGGTCCTCGGAGCCACGAGGGCCCGCACTCGCACGCACTCCTCCATCGTCGCGATCGTGCGGGGAGCGGATGTCATCCCCTCGCCGACCCCGGACACTCCCCTCGCCGCCGGCGACACCATTGTGGCCGTGGGTACCCGCTCGGGTCTGGACGCCCTGGCCCGCGTTCTCACCGACGGCTAATACCCCTCCGCTGATGCATGACGCCGCCCTGCTTCTCGTCGAAGTCGGGGCCGTACTGCTTGGGCTCAGCCTGCTATCCCGGCTCGCCGACCGGATCGGCATCTCCGCAATCCCGTTTTACCTGCTCGCCGGACTCGCCTTCGGTGTCGGGGGTTTTGTGCCGTTGGAGGCAGGCAACGAATTCTTCACCTTCGGGAGCGAGCTCGGCGTGATCCTCCTGCTGGTCATGCTCGGATTGGAATATTCGCCAACGGAGCTCATTTCGAGCCTCAAACAGTCCCGCAGGGCAGGCATCCTCGATGTACTCCTCAATGCAGTTCCCGGCGCGGCCTGCGCGCTCATTCTCGGATGGGGTCCGGTAGCCGCTGTGGCGCTCGCGGGCATCACCTGGGTATCTTCCTCCGGGGTGATCGCTAAGGTGCTTCGGGATTTACGGCGATTGGGTAACCGCGAGACGCCGACGATCCTGTCAATCCTGGTGATCGAGGATCTCGCGATGGCCTTTTACCTGCCCGTGCTCTCGGCGCTGGTGATCGGCACCGGTGTGCTTGTGGGAGGGGCTGCACTGCTCGTCGCGGTTCTGGTCGTCGCGGTGATTCTGTACCTTGCGCTGAGGCACGGTCGCGTCATTTCAGGACTCTTCGCCGCCAACCACTCTGAATCTCTGCTGCTCGGTGTTCTCGGACTGACCATGCTGGTGGCAGGAATCGCGCAGGAGGTGAATGTGTCGGCAGCGGTCGGCGCATTCCTGGTCGGCATCGCCCTCTCCGGCCGGGTGGCGCACAACGCCCAACAGCTCCTTGCCCCGCTTCGCGACCTCTTCGCCGCCATCTTCTTTGTCTTTTTCGGTCTCTCGACAGAGCCCGCCAGCATCCCGCCGGTCCTGCTACCCGCCGCAATTCTCGCGGTGATCACGATCGCGACAAAAACTCTCACCGGCTATACCGCGGCGGCGGCAGCGGGCATCGGCCTGCCGGGGCGCTGGCGCACTGGATTCGCGCTCACGCCCCGTGGTGAGTTCTCGATCGTGATCGCCGGACTCGCTGCCGGCTCCGGTATCGAGCCGCGGCTTGCGCCGCTGGCTACCGCCTATGTGCTGCTGACAGTGATCGCCGGCCCGATCCTGGCCAGGATGACGGATGCCGCCTGGTTCCGTCGCTGGATCAGCATGCGGCAAGAGCGGCTGCGGGTGCGGGCGGCAGGCGCGGCGTCGAAGCCGTCCTGAGCTTCGGTGCGGGAGCTTCGGTGCAGGCAAACTTCACACCGGCGCAAACCGCCGCATGCTTCGACCGTCAACCTCAACATCGCCGAGAAACATCTCGCGCCCACGCACCCACAGCCCGAACTCTCCATAGAGTGCGCGA
>ENA-OFCD01000944-OFCD01000944.1-metagenomes-genome-assembly--contig:-NODE-944-length-16567-cov-9.326611_pt1 | contig 16567 bp, 12 predicted proteins | sample MGYA00153392_OFCD01 | MGnify analysis MGYA00153392 | reverse complement strand
ATCCAACGCCTAAAGCTCCAGCAAACCACAGGCTTCGCCGCCGAACTCCTAGCCCGAGGTCACGCCCCAAAATCCAAGGCAACCAAAGGCTTTGGGAAGTAGATCCACAGCAGACTATCCACTAAATCGATACTGCATATTGGCAGGTAAGGAAGAGAACCCGCTCCCCACCTTAATCTGATAGTGAGTGCCATTCAGAAATCGCACATTCCGAATCAAACTGACAGGCGGCATATTCAGAGTGTCATAGCTAACGACTTGATGCGTGAACATCACATCCAATGGATTAAGCGGGTGTTCACAAATGAAGTCTTTAGTGACGGTCTTAAACTCCGTAAGTTCTTCAATTTTCACCTCTGCCTTACTCATCCATTTCCCCAACCGAATCCACTTCGGTAGCTTGATAGATTGGCTAGAAATAATAAAACATTCAAACTGACTCTCTGCGGCAATTTCCTTTGCTCTCCCAAAGCTAGGAATGTTCTTCTGAGTCTTCTCCATTTCAACATGATAGTTATTATTGGCATACTTCCAGGTATGAAGAACCGCTGCATGTCTCACAGCCTTTGCAGGCGTTACATAAATCTCCTGTTGATTGAGCGGTGTCAAATGTTGCTCATACTTAGGAATTTGTTCTGGGCAAAAGTAGCGGTACTCATGTTCCTCAGGGACACGGGTAGAATAACGATCGCTATCCACCAATCCCAACGCATAGCACAACGCATAATTATGCAAAATAGGTTCAGTCTCGTACAACCGACCGATTTCACGGGTGGCATAGTAGAGATTGTCATGGAGTTCGATCGTGCAGCGATAAATGTGGGTCATAGTTCTTTATTCCGCTGCGGCACTTGCTTTTTTAGACTTTTTAATGTGAGCTTCAAAGTAAACTTTAGCTTCCTTGTCAGCCTGACTCAAGACTGCCTTTAGTGAAATTTCATTCCCCAGCAATATTTTCACTTCAGATAGAACAGGTTGAAAATCGTCTTCAAATAAATCAGTATGCACAATAAATTCTTGACTCATCAAGTTCTTAATTGTTGTTGTCGCAGCGAGTAAAACATCTAACTCATTCAATGGGTCTGACGCGTTGAATTGATTGTTTGCTTTCATCAGATCATAGATTGCCTGCGTCCAGCGTAAGTTACTGACAATTTCACCATCAGAAAAGATAACACCCACCAGTTCATTCCGGACTCGACCCGTACGCGTTGTTTGAGCACCGTAGTGCCGTGTTCGTAAAATGTTATTGAACACATAGAGAAAGTTAGCTTCAGTCGGATCTTTAAGCGTCACAATACTAGGAAAGAAAACCTGTGGCTTAATGTGATCCTGCTGATTGATTCGGCTCGTTACCGTTCCTTTTTCACTCATTGTCCCATTCTCAAAAGGCGCATTAAGTGTAAACGTCTCATGGGTTTCATCAAAAGCAGTGATTGAAAATGCTGTATCCACAACAACCTTAGACTTTTCAGAACCAGAATCACCGATCGCAAAACCATAAATAATACAGTCAGGATTATTCATCGCAAATTTAACATTATATTCACAGTCCTCAGCCTTTACCAGTCCATAAGCCCGCATTAGCTCACGTCCCACCAAACGTTCCGGTGTAGATTGCTTCCGCTTAAACATTGAGAGACGACTAATCGGAGTTTTATCCTCAATCCCAGCACTGACCCGAGCCTTATTGAGTTCACCATCTGTTTGAAACAATGGATAAGATTCTGTGACGCGAATCGTTAGAAAGTGGACATACTTTCCCATTGGCTTATAGGGAATCTCTTTGTGAAATAATTTAGCTGAATCGATCGATTTAAGAAATGTCATGGTCTTCTATCTCCAATATGTAGGTAAGAATTAACGTTGAGAATTACTGTTTATTCTGGGAGTTCGTCTGCTTCCTCCTCTTTCAAAGCTTTTTTGTCTTGATGTGCTTTATTATCCTTGTCATTTTCTAATCGATAAAGAAACTCACAAGTATCTAGCAGTAGGTTCAACTGTCGCCCTGCCAATCGAGCACGATCGCCTAGAAATGCCGTCTCGAATACGTCAACTACAAAGTAGCGAGCAAACTCTAGAATAGCTTGACGTTCTTCTTCTCGATCGCTAATTTCCCATCGTCCATCTGCTGTTTTTAAATGAACTCGATCCATCAATTTAAAAACTTCAGCCGCAACAGTAATGATCAATGTATCTCCCTGAAAAACCGTGGAATCGGATTTGAGAAGAGTCTTTGCTGCTAGGTCCATCGGTTTTAAAACAGCATTGGCTTTGGGATTATAGCGTTTCTCAGCTCGATAGAACTTCCGATAGAGTTCCGTCAGACGTTGTGGGTGATTCAATGGTGACTTGGCAGTATCGTTCACGATCAATTGCTCCGCTTTTAATTCAACATAAGGATCAAAACAGGGATAGAAGTGATGAGCGTAAAGCTTTATCTTTTGGATGCTAGGTGAATCACTGGTTTGTTTTCTTGCCCATTTTGCCAAGTAGGAAAAGACATAGAGTGGACTCGTATCAAGGTCTTTAGCAAGTTCAGTCAACTTACCCCAGTTGGCATCGTAACCAGTCTTTCCTTGCTTGGCATTCACATCTAAATGAATTGCATAGGCAGCCGTTAGGGTATTGAGAGGAGACGATCGAGCATTCCCTCCCGAATCCTCCCAACCTTCCAAAACATGATCAAGTCGAAAACGATCGTTCCCGAGCAATACACGAATTGCCTGAGGCGCACCATCTAGAAATACGCTTTCCTCAAACTCTGCTCCATCATTAAAAGGCGGAATCGGGGATTCAGATACAACTGTCTTGACATCGAGAATCATGGGAAAGGCTAGAGCTAACCAAGCAGGCATCACCCAGGATGCTGTATCTGTAATTTTCTTTTCAGCATCTTTACCTGGTGGTTTTTCCGGTGGCAATGCCATAAAGTAAAAGGTTAACGGCTGATCGTCTGGATAGGCGAGCTTAAAGGTCCGATCGCGCCTAAATTCCGGATCTTTTTCATCCAAAGTGGTTTTACGCTCCAGATCATCATCCATTAAAAATGCATCAACAGATTGGTACCGATCGCGCGATAAGTCCACCTCCAAATCTCGACTAATAAAGTGATTACGGATACTCGTATCAAATCGAGTCTGAACAATACCACTATAGGCTTTCTGCAAGAACTTATTAGTTTCAGGTGTGAAGTAATAAGTTGGATAGAAATAGAGATAACGATACTTCCCATCCTCAAATCGCTTCCCAACAGCCTGAGTTTGATTCATCAAAATTTGCCGTAGCATCATTTCAATACCTGAAATACTGGAAATATTTCGTTTGGCGTTAGAACCGCCCAGCATTTGCTTATTGGTATATACCTGCGGCGTAAATAACACGGCTGATTCCATTTGTTCAGTCACCGTATAGGCAGAATGAGAAATCGAACAGATAAGCTGTTTACCACGCCCAGATTTTTTAGCATTGTTATAATTAGAAAGCTCCTTGAGGAAAATATCAGCTTGTTGTAATTTTGATTTCTGTTGAACTTCACCCGGCAACATGATGACCCGATCGCACCATTTCCGTATATCATCCCAACCATCGGGGAGTTGATATTGAGCCGTGATAGGCTGAATCAACTCTGCAATATGATTAACAACCTGAAAGCAAGGCTCTCGTACATTCTCCAGACCAGGATTGTGCTCTAGATACTTAGCAGCTAAGAAATACCATTCATAAGGAACACCACCCGTATTTCCTTTGAGCTTTAGTTCTTTCAGCGATTCATTAATCCGTTGAATTCCTCGAATCTGTGGTAAATACTGTTCCAGCCCCCAAAAATCAGCAACTTTATCAATTAATTTTAGATTAGGGGGTTCAGGTAGTTTTTTGTCTTGTTTACGCAGGATGCCAATCCGATCGAGCCGATCGCCCCAAATTTTCCGACTAATCACATCACCAAATTCAGCAATTTGGTCAATCCGAAGGTCATCACTGAATTTAAAATTATAATCAGCAGGTAATACACCTTGCTGTTGAAACTTGACCAAATTTTGGCTCCGGCTCGTTGCAACAGAACTTTTACCAGTTCTCAAAATCCGGAGTGTCGCATCTAATGCAATGCGCATCAGCTCAACATCATCAAAAAATAGACTATAGTAGTCTGCATACTTCAAGCCCTTCCTGTCTCGACCAAATCCAGTTTGGCGTAGACGGAGTTGACCTTGACAAAGCTTTTTGATGCTTGCGACGACGCATTCTGGAAGCTGCGATCGATCGACGAGTGGAGCATCTCTACGAACAAGATAAATAACTCCTGTCGGCAAATACAGCAGCGGCTCATAGTAAGTGAAATCTGGGGTATTCAGCCTGGTATGAGCATCAACAAGAGCATTATTCACGACATTAGTAAGTACACCACGATTTTCGGAAATACTGTGGTAAGTCAGCTTAAGTTGACCATTACTTAGGTTATGAAGCAGCTCAGTAAATTTTCTATTTTCTGCATCGTAGGGGTGTTTGACGATCGAAGCCAAAGAATCTGCCAAACAAGTCAGATCAGACAAACTACGCAACGCCCGATCGCTGAGTGTTGGATTCAGCCCAAATTCAGAAAAATTCCAGTTTGTATCCCAGCGTCGTTGGGCGTTGTACGCCATACACAGGAGATCGTCAATGTATTCTTTATAAGTTGTGGAGTCTTCAGGATTAATAAATCGATCGAGTCCTAGTTGCTGAGATTTTCCATCAATAATCTGACGATGAGCATCAAGAGATAGCTTTCGACAATCACTAGGTACATCAGGAAACTTCTCGAAGTCATGCAGAATAAATCCAGCAATAACCAGTCGGCGTTCTCGCTCTCGCACCACACGCTTAATAGTTGTATCTAAACTGGCCAGTCGGCGTTCGATAATATTAGCAGGAAATAAACCATTCAATAAGTGAGTATTCAATGATTGATCTGCCGCATTATCCCGCCGAACTCTTTCCTTTCCTTCTGCTTCATTCTTTTTATCAAGCTCATCGAAAAACTTTCCACCTTTAGCCGTGACCCCGATCGCCATTCTTAATAAATTTGGCAGCACATAGTTTGCAAAGTCTTGCATTACTGCATCATCAGGATTCTGAGACTGAATGGCTTCCCGCAATAGTTTTAGCGTGAGAAGTTCTGTGGGGGTTTCGATTGTGCGATCGGCTTCTTCACCTAATCCAAAATCACCCTCTAAAAAATCAAAATCATCATTCATTGTTCTCCTCCAGTGAATCAAGGAAATTTTCGATTTGCTGAATGTACTCAGGGTACTGATTTAATGCTTCAAAGATGATTTGAAAAACTATTTCAGGATCGACAGCATAATAATGATGCGCTAGTCAATTGCGGAAGCCACCTGATTCATGCATATCTTGGGCTAGCTGTAATGGAAGTACATTGAACTTTCTAAGTTCTAAGAAACCATCTGAATTCGATTTTCTAACAACTTTAAACTGCTCCTTTAGTAGATGATTATTGATATCTAAAGCTGCTTGTATAGTGATCTCTAGAACTCTCTCTGCGGCTCGCGTCTTATAGCGATCAATCACTGAGGAATTCATCCAATGTCAACGCTGCTAAAGGTCTCAGTTCATTTAGGTAGTCAAGAATCAGGTCCAACCTAAAGCGTATTGTGTTGGGATCAAGTGTCATGCTTTCAGCGCCTTCCATTCTGCTAATTTGCGGTGAATACGTTCCCTAGTTTCACGATTCATCTGCGTAAGTTCTGCTGGACTTTTGAGATGTTGATGGCAAAAATTCTGGGAAACTGCAGCGTCACGCGCATAAATGACGACACCATCATGGGCGATCGCATGGGCCAAAAGCACTGAAGCATGTTTCATGTCAACCCAGTCAATTTCGTCATCGCCCAAATCTAATAAATTCTGCCAAATGCACCACGATCTATAGCAATCCCAACCACCGACTTCATACCGTTGTCGTAATTCTTCGTCAAATAGCATGGCAAAGTCCCAATCACTCGATGCCTGATTGTCGCCCCGTGCGCGTGAACCAAAGAGAATCAAGAGCTTCAAGTAAGGCACTTGCTCCAAGAATTCTGGGATTTTAGCTTTTACGTCATCGATCGATTGAAGTTTCATACGTGCCTCATCTCCGCCAGATTCTTCTATTTTACTCAACCTACTATCCATATCTCACCTCCTTTGCCCCGAAGCTGGTATGCCAATGTATCTAGCAACAGCGCACTCTGTCCAAAGGCGATCGAGTACGACGGGATCGGATCCTGGAAACTGTACTGATCGCTAATGGGGTAAATCTGAAAGTGCATCGGAAGCCTAAGCCTCTGGCGCACTTCAGTCACCGGACGAGGCAAAACATAGCTGACCAATGCTTGGTTACGAAGTTTCTTATTAATCTCCGCAGCCCAACGGTTCTCCGGCTGCCATATTTCCAGCCCCTTGAGTACTTGCACCCAATAAACATTTGCCACAGTCTCCAATGACCCTGGAAAATGCATCTTCCAATTCAACCGTTCCTCACGGTATGCCTTCAGTTTCATAAACGCCAAACAATGTTTGTATCGTCCTTTCGGAATCGGTTGCCCAGTCCGTTTAGCCGTAGCTTCCAATGCCCGCGTAAACGCCGCTTCTGTCCAAAGCTCAATCTCTAAGTTGCCCAAAATTCCCGGCAAGTCATAGGTCTTAAACCGTTCAGCCTCATTCAACTCCGTCTCATCATAAATGCCACATTGCAGCGGACTACTCCCCCGAAAACTACAGGCATCCTCCGCGATCGGATTTCCAGACTTTTGCCCTGACATCTCTTGCCACTCTTGCGCCCAACCTTTGACACGCCCAGCCACTTTCCTAATACTCGTCTCAAAAACTGTCTCACAAGCCAATTGAAACTGCTCCCGACTTCCCGCGTATTGTTGCTGAACTGTTTTATGGTTCAAATCACGGCAGAGCTTAAATGATTGCACTGCCCCCCACCGTTTGTAATAGCCTCGAAAATCATTAATCTGACGATATTGAGCATTAATCGCATTGTTTAATGCTGGACGATCGTAGTAATCCCCCGAAATAAATGCATCATCATCGCCCAAAAACAACCGCTCAACTAAGAAGTTTGGCACCAAGGCATACGCTACAAAACCATCAAATTTTTCACCTTTTGTATTGAATTCGTGTCGTGCTAACCGTCCCAATCGCTGAATAAAATTACCCGCATCTGATGACTCGAAAATCAAAAAATTAATCTTAAAATCTACGCCCACATCGATCGTACTGGTTCCCAAGACTAGATCTGATGCTAATGAATTCTCCCGTGCAGTTTTGCCCGACAATCCCGTATTTTCACCCACAGTCAAACCATATGGCTGAAATAATGCTTGAAAAAATGGGACAAGTCGCTTCACTGCTGCGATCGAATTTAAAATCACAGCCCCTTTACTGCCAGGATGATCTTGAAAATACTGCACAATCGTTTCAGCATTTTCCTTAAGCCAATGCTCTGACGCTTTCGCCACAGATTCAAGTGGGACAAAATCTAACGTAATCTCCCGTGCCACCTGCCGCCAGCCTTCCGTTTGTAATTGCTTCTGAATCTTTAGTGTATCTGGAAAGCGATACTTATTTTCCAAAATCGGACTAATCATCCGACACCGAAATCCAGCCTTCTCCAACCGTTGAATCAATTCTGCATCCGGTGTTGCAGATAAAAATAGAAACTTCTTACGACGATTGGTCGATCGAATCAGCAGCATAGTATTGATGACACTCGTCACTTGAGGTGCAGCATAAACATGAAATTCATCGAAAATAAATAAATTAAAATCTTTATCAATTCGTCCATACAATCTATCTGGTGAATCATCTGGCATAATATAAGCCCGACGATGAAGGTAGTGAAAAATATCGGGATTTGTTAGCAAAACTTCCGACTGACTCGTCCGAGTTGCGATTGCAGCGCCTTTACTAATGGATTCATTTTCTGCATAAGTTTCTAATTCTGGGCCACTCAATCGGGTCACACGCGGATCATGGGCAGGCTGAAACATCTCAATATAATGCCTTGTCTGAGACTCTTGATCGCGTGCCAGTTCATTGGTTGGATAAAGCGCGATCGCACAACCCTCACCCTGTAAAACCTGCAACTGTCCAGCCAGACTTTTCCCGTCGCCTGTCATCGCAACATTAAAAACCACGTCAATATTGGGATCTCGCAAAGCCTTGAGCGTTTCAAGTTGATGCCAAGATAATGAACAACCTACTGGTAGATAAATCTTCTCAGAAGATGCATCTGCTGGGCTAGAGTAGACTGGTCTCAAATTAATTTGGTAATCTGCTTGGTTCATTGTTGTATTATCTCGCTAATTCAATCGTAGTAGACACCATCCGATACTCAAACCGCATTCCTTCTCGCCGCTTCTCAAACTGGTAGCCCTGCTTTTCCGCCACATGTTTCGTCGCCGAAAACCGATGCCCCACTTGTTCAACCAACTCAGAGGTCGAATGCCACTCTCCATCAGAAAGCAAGACCGCTAACTGCTCAATCTTTGTCATATTTTATACCTGAAATGATTAATATTCTAGTCAATCCTGAAGTCTTCAAGTCATTTATACTGAAATTGTGTCCGTAACTCGTTGCATAAATAAAATATAACAGCCATTATCAAGATTGAACAGCACATATACAGAGAAAGTGTCCGTATATTTATGAGTCGTAAAGGTCAGTCCATCACGTTATCCATCTCAGAACAAGAAAAAGCCCAGCTTGAACAGATGGCGCTAGACTTCGGCATGACCTGGGGCGATCGTCCCAATATATCCAAACTCATCAAAGCGATCGCCAAGCGAAAACTCTTGATGCTCGCCAACGACGATTGGAGTAGCGATCGCATTCAGGCTCTCAACCAAGCCCGCATCTCACTCATTGACGCCGGACAAATTGACGCAGCCTTGTCCATAGCGAATCTTCTGATTGCTCGCAGTGAACTCACCATTCCACTCCGCAATGAACTAGAAACCTTCATTCAGCAACCGATGCAGCCCTGGCGATTAGAAATCGACCGCTATATTCGTCGCCAGAAACCCTTTCAGCTCTCCTATCAAGATGCTAGAGAGCAAATCTGGCAATTCACCATCCGCCATGCCCAAATCACAACCCATGAAGAACGGCAATATCTTGACTGCTGGTGCGAAGAAACTGACGGGAGCCAGGACTTACCCGAACTCGCTCATAACCGATGCTTAAGACTCGATCGGATTATGGATGCTGCGATCGGCCCAACCTCTGGGGCTTGGCATTCTGAATTAGGCTTCATAACAGTTGAGATGTATTTATTTCGAGGATTAGCCTATGCCTATCGCAGCAAAACCACGCAAGATAGTGTCAATGAATGGCACTCTGACCTTCCACAGGTGCGCCGAGTCGTTAGACAGGTGACAAGTACCTTCTGGTTCATACGGGAGATTTTGCGCTACGGAAAAGATTGCGAAATCCAGTCACCAGAGATAGTTCGCGATCGTATGAAGCAGGAACTACAAGGACTCTGTGACAACTATGGATTACTACAACGTGAATGAGGCACTGCGATCGCTCCGAACTGCGAATTATCAACGGAGTCCCCATTTCATCCAAAACATGGCATTCCGCCTCGATCGCATTCTTTCCGTCCGTCCCGCCTCAGATATCCCCTGGTTCCAACGCCAGTTTCCGAAAGAAACCATTCGTTACCGCATGAGCGGACCCCTTAAAAATTACCAACCTCGCCGCGCCAATGAACGTGAAGTCAATCGCACCTCAACCTACGTTGAAATCGAAACGACAGAAGATTATCACTTCGGCACTCGGCAACGAGTCTTACAGTACGGTTCCAATATCCAAATCCTCTCCCCACAGTGGCTTGCTGAAGAGATCCATGCCGAATGGCAACGTGCCGCCGCAAAACTGATTTGACCGATCGCCCTACATGACAATGTTTCCGGTGATTTGGTTGATCTCGAAACGCTGACCGCCTGGTCTGATTTCGTCATCATCGCCTGGGGTTTACCGCAGGAGCGACGATCACCAAACTCTCTAAATCCATCCTCTGTCCTATATCAAATGAATCCTGACTACAACATTCACTTGGTTTACGGAGAGCAGCCTGAAGACGATCGGGAAGAAAAATGGATAAGGACTGCGATCGACCTCTAACTCTTCGTGCTCACCCCTTCTATGGAATGATACCGATCGACCCGCCCTTACCCAGCATATTCTCTGACTCTCTCTAATATTTTGACTCTAAATAATACCGGGTTAGCTCAGTTGACCCGAAGTGAAGGCAGTTTTAAACCGTTTGAGCTTGTGGCAAGGGTTGGCGCGGTTGCGATCGGTTAACTTATATTGAGGCGCGGCTAGAGGCAGTAGAGGGGCGATCGGTGGGTGGAGATTGCGCCTAGGCTTTGTTGGCAGGATTACGCACTGTTACCTCAAAATCATCACAAAATTTATTCACTAAATCTTCCATTTCCTTGAAAAAATAACCTCCTACAGTCTTCTGATTTAAGATTTTATATCTGCGATATATTTTTCCGAAGTCATCGTATATCTCGTCTTCTGAGACATTAGAGTTAATCTTGACGATCAATCGTTTACCCTCTTCGGATGCTCGAATATACGTAAAGAAATCAACAATCTTTGATGCAAATTCACGAATCTGTTCTCCCTTTAAATCTTCTTGTTCGTTGCGGGCTACAAGAATAGCAAGCACGTCAAATTGATGGACGGTATTAGTTCCTTTTGCTTCTGCAACCTTAGTTACGTTCTTTTTCTTTAGCTTTGGATCTGTGGTTTCGACTTCAATAATGCCGATCTTTTCATCGAATTCTACTTCGATCGCGTCTTTCACATCATCAGTTCGATAAAGCCTGTTATAGATTGTGTTGAAGAATCGTAGAAATTCTAGCAGGGTGAGTTCGCCATATTTTTTGTCCAGAGTGATGACGTATTCAATACGGTTGAGGATGGTGAAATATTGGGCGGCTTTCGCTTTGGTATCGGCGGTGCGAGTGGGATTAGCACTAATATACTTTTCGATGCTGCTTTCTAGATCGAGGTATCTTTCGGGGTCAGTATGTTTGGCATTATCGTTAAACATAGCGAGAAAGGTTATAAAGAATTCTGCGTAACTATCGGATTTTTTTAGATCGGTGAAGAGGATTTCTAAAACTCGTTGATCGCTGAAGGGGTCAAAGTCGCTGACCACGACATCAGAGAAATGCTCGAAGGCATCTTTGATGTTTTGGACGTTGACGTTGTTATAGGAAAAGTCAACGATTTTGCAGTCATTTTTATATTTGGTGGTGCGGTTGACTCGTGAAATGGCTTGGATCGCGCCAATGCCTTTGATTTCTTTGTCGAGAAACAGGGTGTGGAGTCTTTTTTCGTCAAATCCAGTTTGGAGCTTGGCGACGACGATGATTAAGCCATTTTTCCTGAGGGCAAAGCTTTCGAGGGCTTTTTCTTCGGTGAGCCCATTGTTTTCTCCTGTGGCGCTTGGTTTACCTTGTTTGCTGGAATAGACAACATGAATGGGTGCTTCGGCGTATTTGGCGTATTTGGGCTGTTTGACGAGTTCGTTAAAGTATTTAGTGACGGCTTTTTTGTAGGCGATCGCGGCTTTAATCGAGTAGACGGCTAGCATGGCTTTGCCTGTGCCTCGAATGTGCCGATAGACATCTTTGACCAGCAAATCGGCAATATGTTTAGCGATCGCGTCAATTCGTTTAAGGTTTTCGTAGATCTCCTTTTTGTCTGCGTCTTTGTAGCTCGGTTCGGTAAAGCCTTTCAGTGGGTTGCTGGGCATGTCAAACAGCATTTTAGAGGCGACTGGGACGATGTTTTTGAGCGGGTTGAGGATGAAGCCATCTTCGATCGCTTCTTTCATGGTGTAGGAGTCGAAAGGCACCCAGAGTTTTTCACTTTCGGCATAGCCGCTGAATTCACCAAAGCGGGCTAGGGTGTGGTCGTCAGGGGTGGCGGTGAAACCCACAATTAGGTTCTTTTTGGTGCGGAGGAGGCTGGTTTGGCGTTGGCTGACAGAGTGTTGGAGATCGAAGGGGGTTTGGAGTTCGTCGAAGATGTTGACCATTTCTTCATGTTGGTCGCCGCTGTTGGATCGGTGGATTTCGTCGATGAGGAAGACGATGCGGAGTTGGGCGAGTTTTTCTAAGGTGTCGTCGTCGAGCATTTCTCGGACGGATCCAAACTTTTGCAGGTTGACGATGACGAGGCGGGTGTCGGATTTGAGGGCGGCTTGGAAGGTGGTTTTGTTGTGGGCTTCGATGTACATCCGGTTGTCGATGTTCATGTTCAGCAGTTTGGAGTCGATTTGGCTGCGGAGTTGGAGCCGATCGACGACGATCATGATTTTGTCGTAGACGTATTGACCGCTGCGGCGTAGGTCTTTGAGTTGGAGGGCGGTCCAGCCGATGATGTTGGATTTGCCAAATCCGGCGGCGTATTGGAGAAGGAGGGAATAGACGTTTTTGTTGTTGGCGTAGGCGCTGCGTTTTTCGATGAGTTCGGCGCGTTTGCTGGGGGAAACGTTGGCGAGTTGTTGTTCTAGCTGATGAATGAAGTAGTCGTCTTCGGTTTCGTGGGCCAGGAATTCGTCGATTTTAGCGAGAATTTTGTCGGTGCCAAATTTTTGCTTAGGGCGGGGGGAGATTAGGTGTCCGAGTTCGTTTTTGAGTTCCTTCTTGCCATTGAGGACATAGACATCGCGTTCGATGAAGTTGTAGTAGAGGATTTCTTTTTCAAGATTGCTTTTGCTGTAGTGGGCGGTGAAGAGTTCTTTGAGTTTGTCTTTTTTGTCGGCGGCGGGGTTGAGCAGGGGATAGGCTTTAAAGACTTTTTCCGCTTTCTTTTCGTACTCTTCGCGATCGAATTTGCCTTCGCGGCAGGTGGTGAGGATTTCGTCGAAGAAGTCGGACAGGGTGCGAATGATGTAGGTTTCGCCAATGTCGGTGCTGGTGATGTGGATGGCTTTTTCAAAGATTTTGAGGAAGTCTTTGCGGTAGGTGTCTTTTTCTTTGTCGCTGAGGTGGGGGTTGCGATCGAAGGTCTCGTAGTAGACTTTGACGGCCTCGAAGTAGTCTTTGATGACTTTGCCGCGTCCATTTTTGCGGGCGTTTTGGTTGGTGAGGTTGGATTTTAGTTCGCTGTAGCCGAGGTAGATGCCGTTGACGAAGAGGCTGATGTCGGGGCGGAAGGAGAAGATCTGTTTGCCTTGATATTTGTATTTGTAGGGGAGTTCTTGGACGACGGAGAAGATGTTTTGGGCGAAGAAGCGGCTGCCATGGATCACGCTGTCGTCGGTGTAGAACAGGTGGAGCTTGATGCCTTGGAGGGTGACGGATTTGTTGGCGTTGATGAAGAGGGCCATGTTGCGGCTGCTGGCGATCCGATCTTGGATCAGTTCGATCAGTTCTGTTAGGAGTTTTTGGGCGTTGCCGTTGTATTTTTTGAGAAGAATTTCGTAGGCTTGTTGGTTGAGTTCGGTGGTGGCGATGAAGGTTTGGAGGTCTTCTTCGATGATCAGGCTATTGGTGATGGTGTTGGCTTTGACTTCTTGGTAGCCAAGCTCTTTGCAGAAGAAGGGGACGAGAAATTTATCTTGGAGGGAGAGTTCGCTCATGGGTTAGACCACCTTTATTTTGCCTGTGACGACATCGTTGATTAGGGTTTTACGGAGTTCTTTGAGTTTTTCGATTTGGGTGTTGATGGTTTGGAGGATTTGGTCGATCTGGGTGGTTTTTGTGTCGAGGTAATCCGCGATCGTCTTTTGTTCTGATCTGCTGGGGAGAAGCACAGGAATATTAGCGATTTGATTAAGATTAAAGGCTTCTTTGGAAGCACCGTTTTGTTCAACTTCAATATAATTTTTAATAAAAGCAGATTTAAGAAATAGAGCTATGTAAAATTCATCTATCCAAAATTTTGTCCTCAAAAAAGCAATATGCTGATTGATATTTGCGGAACCATTCTCTAAAGTGAATAAACATGTTCTACCGATAGATGCTCCAGTGATATTGATTAATATATCGCCTGCCTTTAGCTGTGAAGATTGCATCTCATTATGTATTTTTTCTGGTATGAATGAGACATTTTCAATTCTCAAACCGTCATCATAGATATTTTGACTACGCAGAAATATCACTCCTGAATCTGTATAAACTTCACTGCCGCCACGCGGAGTAACACCATTGCCGATCCTCTTGACAATATCTTTAATCCGCTTTAAATTCCAATGTTCAGGCACTTCACCTAACCACTCAATGCCACTATCTTTATAAGCCTGATAACGATCGATTTTCATAACGCCAACCCCTCCTCAAGCCCTTTTAATTCCCCCTCTAGAGCCGCGATCTCACCCAGAATTTCCTCTACACTCCGCAACGTTTCCGGCTGATAAAACACCTTATTAAAATTAATCTCAACCCCCACCACATTTTCCAAATACTCAAACGGCTTCGTAATATACTTCGCCATAAACGCCTCAATCGCCGCCTGGTTCTCCCCTTCATCCCGATGAAACGGAACAATCTCATAATCTTTCTGATAATCCGGCGTTAGCTCAACGGTAATCTCAACCCGCTCCGGCAGAGTCTTCGTTCCCTTCTTCAACGCCGCCTTCACCACAATTTTCCCACAGCCCAACGCCTCCTTCACCAGCGTTTCCCGCTCTGCATCACACCAATACATCGCCTTCGCTGTCATCACCTTTAACGGCTGCTCCTTATAATCTAAAGCACTGGTAAACGGCTTAATATCCTGCTCATAAGCCTCCGCCAACGAACCAAACCGCTCCGAGTCATAGGCCGTAATCACAAACTCAGTCAGCGCCCGATCGCCATTCTCCAACTTCAGCGGCACCAGCTTCAGACTAGACGCACCCTCCTTAAGCTGACTCGCAAACGTATTCCCCTGCTCATCCACATTCGTGAGCACGATCGCCTGCTTATTAAAATAGAAAAACTCCTTATCAAACACCCTCGCATAGTCATTGTCCACAAACCGCGCCAGCGTCTCCACAATCTCCAAACGGCTCACCTCATCCACTTCCTTGCGCTTCGATCCCTTATTCTTCTTCAGCGGCTTAAACTTCCCACTGGCATTAATCAACATCACCCGATCCTTACGGTCAGGCGACTTCCGCTTGTTCAGCACCCAAAGATAGGTATAAATCCCCGTGTTAAAAAACTCATCCGTCGGCAACTGAACGATCGCCTCTACAAGGTCCGAATCCAGCATCCACTTGCGAATATTGCTCTCCGAAGACCCCCCATCTCCACTAAACAGCGTCGAACCATTGTGAACCACCACGCCCATGCCCGTCGCATTCAGCTTCGCGACCAAATGCTGCATAAACAACAACTGACCATCCGAAATCGACGGCAAAAACGGAAACCGCTGGGTCTTATCGTTCCGCAAATCCTTCTCATAGCCCTTCCAACTCACCCCATAGGGCGGGTTAGCAATCACCACATCAAACTCATCGTTATCGAACTTGTCATCGACCAGCGTATTGCCATGCTCGATCTTAGAATCTACCCGAAACCGACTTTCAATCTTCGCCAACGCATACAGCGCATCATTCCAGTCCTGCCCAAAAGTTTGCGTTAACCGCTGCACCTTAGCCTTAATCCGATCCTCCACCCCAAACAGCAAATTCCCGCCGCCGCAGGTACAGTCATAAATTTTCAGCAGGCGATCGGAATCCTCAATCTTCGAGGCAATAATCTCCGCAATCAGCCCGATCACATCATCCGGCGTATATTGCTCCCCTGCCGTCTCCGCCGAAATATCCGCCCAGCGCCGCTTAATATGTTCCTCCAACGTCGTAATCGCCGAGTTGTCAAAGGGTTTCAGGTCAATCCCACTCCACTCCTTCGTATAGCCCAGCAACACCTTCTTAGACTTCAGCTTGGCAACCACACCCTTGATATCGAGAAACTTCTCCCCTTCCGCCGCATCCACCCCCAACAAATCCTTCGTCTCATTATCAAAGCCCCGCAGATAAGCCTCAAAGTCCACATCAAAGGACTTATCGTTCTGGCAAATATCCTTCAGCGTCTGGTTCTTCTCAAAAATAAACTTGTTATAGCCTTGCCCCTTGTCATCAATCAAGGCGATCAAGTCTTCCGGCGAAATCTCCGCCAACGCCGCTTCCCCAATTTCCGCCTTTAGTTCGTCAAACATCCTCACCAAACGGCTCTCGATCATCACCAACGCAAAGAACGGCATCATGTAGGACGGCCATTCCGATTCCTTAATGCCACTGCCCCGAAGTAGGTCAGCCGTTGCCCAGATTTTGGACTCGTATTGGAGAATGTTGCTCGTTGCCATGTGGCTGTCTTACGCTCAAATTTGGGATAAGTGCCTCTATTATGGCCACAAAAGGAAATAAACCGACAAAATCCGCGACGATACCCATGACCCTTAACGGAGCGATCGTCAACCTAAAAGTGAGTCTCCTGCATTTCTTGGAGACCACCCGAATTTTATCTGAAGTAATCGAAAAAACTAGACCCAAAA
>ENA-OFCD01000943-OFCD01000943.1-metagenomes-genome-assembly--contig:-NODE-943-length-16579-cov-6.254357_pt1 | contig 16579 bp, 17 predicted proteins | sample MGYA00153392_OFCD01 | MGnify analysis MGYA00153392 | reverse complement strand
CTGTCGGCCCTGTGACGAGAATTAAGCCCTTATGATGGTGACAGACATCGCGAAACACTGCGGGTAAGCGCAATTCTTCTAGGGTGGCAATTTGCATCGGAATCAATCGCATCACCATCGCATAGCCGTAGAGCGAGTCAAATACGTTGATTCGCACTCGGGCAAATTCATACTGGGTGGCACCATCAAAGTCTAGATTAGCCTCAAATGTGCGAATGTCTTCTTCGCTCAAAACTTCATGCAGCCACGCCATAAAGGTGGGCAAGTCTGTTTCGGGGTAGTTAGTTGTTTCGATCTCACCCCGATTGCGAAATCTCGGAGTTTCACCGATACCAATGTGAATATCCGAATAACCAGCATCAAAAGCGATTGTTACCAAATCCCCAATACTGGGTTGTCCTGGGGGTAGTTTGGCGGTGAGAGGGGCAGTCTGCACCATTGTGGGGTGAGTCGGTGGTGGTGGGGGAAAATGACCGGATAGATTGGGTTTGGGTGGCGGTGGTGCTGGGAAGTTGATGGAGTTTACCATAGATCGATCGACTGGCTAATTTTTTGCAACTACTCTCACTTAGATTGCCCAAATTTTCACCCCGATCGACTGTATCTTTACATCGATCGATAATACTAGCAACTGTAATTGTCGATTGGGAACTGAGTCTGTGCGATCGTGGCATGATGCCAGTGTGAATCAGTGTCGATCGAAACCGACGATGATTTCAAACATTCCATCCTTTTCTGGTAAGATGAACCCATATATACACTATGCTCCTAAATTATTATGCTAACTGTCAAATCTTTGTGGATCTTCCGGTCAAATTAAACTTATTAATTTTATTCATTATCCCCTTTCTCAATGCTGGTTTGACACTGGAAACCCGTGGCGGTCGAGTCTACAGCTTAATTTTTAAAATCTATATCTTTAAATCAAATAGCTAAACTTCGCCTCAGGGTGATGTCTTCGATTGCTGTAAATCTATGGTTGGTTAATTCTTACTATTAGACAATTGAGCCAATTTAATTAGGCTCATTTCAGACGATCTAGATATGCTGTCAATCTACTTTGACTATAAAAAATAACTAGGTACTATTTATAATGTTTTCTGCTGCTAACCGTCTCTCCATCTTTGTGGACGGCAATAATATGTTTTATGCCCAACAAAAAAATGGGTGGTTTTTCGATCCTCGGCGCGTGCTGGAGTATTTTACCCAAGAACCAGAGTTAATGCTAATTAACGCTTTTTGGTATACTGGGTTAAAAGACGCTCAAGACCAACGCGGGTTTCGCGATGCACTGATTAGTTTGGGTTATACAGTCCGCACCAAGATTCTCAAAGAGTATTACGATGATACTTCCGGTCGCTATTCCCAAAAAGCGAATTTGGATATTGAAATTGTGGTCGATATGTTTAATACTGTAGATCAGTACAATCGAGTTGTGCTATTTAGTGGTGATGGTGATTTTGAGCGGGCGATCGAGTTACTGCGATCCAAGAATACGCACATCACAGTCATCTCAACCGAAGGGATGATCGCCCGCGAACTGCGAAATGTCACCGATCGATATATCGATCTCAATGATATTCGCGATCGAATTGAAAAAGTTGATTCCCCATAGGAGCAATTCCAGTGTTAGCACAACTAAACATAATAATTAAATTCACTTTATTTGAGTTACTTCTGCTTATTTAGGTGACAGAAAGATCTGGATGGATCGAATCTGTCACCTTAAATATATTACAGATCCCCGAATTCTTTGGAGAAGTCAGGGATCTAGCTGCATAACTCCTGGACATTATTATTTAGGTTTCTAACATCATGACTCAACCGATCGAAACAGACCGCGTAATTATATTTGATACCACCCTGCGCGATGGCGAACAATCTCCAGGTGCAACCCTAAATGTAGATGAGAAACTAACGATCGCCAGACAATTAGCCCGCCTGGGAGTAGACGTAATTGAAGCTGGTTTTCCCTACTCTAGTCGGGGTGATTTTGAAGCAGTTCATCAGATTGCCGAGCTAGTCGGTACACCATCTGGGCCAATTATTTGTGGTTTGGCACGAGCTAGCGAAAAGGATATCAAAGCCGCAGCCGAAGCTCTAAAACCTGCGGCAAAACACCGAATTCATACCTTCATTGCGACATCAGATATTCACCTCGAATATAAACTCAAGAAGACGAGAAAAGAAGTCCTGCAAATCGCTGGCGAGATGGTAGCTTATGCCAAAACTTTTGTCGATGATGTCGAATTTTCGCCCGAAGATGCCGGACGGAGCGAACCAGAATTTTTGTATGAAGTATTAGAACGCGCGATCGCCTGTGGTGCTACTACAGTCAATATTCCCGACACAGTTGGTTATACAACTCCCTCTGAATTTGGAGCATTAATCAAAGGCATCAAAGAGCATGTCCCGAATATCGATCGAGCGGTGATTTCCGTCCACGGACACGACGATTTAGGATTAGCTGTTGCCAACTTTCTCGAAGCAGTGAAATATGGTGCGCGGCAATTGGAATGTACGATTAATGGCATCGGGGAACGCGCCGGAAATGCGTCCTTAGAAGAACTAGTGATGGCTCTACACGTCCGCCGTCAGTACTTCAACCCATTTTTAGGTCGTCCGGCTGATTCCACCGATTCACTCACAAACATCGATACTCGCCAAATCTATAAAACTTCGCGATTAGTATCCAGTCTCACCGGAATGATCGTGCAACCAAATAAAGCGATCGTCGGTGCCAATGCCTTTGCACACGAGTCGGGAATTCATCAGGATGGAGTATTGAAAAATAAACTCACCTATGAAATCATGGATGCACAGTCGATCGGATTAACTGATAATCTGATTGTACTGGGTAAATTGTCTGGGCGAAATGCCTTCCGTACTCGCTTATCAGAATTGGGTATCGATTTATCCGAGAACGATCTCAATAAAGCATTCTTGAGATTCAAAGATGTTGCCGACAAGAAAAAAGAAATTACCGATCGAGATTTAGAAGCGATCGTTAATGATGAAATCAAACAAAGTCCCGAAATCTTTGTACTCGATCGCGTCCAGGTGACTTGCGGCGATCGCGCTCAACCCACCGCAACTGTTACCATCAGGATGCCCAACGGCGAAGAATTGACCGACGCAGCGATCGGGACTGGCCCCGTAGATGCCATCTACAAGGCAATTAACCGCGTCATCGATGTACCGAACCAATTGATCGAATTTTCGGTTCAATCGGTCACAGCGGGCATTGATGCCATCGGAGAGGTGACAATTCGCCTCAAATACCAGGAGTACACCTACTCCGGTTATGCCGCCAATACCGACATCATCGTCGCCTCAGCGCAAGCCTATATCAACGCCCTCAACCGTCTATATGCTGCCAAAACTAAATTAGAGGAAGCTGCACAATTGACAGTTAACTAATTAACAATCATGCGGGTAGGGGCAATTCATGAATTGCCCCTACCCGCTCGATTCACACAGCCAAACACCGATCGATCGTGGCGACAACCGATGCCCCCAACGAGTCAAAATCATACCCACCTTCCAATCCAAACACAATCTTCCGCGTCAATTGCAAGCAATAATCGGTAAAGATGCCAAAGTCTTGCGGTTTGAGTGAGATATTCGCCAGTGGATCGTCATGATTAGCATCATATCCCGCACTCACAATTAAAATATCTGGACGAAACTTGGTGAAAAACGGCATCACCGCTGTTTCAAATAGTGGTTGGTAGTCTGAAATCGTACTTCCCGCCTTCATTGGTAAATTCAAGATATTCTCATAAACACCCCGCTCTGTGCCCTTCCCCGTGCCAGGATAGTGGGGAAATTCATGTAACGAACAGTAGGCAATCTGGGGATTAGTCGCTGCTACCGCCTGAGTACCATTACCATGATGGACATCCCAGTCGAGGATACCAACCCGATCGGCACCATTAGCTAGTGCATACGTTGCCGCGATCGCCGCATTACTAAAAATACAAAATCCCATCCCCCCAGATGGCTCCGCATGATGCCCAGGCGGACGCGCCAACACAAACGCTGGTTCGCCGCGCATCGCTAGATCCACGCCATCCAGCCACGCATTGACAGCGAGTAGAGCCACCGCATAGGTTTTGGCTGAGACAGGCGTATCGGGATCGATCGATCCGCCATGCTGGGAGAGCTGTTGGATCGATCGAATATATTCCACAGGGTGAATTTTCTCGATCCAGGGTAGAGGCGATCTGAGATCGATCGCTGTCGGCTCTCGCCAATCCAGTTTGTTTGCCCATTTTGCCCGTTCTAGTGCTGACTTAATCGCCGTCAATCGCGCTGGTTTTTCGGGATGAAATGCACCAGTTTGATGCTCTAAAAATTCGTCTGAATATATAACTGGAAACATCATCTTTACCGAACTTGGCTACTTTTCTCTAATTGGCGATCGGTTCACTATTAATTTCTAGCCAGGTTGCTAATTTACCCATTTCTTCTTCCTGAGCTTCTAGACTGGCGGCTAAGTCTAGGAAAAAGCTAGCAGCATCGACTTCTGATGCTATCAGTTCCACCCCATTAATCTCTAAAAATGCGTAGACAATAATCAGAGCAATGCGCTTATTACCATCTACGAAACAATGATTTTTCACAAGTCCATAGCCATAAGCTGCGGCTAATGAATATAAACTCAAATCATCACCATAGCAATACAGATTTTTGGGCTTATTTAACGTTGATTCTAAAGCACCGCGATCGAGGATACCAGGATCGCCGCCCGACTCTGCTAGAATTTCCCCATGTATGGCGCAGACATCATGGCTATCGAACCAACAAGGCTCGATCATTTAGCCAACTCCACCAAAGCATTGCGATATTTTTTCATGCCCCGTCGAGCAGCTTCGATCTTGTGCTCAAAACTAGGATCGTATGCTGATATCTCGTATCCTGATGGAGTTTTTGTTGCATAGAGGTTATCGCCATCATGAACATTCATGCTGTCTGCCATTTCTTTGGGCACAATAACGCTGAGTGAATTACCCCGTTTTTTAACGTTTAGCAGCATGACGGTTTCTCGATCGAATTAATTTGATACCTATATTAGGGTAGCAACATTTGTGGTAACATGCACACTTAGTTTGCAGATCGTAATATTGAATCCACAGCCAGCCAAAATCGTGCGGATCTGTCGATCGAGTACAAAGCACCGAAATTCCTTTTCCCCAGCAATGTTGATATTAACTATTTGAAGCTTTTTTAGCTTGATTATTGACGATCGAATATTTCAGGTATTACTGGATTGTCAGCTAAAACGATCGCGGTAGATAGTACTCTAAGATTATTAATACCCGATCGATAATCCATACTTTCTGCCTGATGGTCATTTACTTTGTCTTTTTGACGATTTCTGCTGCTACCTATGCACTCTTTAGTTTGGGGTTGAATTTACAGTGGGGTGTCACGGGGCTGATTAATTTCGGTCATGTGGCGTTTATGGCGATCGGTGCCTATTCTACCGTGTTACTCTCGCTTCAGGGCGTACCTATTCCGATCGCGGTATTAGTCGGTGCTGGATTGTCGGCACTACTGGGGCTACTGATCGGTATTTCTACCTTGAGACTGCGGGAAGACTATCTCGGTATTGTCACGATTGGGGTGTCGGAATTAGTCCGATTGGTAGCCAAAAATGAGGCTTGGCTAACTAAAGGTACCTTTGGGGTACAAGGCTATCCAGTGCCGTTTGATTTCAAACCTGATTATCCCACCAGAATCTTACTTATAGTGTGGTTGACGGCGATTTGTGGGGTGGCATTATGGCAATTGTGGCTGTGGCTGCGGGTGAAAATGTCGGTGCGGCTACTGGGTGGATCGATCGCGAGTATTTTTGTGCTGACTGTATATGTCTGCGGTGCCTTATCGCTGTATACTTATGACCCTCGTGCGGGGCTAATGTTACTGACTTTAACTACGCTCACAGTAGTTTATATTGCCCTCGAAAAGTTGGTGCATTCACCGTGGGGACGAGTTTTAAAAGCGATTCGGGAGGATGAAGAAGTACCCAGAGCCTTGGGTAAGAATGTATTTTGGTACAAGCTCCAAGCCTTTATGCTCGGTGGGGCGATCGCCGGAATTTCTGGAGCATTTTATGCTTGGCAGTTCAGTGTATTTCCTGACAATTTTGAGCCATTAATTACCTTTAATGCCTGGATTATTATTATGCTCGGTGGTGCCGGAAATAATTTGGGGACAATCATTGGAGCGATCGTTTTCTGGGGCTATAATACAATTACTCGCGATGAGTCATTCAAGGTCATATTTCGTGCTCTACATCTAGATGATACTCAGCAAGGAGCATTTCGGGTGATGATTATCGGGTTAGTTCTGATGCTGATTATGGTCTTACGTCCTCAAGGTATTTTGGGTAAGAAAGAAGAATTGACATTGGGTAAATGATGAGTCAGTTGACAGTTGACAGTTGACAGTTGACAGCTAATTTCAAAGAGGATGAATGTGTCAATAATTATCAAAAGTAAAATCTTCATCCACTCTATTCCCTATCCGAAGCTATGGCTTCGGGTTTAAATCCCACCCTAATAAGCCAATTATCAATTATCAATTATCAATTAATTTAATATGTCTAACCATTACATCCCGATGACGACTCAACCGTTACTTTCAGCGCAAGGATTGTGTAAAACTTTTGGTGGTGTCAAAGCAGTTCAGCAAGCTGGAATTGAAGTCGCCACTGGAAGTATTACAGGTTTGATCGGCCCGAATGGAGCAGGTAAAACGACCTTCTTCAATCTATTATCTAATTTTATTCGGGCAGATTCTGGTCAAATCGAATTAAATGGTCGATCGATCGATCGATTGCAATCCCATCAAATCGCTAGACTAGGGATGGTGCGGACATTTCAAGTAGCCAAAGCTCTGTCGCGAATGTCAGTATTAGAAAATATGCTCTTAGGAGCTAGAGATCAGACGGGTGAGAAAATCTGGCAAGTATTGATCCAGCCAAACAAAGCGCGGATCGAGCAGCGGGAGTTGAAAGACAAAGCGATGTCGATTCTGAGTTCTGTAGGGTTAAGTGCCAAGGCTAATGACTATGCAGGATGTTTATCTGGGGGACAGCGCAAACTGCTGGAAATCGGTCGAGCATTGATGGCAGATCCTAAGTTGATTTTATTAGATGAACCTGCTGCGGGGGTCAATCCGCGCTTGATTGAGGATATTTGCGGTCACATTCTCAATTGGCGTAAACAGGGTCTAACTTTCTTGATTATCGAACATAATATGGATGTAATTATGACATTGTGCGATCGAGTCTGGGTATTAGCTGAAGGTACTAATCTCGTCGATGGTACCCCAACTAAAGTCCAAAACGATCCCAGAGTGATTGAAGCTTATTTAGGGATAGATTAAGCTTGAATATTCTTCGATCGCAAACTTTTAGATTCGATCGACAACCACTAAAAACGCGGTAATTGTCAGCAGATGTGCGATCGAATCCCCCACATTCTCAACCCGATCGCGATAAACTATAATATTGCTCTCTTGTTGTTCAGAATTTTATGTCGCTGCCGATCGTTGCTATTATAGGTCGTCCCAATGTGGGTAAATCCACACTCGTCAATCGTTTGGCGGGAGCAAGGGAATCGATCGTGCATGATGAGCCAGGAGTTACCCGCGATCGTACATATCGTCGGGCATTTTGGCAAGATCGTGAGTATGTGGTCGTCGATACGGGTGGACTCGTATTCGACGATGATACGGAATTTCTCCCACTGATTCGGGAACAGGCGATGACCGCCCTCACCCAGGCTAGTGCGGCGATTTTCGTAGTGGATGGACAAGAAGGAATCACTGGCGGGGATCGGGAAATTGCATCCTGGTTGCGCGTCCAGAAAGTTCCGGTCTTTTTAGCCGTCAATAAGTGTGAATCGGAAACCGTTGGTGCGCTCCAAACTGCTGATTTTTGGCAGTTAGGGATGGGCGAACCTTACGGCATATCCAGCATTCATGGTAGTGGAACGGGGGAATTATTAGACGAATTAATTCTCAGTTTACCTGTGATTGATGAAGTCGATGCTCCCGAAATTCGGATCGCGATTATCGGACGACCAAATGTAGGTAAATCCAGTCTGCTCAACTCTTTTTTGGGTGAAAATCGCGCGATCGTCAGTCCAGTTTCTGGGACTACTCGCGATGCGATCGATACCGTGATTACACGTAATGATACCAACTATCGGTTGATCGATACCGCTGGGATTCGGCGCAAGAAAAACGTCGATTATGGGCCAGAATTTTTTGGGATCAACCGTGCATTTAAAGCGATCGATCGTTGTGATGTCGTACTGCTGGTCTTAAATGCGATCGATGGTGTCACCGAGCAGGATCAAAAATTAGCTGGACGGATTGCCGAAGAAGGACGTGCATGTGTAATTGTCGTTAATAAATGGGATGCTGTCGAAAAGGATTCCTACACGATCTACGATTACCAATCACAGTTAAATAGTCGGCTCAATTTCACCGAATGGGCTGAGAATATCTTTGTCAGTGCCCTCACCGGACAACGAGTTGATAAAATCTTGGAAATAGTAGATCGCGCCGTCGAACAACACCGTCGCCGTGTCACTACCGCCGTCATCAACGAGGTACTCGAAGAATCCACTTCTTGGCACAATCCCCTCGTGACTCGTCAGGGTAAACAGGGTAAAATCTACTACGGTACCCAAGTCAGTGCCCAACCACCGACGATCGCGTTATTTGTCAACGATCCATCTCGGTTCAATGATAACTACCGTCGCTATATCGAAAACCAGTTTCGGACTCAACTCGGCTTTGCCGGAACTCCCCTCCGCCTCCTCTGGCGTGGCAAAAAACAACGCGAAGGCGAGAAGATCGTTAACCGCGCTACTAGAGTCAAGGCAGCCAAGTAGATCGGGACTGGGGGACTGGGGGACTGGGGGACTAGGTGAGTAGGTGACTGGGAGACTGGGAGCTATGTAGGGTGGGCACTGCCCACCATCCAGGTTTCAGGCAGTTTTCACGTTGGAAATATCGATCGCACCTAACCTAACTCACTCAAAAAATCTACTATCTCACATCTTGCACCAGTATAAAAACGCCGCTTCATGGGTACCCTCAGATCCCTGCTGTTATCTAGTCCTTATTTATCGGTGCAAGATGTAAGCTATGTCCAAACATTGTGTGGTGGGCTAAACCCTAAACCCTGAACCCTAAAGCCTAAAGCCTAATACCTAAAGCCTAACCCCTAATTAATGGATTTACTCCGCTCCTTACCCATTGGTTTATATTTAGAACAGCCGCTGACTTGGCTGCATCGTCTCGATCCGCGAGTCAAACTAGGCTGGCTAGTGAGCTTTTTGTTAGCTCCGATCCTCGCCAGTGCGATGTGGAAACTAAGTTTAGTTGGCATGTTGGTAGCTATTAGTATCCTCGCTGGTATCCCCTGGCGCGCACTCAAACAGCAGATGGGATGGTTATTGCTAGTTAGTGGTGCGATTTTGCTCGTTGGTGTATTTGCGCCAGATGCTATCAGTGTCAGCCATCAACTGCGCTCCCCAGATGCTGGGGTAGAGATCGCCCAACCCTATCAATATGTATTATTTAAAATTGATACTGGCTCAATCCACCTCAAAATTACTAGGAAATCGATCGATAGTGCGATCTATGCCAGTACCCTGATCTTTACACTGGTATACAGTACCACCGTTTATCTGCTTACCACCGCTCCAGAAGAAATTACAACTGGGTTAGAAAGTTTAATGGCACCCCTGCGCCGTTATCATGTCCCTGTTACCGAGATTACGCTTACGCTCACACTAGCTCTGAGATTTATTCCCTTAGTGCTAGAAGAAATCCAAAACTTAGTTCGATCGATCTATACTCGCGCGATCGACTGGCAAAAACTCGGACTCAAAAATAGTGCTAAAATTTGGCTGACAGTCTCCGAAAAACTCTTAGAAAATCTCTTAAATAGAGCCGAACAAATTGCGATCGCTATGCAGGTACGCGGTTTCACAACCCCTAATACACACCTAGTTCAATGGCATCAATTAAAGCTAGGTAAAACTGACTTTATCGCCATAGTATTTCTCTCGATCTTCTGGATCGCTAGATTTGTAGTTGGCGGTCAATTTGCTTGAATTAGGCTTGGGGTTTTAGGACGCATCCCCACACTCCCTCCACCCATCCTCCTAGAGCCTTGTACTGCAACCTTCCGCTCAACAACCGAACTGGCTCAGAAATATTCGATCGATTATTCCGACACGAGTCAATTGCTACTTTATTAGAAAGTCCAGTTACTAATACCGAGCAGATAGCGATCTCCAACGGTATTCATTTTGGGTTGACAAGATACTCAATTTGTGCTGGTTCTCCAGCAACTATTAACCAGCAATTACAGATTTTTACACCAGCAGTCGGGCAAATATTAGACTGTTTGCGGGGACTTTTAGCCACTCCAAATCGGGGACAGCCCGATCTACCCGCACATCTACCCTTTACTGGTGGTTGGTTAGGCTGGTTGGGTTACGAACTCGCATGGGAAATTGAAAAATTACCCGATCGTCAACCAGATCCCTTACCATTTCCGGTAGCGTACTGGTATGAGCCAAAGACGTTTGCTATTCTAGATCACTGGGAACAAATATTATATTTGTCTGCAAATACAATCGCAGAATTAGACGATTTAGTCCTAAAATTAGCACAGTCTAATCCGATCGACAACGATCTACAGATTCAAACATCATTAAATTCATCGATCGAACCCCCCACAGGTTTACATTTTTCCACATCAGAAGCCCAATATCAACAAGCAATTATCCAAGCCCAAAAATATATTCAAGCGGGCGATATCTTTCAAACTAATTTATCCCTGAGATTTAGTTCCCAAACTAATCTTGACAGTTGGCAAATCTATCAACGACTGCAAAATATCAACCCTTCGCCATTCGCCAGCTACTGGCAAACGCCCTGGGGATCGATGATAAGTTGCTCCCCCGAAAGACTAGTCCAACTCCAACAACAGCAAGCGACAACTCGCCCGATCGCCGGAACTAGAAAACGCGGTCAAAATCCAGACCAAGACTGTCAATTAGCCACAGAATTATTGACTAATCCCAAAGAGATTGCCGAGCATATTATGTTAGTCGATCTCGAACGTAACGATCTCGGACGAGTCTGTCGGTGGGGTAGTGTCAAAGTTGATGAATTACTATCGATCGAGCGGTATAGTCACGTCATGCACTTAGTCAGCAATGTGACTGGAGAATTAGATCCCCAGTTTGACTCGATCGATCTGATTCGCGCCATGTTTCCAGGCGGAACAATTACTGGCTGTCCAAAAGTCAGATGTATGGAAATCATCGCCGAACTCGAACCATTTCCCCGCAACCTATTTTATGGCTCCTGCGGCTATCTAGATCGGCGCGGTCATCTAGATTTAAATATTTTGATTCGGACATTGCTGTATCATGAGGGCACCGTCTGGGGACAAGTCGGCGCAGGAATTGTCGCCGATAGTCATCCCCAGCAAGAGTGGCGCGAATCGCTCCAAAAAGCCGCTGCTCAAATCGCCGCACTGGGTATGATAAATTAACAGCAATATCTACCATTGATGTAACCTCTGTGTGGGAGAATCGATCGATATCAGCCGATCTGAGCATTCACATTCCGTATCCTCATCCTCCTTGCCGTGACTTCCGAAAACTACCTCAACCACCCTACCTTTGGCTTGCTCTATCGCATCTGCATCGTTGAGGAAAACCAAGAACTATTTACCACTCTCTACGCACAGCGAGTTTTTTTTCTAGTCTCCAACACAGCAACCGGATTGTCGTTTCAGCCTTTGACTCGTGCTGATGCGCGGCTGACGATCGATACCCGCATTCGTCTACTCAGACGCAACGGTCAAATTCTCGAATATCAAGAGTTACAATCAATGATGAAGCAGAATTTTCCAGGGTAGAAGTTAGGTTTTAGATTTTAGTTAGGATATAAGGTAGGACAGTTGACAGTTGACAGTTGCGGCTCGCGCTCCTCGGCTTTGCCGAGGGTTTAGCGAGACAAGACAGACAGTTGACAGTTAGGGTAGAGATAAGGTGTTGGAACCTAAAGCCTAAATCCTAAGCCTAAATCCTAAATCCTAAATCCTAAATCCTAACCCTAAAGCCTAAATCCTAAAGCCTAAATGACCATCGCTCACAATATCGAAACTATACGTCGAGACTTACCAGCTTCAGTCCGATTGATGGCGGTAACTAAGCAAGTACCTGTAGCTCAGATGCGGGAGGCTTATGCAGTCGGGATTCGGGATTTTGGCGAGAGCAAAATTCAGGAAGCACAGGCAAAACAGCAAGAATTAGCCGACTTATCAGACATTTGTTGGCACCTGATCGGGCATTTGCAGAGTAACAAGGTACGCAAAGCAGTACAGATATTTGACTGGATTCATTCTGTAGATAGCCTCAAGCTACTCCAACAGATCGATCGAGTCGCTACGGAATTGGCAACTAGCCCACACATCTGTCTCCAAGTCAAAATATTGCCCGATCCCGACAAATACGGCTGGACGATCCCAGAGCTATGGGCAGATTTACCCCAAATTAGCGACTGTCAACAGGTTAAAATTAGCGGCTTGATGGCAATTCCACCATTAGGTTTGAGCCTCGCCCAAACTCAACAATTTTTTGAGCAAGCACGAGATCTCAGCCACCAAATCGCCCAACAGCCTGGAGTAAACATTCAGTCCGAGTTGTCGATGGGCATGTCTGGGGACTATCTACCAGCTATCGCTGCTGGAGCGACGATGATTCGGCTGGGAAGTATCTTGTTTGGCGATCGACTCAATTAGTCGATCGTTGATACGCGATCGAACTATATTGCTGTAGGGTGTGTTAGGCGCAAGCCGTAACGCATTAATGTCCTAAGCTGTAAGGTGGCACCAATGTCCGATCCTAGCGATCGATCTGTGGGAGACGGGGCGAGGCGTTTGCCCCATTTTAGATTTTATTTGTAAGTTACTCGATCGGTCAGCACCCTAACTGCAATATATTTATCCCAAACTGACATTAATTACGCATAACGCTAGTGCCTATCTAGTGTTAATCTTTACCAACCGTACCGAGCGATACTCAAGCGATCGATCTAGATCCGCTGTAAACATCGCAGTATTGCTAGACAAAACCGTGGCTGGACATCAGAGCCACTCGATCGCTAGGTAGATCTGGATTATAAAAATTAACTACCGAGTCTAAGCATAATGGCTTAAAAAAATCTGAGGATATCTGAAAATTTGTACGTCTACACCTTAAAGACTTTCTGAATATTTGTATTTTTGTGGTATTATTCTCGATAGATTAGTCATACCCGTATATTTTGACTACTCAATGCTCCAAACGAGCGGCTGTGACAGCAATGAGCATAGTCTCTTTACACTCGCAAAGTTTAAGTAATTATGCTTAGATCGCAAATACACTTTTTACGTGCGGAATACTGCACTAACTAAAAAGGCTATGCCAATGGCGATCGGCTTACCGCTTTAAGCCATCCCCGCCTGAGCATAGATCGAAATTCTACAGTCAAAAAGCATCAATACCACCACAACAGGGCGCAGGAGTATTAAAAGGTGAACGTTATCAACAAATTCAAAGATTTCATGGGTTTGAACGAAGAAGAGTACAGCGATTTTGACGAAACGGATAGTGATGCCTATCGCAGCGACGATCGAGCACCAGAGCCACCAGCTCCCCAGCCAGTAGAAGAAGAGCGACGTGGCTTCCGGCGATCCAGCGGCGAAACACGCAGCGCAAGTAAAATCAATAATGTGGTCGGGATGCCTGGGATTATGCACGGAGTATCGGAAATGATTCTGATCGAACCCCGTTCTTTTGAAGAAATGCCTCAAGTAATTGATGCCCTCAGACATAGAAAGTCTGTCATCCTCAATATGACCCTGATCCGTCAAGAGGAAGCTCAACGCGCGGTAGATTTTGTTGCAGGCGGTACTTATGCCATTGACGGTCACTACGAACGGATTGGTGATAATATCTTTCTGTTCACACCAAATTGCGTCCAAGTCAGCACTCCTAGCAATGTCCTTCATGATGTGGTGAACCAACAACCAGCACCTCAGACAGTTGCGAGCAATCGGACTCGTCAATCTGTCTCCACATGGGGCAACGAACCGATCCACGCAGCTCAATAAATTTATGACCTTTGTTGATGGCGACTGCAACAGGTTTTGAGCCTTTCCTCAACTGCAAGTAGTAATTTATGTCCGTCAAATTAGGTGTCATCGGCGGCGGGGTTATGGGTTCGGCAATCGTATCCCGCCTACTTACTCAAGGTACATATCAAAGTACCGAGATCCTCATCAGCGAACCCACACTCGCACAACAGGAATCTCTCCAGCAACAATATGGAGTGCGGGTAACTGGTGACAACAATTTGGCAGCTACAGCTCAAGTATTATTACTAGCAATCAAGCCCCAAGTTTTCGATCGCGTCGTTGCGGATCTCCAACCATCCAATCCCGCACAATTAGTAATTTCGATCCTAGCTGGAGTCAGTATCGCCCAGCTGGAAGGAGCATTTCCCGATCGAGCAGTCATCCGCGCTATGCCCAATACACCCGCAACTGTCGGGATGGGCATCACCGCAATCGCTGCTGGAAATAGCGTTCAACCGCAACACTTAGATATCGCCAATCAAATTTTTCAAGCAGTTGGCGAAGTAGTTACCGTGCCCGAATCCCTAATGGATGCCGTAACTGGATTGTCCGGTTCGGGGCCTGCCTATGTCGCCATCGCGATCGAGGCTCTAGCCGATGGTGGTGTCGCCGCAGGTCTGCCGCGTCCGATCGCCGATCGACTCGCCTTACAGACCGTTCTGGGCACTGCTGGACTCCTAAAAGACTCAAACCTCCACCCTGCCCAACTCAAAGATCTCGTCACTAGTCCTGGTGGGACAACCATTGCGGGGATCGCCAAATTAGAACAATCGGGATTTCGATCGGCACTCATTCAAGCCGTCATTGCCGCAGCCCAAAGATCCCAAGAATTAGGTAAATAGTTGACAGTTGACAGTGAAGTTTTTAAGTTGGAGTCTGCTTGGTGCAACACATGCGAAGGAAACCTCCGCGTGATTGCATCCGCAATTATCAATTATCAATTATCAATTAACGCCAGTTCGGGATAAGGATCTCACCCAAAGATTACTAGCTTCGTTTGGGCACCGCCTGGGGATTCATCCCCAGGCTAACAGCTCAAGTCCACTTCAGTGGACTGTTATAGCAACCGCCAGATCGATTCAGACAGCACAGCGATTGAAATCGCCGCTCATGTTGCAAAGTCCGCCTACGCGGACTGAGATATAAAGTGTCTTAACCACCTTGGCGACTGCTATAGATTCTTTAGTCCACTTCAGTGGACTTGAGCCGCTAGCCCGCACTTCAGTCGCGGGCGGGTAATGAACGGAGCAAACATTTTTAACCTGTTGGCGTAGCCTCTCCGCTAGGAGACACTCACGTTAGCTACTCATGAAAATGCCGACGATTGAAATCGCTGTGCTGTGCTGTAGTTTGCTATATCAGGCGATGAATCGCTCCTGTAATTCTGGAGTGGGCACCATACAAGCATCTCGCCGTCCAAATAGGACAAATCTCTGGCGGGCAAATTCACTATAAGCCCAGTCCCGCAAAGGTTGTGGCATCGCTCTAAAACCAGCCAATAACTGCCACCCACCATCGAGTCGAGCTAGCACCTCCAAAACTGCATCACTCTTAGTCAAAACTCGTTCTCCATCCACCAGCATTAGTGTTTGAATATCGATCGGATCTAACCCATGCTGACGATAGAGCTGCTGTCCTAATTCTGACTGAATTGCGGCAAATTTAAAGATTTTTTGGCGATCGATCTCGATGACCATCTGTACTGCACTATTACAGAAATTGCATACCCCGTCAAACAAAATAAGGTTTTGATACATGAGTTCCGGCAACGAAGCTGGGGAATTTGGCTACATCTAACATTATTACCAATTTCAGCTAGATTTGGCAGATCGATTTGGCAGCGGAAATTCGTAGATTTACTTAGATTGGCGATCGATCGAGTGGCAATACTAATTTTATCCCCTAAATCTGAGACTCAACTTTGAGTTTTGAGAATTTCCAAGCAGATCTAGTCTAATTTTTTGTCTCAATGATTATTAATTAAAGTTATTGACTCAATCGCGCTTACTTAGTTTTCACAATTTATGGATCGCTCGATTGTGGGTGATACTATTTATGATGTATTTAAGTAAGCCAAACTATTAAAGTAACATCGGAGCTAATTTCGTACAGCTTCTCGACCAATTCGACGTAACACCCGCAGCGCATCGATCGATTCTTCTGCCGCTCCTAAAGTTGCGAATACTCTGGAAACAGTATATTGTGGTAATCCAGATCTGTCTACTTTGATAAATAAAATTTCATCGCCATTTGTTAACATTCCAAAACATGGACGTTCGGCTCTCTCTGCTAAATAGTGTAAAATGTAGCAATCGCTACATTTTACACTCCTCATTAATATGGACTTTCATC
>ENA-OFCD01000942-OFCD01000942.1-metagenomes-genome-assembly--contig:-NODE-942-length-16588-cov-4.021714_pt1 | contig 16588 bp, 11 predicted proteins | sample MGYA00153392_OFCD01 | MGnify analysis MGYA00153392 | reverse complement strand
CCTTCCGCGGTGTCTGTCTGGCCTTCCGCGGTGTCTGTTTGGCCTTCCGCGGTGTCTGTCTGGCCTTCCGCGGTGTCTGTTTGGCCTTCCGCGGTGTTTGTCTGACCTTCCGCGGTGTCTGTTTGGCCTTCCGCTTGGAGCGTTCGCGCTCCCGCGGTTTGCCTTTCCGCGCGGACGGCTTCTTCTTCGCGCTCATCCGGCGAGCATTTCGAGTACGGCCATGCGGACCGACACGCCGTAGGCGACTTGATCGAGGATCACACTCCGCCCGCCGTCGGCGACGTCGCTCGTAATCTCGACCCCGCGATTGATCGGACCTGGGTGCATGACGATCGCATCGTGCTTGGCTGCGCGCACGTTGCGCGCGTTGATCCCGAAGAAGCGGCTGTAGTCGCGGAGGCTCGGCACGTAGCCACCGTTCATGCGCTCTTGCTGGAGACGGAGGACCATCACCACGTCCGCGCCTTCCATCGCCGGCTCGACCCGATCGAAGACCTCGGCACCGAGCTTTTCGATCCCCGGTGGCAACAGGCTACGCGGGCCCGCGACGCGCACGGTGGCGCCGAGCTTGGCGAGCGCGAAGAGATTGCTCCGCGCGACTCGGCTGTGCATCACGTCGCCGACGATCGTGACGACGAGCCCCTCGAGGTTGCCCTTGTGTCTGCGCATCGTGCCGCAATCGAGCAGGGCTTGCGTGGGGTGCTCGTGGGAGCCATCACCCGCGTTGATGACGCGCGCGCGGACGACCCGCGAGAGCATCTGCGGTGTGCCCGCGGAGGCGTGCCGCAGCACGATCGCGCTCGGCTTCATTGCGTCGAGGTTCTGCGCCGTGTCGAGCAGCGTCTCGCCCTTCTTGCTGCTGGAGAACGACTCGCTCACGTTCACCACGTCCGCGCTCAGGCGCTTGGCGGCGATCTCGAAGGACGTGCGCGTTCGCGTGGACGGCTCCATGAACAGGTTGATCACGATCTTGCCAGCCATCGCGTCGCTCTTGGCGTTGTCGGTCGCGTAGAGCTCGTCTGCGCGATCCAAAACGCCGACGATCTCTTCCTTCGTGAGCGGCTCGATGCCGAGCAGGTTTTGCTTCAGTCGGCTCACGAAGTGGCCCCATCCAGGTCGAACAAGACGACGCCGCCCACCGTCGTGAACACCGCGCGTCCGCGCATCGTGTGACCGGAGAATGGCGTGTTCTTGCTCTTGCTCGCGATCGAGTCGCGATCGACCACCCACTCGCGATCCGGATCGAAGACGACGAGATCCGCAGGCGCGCCCTCGGGGATCGTCCCGCCGGGCAGCTTGAGCGTCCGCGTGGGCCCCGTCGTGAAGAGCTCGATCGCGCGGCGCATGTCGATGATCCCGTCGCGCACCAGGGACATCGCGATCGGCAGCGCCGTCTCGAGGCCGATGATGCCGAACGCCGCGCAGTCGAACTCGACGTTCTTCTGGTTGGGCGAGTGCGGCGCGTGGTCGGTCGCGATCGCGTCGATGGTCCCGTCTGCCAGGCCTCGCTTGAGCGCCTCGACGTCCGCGTGCGTGCGCAGCGGCGGATACATCTTCGTCGACGTGTCGTACCCGAGGCACGCCTCGTCCGTGAGCACGAGGTGGTGTGGCGTGACCTCGCACGTCACCGGCAGGTTGCGCGCCTTCGCTTGTCTCACCATCTCGACGGTGCGCGCGGTCGACGCGTGCGCGACGTGATAACGCGCGCCCGTCATCTCTACCAAGATCAGATCGCGCGCCACGATGACCTCCTCGGCCTCCGCGGGCTGACCGGGCAACCCAGCGCGCGTCGAGCTCTCGCCCTCGTTCATGACGCCGCCGTGCGAGAGGTGCGTGTCCTCTGCGTGCTGGATGATCGGAAGGTCGAAGGTGCGCCCGTACTCGAGAGCGCGCCGCATCAAGCGCGCGTTCATCACGCACTTTCCGTCGTCGCTGAGCGCAACGACTCCGGCCTCTTTCAGCTCTCCCACGTCGCTCAGCGTCTCGCCCGCGAGCCCTCGGCTGATCGCCCCGATCGGGAACACGTGCACGCCGCCGACCTCGCGCGCGCGTGTGCGGATGAGCATCGTGATCGCACGACAGTCGTTCGGTGGCTGTGTATTGGGCATCGCGCATAGCGCCGTGAAGCCACCCACCGCCGCCGCGTTCGAGCCGGTCTCGATCGTCTCCTTGCCCTCGTCCCCGGGCTCTCGGAGGTGCGCGTGCAGATCGACGAAGCCCGGCGCGATGATCTTGCCGCGCGCGTCGATGACCGCCGCGTTGGTGGGCGTCGCGAGCGACTTGCCGATGCGTGCGATACGACCGTCGAGCACGATGACGTCGAACTCGTCGAAGACGCCTTGTTTCGGATCGAGCAGCCGACCCCCGCGAACGTGAAACGCAATCGGGGCTCGTACGGCCGAGGTCTTGGACACGCGGCGAGACTACGAGCGCGGCGAACGGGCGTCTAGGAGCCGTCGTACCGGAGTGGAACTCCTCGCCCGCCCGTGTATGCAAGCTTACAATCAAAGAGGTGACCGTCACCGTGCTCGAGCGTCTGGCCCCCGCGCCTGATTTTCGTTACGTCGGCTTCGAGCCGCCGCCGCGCGGGGACCTGCGCGTGATCGGCTCGGTCGTCACCGGCAGCGCAACGGCGGGCATCGCGCTGATCGGACACGCGAGCGCGTTCGGCGCCGCTCTCGTGGGCTTGTTCGCGACGGCCATCACCGCGATGAGCCTCCGCGCGCGCAGCAGTCCCATCGCTCGATGGGGCGCGAGATCCGTACGCATGGGCTTCACGCCATGGGGAATCGTGATCGACGACGCCGAGCGCACACAGCACCGCGTGCTGCGTTGGAGCGCGATCGAGCGCGTCCACCTCGAGATGATCTATGGTCGCGATCAGCACACGCCGTCTACGTTGTTCTCCAACGTGCTGGTGGAGACGCCACGCGAGAGATTCACGGCGCGCGCGCGAGGAGCCGTGCCGCTCGATACCGTGCTCGTGCACATGGAGGCCTACGCGCGCGAGCAAGCGCATACCGTGGCGCTCGACCTCGACGGCACGCGCGAGGGAGACGGTCCGTTCGAGCCTGATTTCGAGCCGCTCATGTCGTCGGCGCTCGAGTCGATCGACAGCGCGCCATCCTCGCAGCGTCTCGGCCTGCCACCCTCCGGCTACAGGCGCGCGGCGGCGCGAGCGGCGTCAAGCGCGACGATCTCGCTCTTGCGATCGATCTTGCGCGATCGCTCGGCCAAGCGGATCGACCCACGCCCGCTCGCCGCGGTGCTGGCTGCGGAGCTGAAGGCGACCGAGCTCTGCGACGATCTCTCGACGCTCGCGTCATCGCCTCATCCGCTGTTGGCAGCGGTGGCGCGCGCCGCCGCGTTGAAGCTCGGCGCGCACGCGACGAAGGTCGGAGCGATCGACGAGGTCGCTCCGTTCTTGCACGCCGCAGACGTGGACCGGATCACAGGCTGGGCAAGTGTCTCTTCCGCCGCGGACGAATCCGTGCGAATCACCGGCACGTGACCAACTCCTCCACGCGCGAGTTCACCGTCCCCGAAACGCTCGCGGGAGTGCGCCTCGACAAGGTCGCAGCTCAGCTCGCCGAGGGCCTGTCACGCGCGCGAGTGAAGCGCGCGATCGACGAGGGCGCTGTGCGCGTGAACGGTCGCAAGCGGCCGAAGGGCGCGGTCGTGGACGCGGGAGACGTGATCGCGATCGATCTCGGAGAGGTCGCCAACCCCGACGCTCCATGTGAGGCGACACCCACCGCTCAGCTCGTCGTCCGACTCGAGACGCCCAAGCTGTTGATCGTCGACAAGCCCGCCGGACAGCCCACCGCACCCCTTCGTCCAGGCGAGACCGGCACGCTCGCGAACGCCCTGCTCGGTCATTACCCAGAGCTGCGCGGCATCGGCTACGGACCGCGCGAGCCGGGCATCGTGCATCGCCTCGACACCGAGACGTCCGGCTTGCTGATCGTCGCGCGCGAACAAGCGAGCTTCGACGCACTCAAGGACGCGCTCAAGGACGACCGCATCGAGAAGACCTACTTGCTCGTCTGCAAGCGCCTTGGACTCGCCGATACCGGCTCAATCGAGTTCCCGATCACCAATCACCCGAAGGACCAGCGGCGCGTCTATGCGTGCGTGCACCCGCGCGACGTCATGCGCTACTCCCCGCGCCCCGCGTCCACGACCTACGAAGTCATCGGCCAGAAGGGTGAGTTCGCGCTCGTACGGGTGAAGGTCGCGCGCGCACTGCGCCACCAAATCCGCGCGCACTTCGCCGCGATCGATCACGCGCTCGTCGGAGACTGGCTCTACGGCGGCCCCGTCGTGGAGGGCCTCGGCCGTCACGCGCTGCACGCCTCGCAGATATCGTTCGTCGGCTCGCCCGAGATCGAGGCGTTCAACGTGGAGTCTCCGCTCCCCGCAGAACTGAAGCTCCTCGTCGCGTAGACTCGCTTCGCATTGGGGAGTCGACCGACCGCGTACCGGCCCGGAAGTCGAGCACTAAGCAGCGAGCAGCCGTGTTTGGGAGCGTCGCGCGCGAGGTTCGCCTGCCGTCGCGCACAGTGAACGCGACTTCGCGCCAAGCGAGGTGGATTTCCAAACCTCACACGAATTTAGTCGCAGGCGCGTCAATTGACAACTCAATGAACTTGGGACGCACTTCTTGAGGGTGTTGAAAATGAATCGGTCGACCAGGGTCCGTTGCCCAAGGGCATAGGCGCGCCGTGCAACCGAGGCGAGGCTGGCCTGTGCGGTGCGCGGCTCTGTCTGACGTTCAACGTAGACGCGCCAGCCCAGGCCAACGCGAATGCATACAGTTGGTGTGTCGACCCGAAGATCTGCCAGGCGGCCGCCGCAAGCACCCGTGGCGTAACCTGCACCTCGGGGAAGCTATAGGTTCGTCGTCATTTTCGACGAGGAAGGTCGAGCATCGCGACGATTTCTTGGGCGCCTCGCTCGAGGTCGCGCTCCGGTGTGAGCAAGCTGAGCACCAAGTACGGCTCGCTCTCCATGTCGAAGAAGTGGCCCGGGTGCGCGTAGACGCCCCGGTCGAGGAGCGCCATCACCCACTCGTGTTCGCTCCGCGTCGCGGGGAGTCGAGCGATCGCGTACCAGCCCGCTTCGACGTCGAGCACGGTCGCGGCCGAGTTCGCGAGCGTCGCCCGCAGTCGGTCGAGGTTCGCTCTCAATCGCGCGCGGATCGCGTCGCGTGCGCCGTGCCGGATCAACTCGGGCAACGCGTGCTGCACGGGCGCGCCCACGGAGAGGAACGCGTCCGCAATCCACTCGAGTCGCTCGAGCAAAGGATCCGCGAGCGCGTCGGGGCCGCCGATCACCATCCAAGCGAGCTTCATCTGCGGAAGCCCCGCGAGCTTCGACAATCCGCCGAGAGAGATCACGAGTGAGCCCGACGCTTCGCGCGCCGCGCAGACGACCCGGTCCGGCGAGTCTCTGAACGTGTACTCGGCGAACACCTCGTCGGCGATCACCGGCAGTCCCAGCGCGCAGAGCGCCGCGAGCTCCGCGCGCGTGAGCGAGTTGCCGGTCGGGTTGTTGGGAGACACCGTGAGCACGGCGCGCGTGCGCTCCGTTCGTGCAAGCGAGGACGCGTCGAGGTGCCACGCGCCGTCGTACGCGAGACGGTAGGGCACGAGGCGCACGCCCTCGATGGCCGCGAGCTGGTCGAAGAGCGGATAGCTCGGCGCGGACACGAGCACCTCGTCGTCGGGATCGCAGAGCGCCTTCCACAAGAACGCATAGGCCTCGCTCGTCGACGCCGTGAGCACGACGCGACGCGAGTCCACGTCGTTGTATTGCGCGACTACTTTTCGCGCAGAATCCAGCCCGAACGGCGCGGGCTCGTACGTGAGCACGGCGCCATCGCCGAGCGCCCTCGTGATCGCGTCTTGGTCGTAGACGACACCCGCGGTCGTCGGGTTCGAGACCGTGAGATCGATCACGGGCAGACCCGCAGCGCGGCGCGACGAGAGCGCGACCGAGAGCGCGTTCTGTCTCGTCTCGTGCTCGGAGCGACGCGACAGTCGCATCACTTCTTCGCGGGCGGCGGCGCAGGGCCCGCGTCTTCCTCGTCGTCATCGAAGATCTCGAGCTTGGCCCCGCGCACCGTCGGGCCGGACGTGACCTTCTGCCAGGTGAGCGCCGGTGTGCACGAAGGCACCGCGCCGTACTGCGTGCACGAGGGCGTGAGCGTGTCCGTCGCGCCGACGAGTCTGCCGCTGTCCGGCGCAAAGTACTCGGTGACGCCTGCGTCCGAGCCGTTCACTTCCGCGAAGACGTCGTACGCGCCGCACGTCCCGAACGCGTAGCGCGACGGCGACGCCACGCGACGCGCATGTTTGCTGAGCCGACGCGAGTGGAGGTCCCGACAACCGAACCGACAGTAGCCAATGCCAGCGGCCCCCTCGATCGGTCTCGGGCACGGCGTCGCCTCGGGGGTCAGTGGCGGAGCCAAAGTGCTCGTCGCGCTGGCGGCCGACGACGCGTCCAGGTCCTTTATTTTGAGGCCTTTGCAAGCAAAGACGAGCGGCAAGAGCGCGACGAGCGCGACGCCGCTCCGTCGAAGGCGAGTACGCATTGGGCGGATGTTACTTTCCGATCGCGCTCGCCGGTGGGAAAGTAAGGGTCATCGGGAGAGGCGTGCTTCGATGAGGAGCGTCGACGCTGCGACCGACGAGCGCAAATTTGACGCCGCGTCTCCGCTCTCCGTGTCTTGGGCATAGACTCGCCGCATGGCAGAGACGTCTCCACACCACCTTCGCGCGCTCAGCTATCGCTTCCCCACGGTCGAGGCCGCGCTCGGGGAGATCGCGCACCTCGGCGCCGTGCTGACGTTGCCGCGCGGGACGATCCACGTCATCAGCGACGTGCACGGCGAGTTTCGCAAGCTCGAGCACATCTTGCGCAACGGCTCTGGCAGCCTACGGCCGCTCGTCGATCGCACGCTCGGCGATCGCTTGGACGAGCCGCAGAGACAGCGACTCCTCAATCTCATCTATTACCCACGAGAGACTTTTCACCGAGTGGTTGACGCGTTGAAACCCGAGGAGCGCGACGCCTTCGTCGCCGAGACGGTTGGTCACCAGCTCGAGCTACTGCGCGCGCTCGCGGCTAGATTCAGCCTCCGCCATGCGGAGCGAAGTTTCCCGCCTGCCTACGCGAAGATATTCTCCGAGCTGCTCGGGGCGCCCGCGTTGACACGTGACGCGCAGTACGTTCGGGCGCTCTTGGCTCCGTTCTTGGGAGAGGACGGCGGGCTCGAGCTCGTTCGCGCTGCGTCGCACACACTCCGCACGTTCGCGATCTACGAGCTCATCGTGGGTGGAGACCTTGGTGATCGAGGCCCGCGAATCGACCGGGTGATCGAATCGTTGCGCCATCAACGAAATCTCACCATCACGTGGGGCAACCACGACGCCGAATGGATGGGCGCGTGCCTCGGACAGGAGGCGCTCATCATGACCGTGGTGCGCATCTCGCTCCGCTACGGTCGCCTCGCGCAGCTCGAAGAGGGCTATGGCATCCCCGTCGAGCCGCTCGAGCAGCTCGCGCGAGCCGCCTACGCGGACGACCCGGCCGAGCGCTTTCGTAGCAAAGGCGAAGATCTGCGAGACGCGCTGTTGCTCGCGCGCATGCAGAAAGCTGCGGCGATCATGCAGTTCAAGCTCGAGGGGCAGACCACGCGACGCAACCCCGAGTTCGAGCTCGACCATCGCAACCTCCTTCATCGCATTGATCCGAGAGAGGGCAACGTCACCATCGACGGCCGCACGTACGCGCTGCTCGATCGCGCGTTCCCGACGATCGACTGGAGCGATCCCTATCGGCTCTCCGAAGGGGAGGCGAAGTGCCTCGAGCATTTGAAGCGCTCGTTCATGGACAGCCCGACCCTGTGGCGCGACATGAGCTTCGTCGCCGACAAGGGCGCGATGATGGCGGTGCGCGACGAGATGGTCGTGTTCCACGGCTGCGTCCCGTCTGATGCTTCTGGTGCGTACGCGACGCTCGTCGTCGATGGCGCGCCGCGAAAGGGCAAGGAGCTCTTCACGGCGCTCGATCGGGTCGTACGGCGCGCGTTCCGAGAGCGCGCGGAACACGACGTGGACACTCTCTATTATCTTTGGGCAGGCCCGCGCTCGCCGCTCTTCGGCAAAGACCGAATGGCAACTTTCGAGACGTACTTCGTCGCGGACAAGAGCACGCAAAAAGAGACCAAGGACCCGTATTTCAGCCTCATCCACGATCGCGCGTATTGCGAGGGACTCGCGCGCGAGCTGGGCGTGGATCCCACACGGGTATTGATCGTCAATGGTCACGTACCCGTGAAGCTCGAAGAGGGAGAGTCACCTCTCAAGAAGAGCGGGCTCGCCGTCACGATCGACGGGGCGTTCTCGGAGGCTTACGGCGACCACGGATTCACGCTCGTGTGGGACGCGGACGGCGTGGTCCTCGCGAAGCATCATCACTTCGAGTCCATCGAGGCGGCGATCGATCGGGGCGCGGACATCGTGCCGGAGCTCAAGCAACTCCGGACGAACGAGCGACCCCGCCGTGTGGCCGATACCCCGCAAGGCGCCGATCTGCGCGCCGAGATCGCCGACCTCGAGCGCCTCGTCGCCGCCTACCGCAGCCACGAGATCGAGCCGCCCATGCTGTAGAACGCAGACTTCCTGACCTTTTGGTCTTTCTGTGAACCCCTCTCGGGTCCGGTGCTCAGAAGCGAGTATGCTCGGAACCATGTCGATGACCTTCGTCGCCCGGCGCGTCACTCTCACCGAGCTCGCGCGGATCCAAGAGACCCCCGCGGACGCGCACCGTCTCCTGGGTGATCCCAAGAAGGGATGGACCTTCAGCGATCAGATGTACGCGGCCATCAATTATTGCGTCACCGGTGACGCCAAGGCGAACAAGGGACCCGGCGCGGCGTTCCACGGCGGCAAGGACATCGGCCCCAAGGGCGACCACGGTCCTGCGCGCTACGTGGAGCCCCCCGCCGTCGTGAAGGTCTCGGAGCTGCTCGCCAAGGTCTCGAAAAAGGGCTTCATGGCGAACTTCGAGCCGGAGGCGATGAACGAGGACGACGACATCGACCCGCCCGTGGAGGAAGACGACGGCGCCACGCTCTGGGAGCGCTTCTGCGAGCTACGATCGCTCTACGACGAAGCCGCCAACGCAGGCGATGCGATGTTACTTGGCGTCAGCTAGGAGCGAATCAGCTCGGCTTGTGACGCGTGGCCGCGCGGAGCTCTAGCTTCTTGTCGATCCAGTCGATGACGCGGGCGATCGGCGGAAGGTTCGTCTCTTCGTGCGCGGCCTTTTCGTGGACCGGAGCGACGTTCGTGGTCGGTGCGACGTCCTGCGCGGCCTCGGCTTCCGGCGGTAATTTCGCGAGCTCTGCGTTGACTTGATCCGTCAACGATTGCGCCGAGCACTCGCTCGCGACCTTACGCGCCCGCAGCAACAGCGAGCGCGCCTCTGCCTCGTCCGTCTCCCTTAGCAGCGCGCCGAGCTCGAAGAGGGCCTTCGCCTCCGCCTCGCGATTGCCCAGCGTCTCGCGAACGCGCAGCGCGCGCGACATGCATTCGATGGCCTCGGTGCGGCGGTTCAACTGCAACAGCAGCTTGGTCTTGTTGTCGAGCGAAGCGACGAGCCCGAGCACCGCGCCGATCGCCTCTCGGATCTCGACGCTCTTCTTGTAGTAGTCGAGCGCCTCGTCCAGCCGCCCGAGCGCGACCATCGCGTTGCCGATGTTCGCGAGCGAGTACCCCTGCCCCGCCCGATCTTTGAGCTGCTCGCGAAGCTTGAGCGCGCTGCGGTGCCAGTCGAGCGCCTCTTTCCATTTTCCGACCGAGTGGAGCGCGAGGCCCATGCTGCCGAGCGTGACCGCCTGTCCGCGTAGGTCGCCGACCTTCTCGCGCACGGCAAGACTCTCGCGCTGCACGTCCATGCCTTCGTTGGGGTGACCGAGCGCCGTGAGCACGAGGCCGAGGTTGTTGAGCATCGCGCCGCGTGTGCGCAGATCGCCCATTTCTTCGGCCTTTGCGAGCACCGCGCGTGTGCGCTGCTCTGCCTCTTCGTAGCGACGCGCGTTCTCGAGCGTGAAGGCTTCGCGGCCCATCACCCACAGCGCGCGAGCCTCCGCGCCGGGGACCATCGCGAGCAGCGCCTGCGCCTCGCGGAACTCGGCGAGCGCTTCGTCGTGGCGTCCGCGGAACTTGTGAACGAGGCCGGTGACGACGCGCGCGTCCGCATCGAGTCGGTGAAGGGTCGATGCGTCGGGCTTTCCGTGGAGCACGTGCGCGGTAAGCAGCGCGTCGATCTGCACGCGCAGCGTACTCAACACTCCGAGCGTCTCTTCTTCTGCGAAGCGCGACCAGCTCGCGTTGGCGCCGTTCAACAAGAGCTGAGCTGCGAACAGGCGCTCCTCGGGGGTCGCGGCGTGCGCGGCGAGACGCACCGCGAGGCCGACGATGCTCGCCTCCGCATCGTCTTGTGACGCGTAGTCCTCTTTGATCGCTTTGAAGATGCGCGCGTGGAGTTCTTCGCGTTCCTCCTCTTCGAGCGTGCCGTAGAGCGCGGACTGCATCACCACGTTGGAGAACTGGAACGCCGTCGTCTCGCTCGCGTAGATGCGCTGCTTGCCGAGGCTCTTCACGACGCCGTGCTTCTCGGCGATCAGGCGCACCTTCTGGAGCAGCTTCAATTTGGGCAGATCGGTGAGCGCCGAGAGCACCGAGGCGGTGAAGGTCGCGCCCTCGACCGAGGCGTAGCGCAAGAGCTCGCGCGAGTCGTCGTCCAGCCTGCGGATGCGTTCCTCCACGACGGAGAACGCGCTCGTCGGTACGCGTACGCTGTCGAAGCGCGCGTTGAACTCGCCGGTCGTCTCGTCGACGATGCCGTCCTCCTCGAGCGTGGAGAGGTACTGCGTGATGAACAGCGAGTTGCCGCCGCTGCGCTCGGCGAGCCATCGCTCGAACTCTTTGTTGCCTTGGTAGCGCGGGTAACGCTCGCGCAAGACCCCGTCGAGATCGACGGGCGTCATCTTCGGGACACTCACGTCCGTGAAGAGCGCGTACCGGCCCAGCTCGTTGCGCACGTGCAAGATCGGGTGGCCCTTGCCGTCTCGCGAGGAGGCCGCATCGTCCGCGCGATACGCGACGACGAAGAGCACGCGTTTGTTCGAGAGATGGCGCGCGGCCGAAAACAGGAGGTTCGTGGAGCTCGTGTCTGCCCAGTGGAAGTCGTCGAGAATGAGCACGAGCGGGTGCGTCTCGGAGGCCTTGCCGAGGAAGTTGATGTACTGCTGGAACATCTGCTCTTGGCTCGCCGCGTGGCTCTTGTCGTCGTGGCCGAGGTGCTCCTTGAAGATCGCCGCGGTCTCGAGCGAAGACTCGAGCAAGCCGCCGACGATGGGCACGACGTGAATCCACGCGAGCGCGAGGTGGCCCATGAGCTTGGCCATCTCCTTCGATTTGCCGGGACCTCCGTCGTACGCGACGATCTTCTCCATCAGCTCGGCCCACGGCTCGAGCGCCTCGACCTGACCGACGTCTTGTCCGAGCAGCGGAGTCGAGCACTCGGTCGCGACGACGACGGGCGCGTTGGGCCCGCTGCGCGTGAGCAGCTCAAGACGGACGGAATCGAGCATCGTCGTCTTGCCGATGCCGGCCTCGCCAGTGACGAACACGACGTTTTGCTTCTGTCTCAGCGCACACATCGCGTCCGCGTGACTGACGATGACGCTCATCTCTCTGCTTCGGCCGATCATTGCTGACGAGGGTGGCATAAAGTTGACCCCCGCGCGCGTTTCTCTTAACGGCCATGGGAGTGTCATCGGACAAAGACGCGTGGATCATGCGCGCTCGCGCCGCCGCGTTGTTCGGCTGTGCGGGCCTTGTCGTGTCTCTGTCACGCGGGTCTTCGCCGAAGAGTGACATCGGCGGGCTCGCGCAGGCGCTCGGGGACGAGATGCACGGAACCGTTCGCCCCGAGGATATCCGCTGGGAGCCTTCTCGTGGACCGCTCGAGGACTGGCTGTTCGGCCGCTTCGTGTTGTTCCTCTCCGCGGACAAGCCGGGCGCGCCGTGTGACGTGGTTCGCGCGCGCGTGCGCCTCTCGCCCGAGGGACACGTGATCGAGATCGCGGACACTCATGATCTGACGTCGACGCCGCTCGGGGATGATCACTCGCTCGTGCTCAAGGGAACGCACGCGGCGTTCGCGACGTTCGCATTCGGACAGGAGCAGAGCGTGACCGCGCTCTATCTCGGTGGAGAGGGAGCGCAAAACTCGGCCGAAACATCGGTCGATCGCGCGATGGCGTGGCTCACCAACGTGCAACAGACCGGCTCGGGTGAAGGCGTGGGTCGAGTCGACGTGAGCTTCGACGCGCCCGCGAAGCGAGTGGGTCTCGCGATCGGAGACCTGTCTCTTTCAATCGACGCCGCAGACGACTCGGGTGCCCGGCGCGCGCAGCTCGATCTCGACAAGGGAGAGCTGGTCGGTGTGGTGGGCGGCATGCACGCGCAGTCTGCACGACACCTGCCGAAGCGGCTCGTGTTATGGGCCGTGGACACGGTGCGCGCCGTGCCTTGGATCGGACCCGCTCCGGTCGCCTGGCTCGAAGAGAGAGTGTTCGCGCTGCGCGATCGCGCCAAGATGGCCGCGTTCAAGCTTCACGGCGATACCCCGGAAGACACGCTCGCCGCGCCTAATTCTCAGCCGATCGCGATCATTGACTCATCAGGCATTGCGACGGACGACGGCGCGTGGCCGCCGAAGAACATCCCTTCGATCTGGAACGCGGAGCTCGGTGAGGGCGAGTGGCGACCGTGGGTGAAGCCGTGGCTTCGAAAGTTTCCAGCAACCGCCGGGGTAGAAGCGCCCACGCCGTTCATGACCACGTACGTGCGGCCCGACGAGGCGCGCCCCTACTCGCACGTGATGCTCGTCGAGATGGACATGCGGCAACTCGATCTCGAGATGGAGGCTGGCACCGACGACCCCAAGCCGCTCACCGGACAGCACGGACCGGGCCGTTTGCCGCGAGATCCTGCCGTGATGACGCGTGTGGTCGCCGCGTTCAACGGCGCGTTCAAATCCGAGCACGGCAACTACGGGATGATGGTTCACAAGCGCGTGCTGCTCCCTCCGCAGCCGTTCGCCGCCACCGTGATCTTGACGGACGACGGACGCGCGGGCCTCGGCACGTGGGGCGCAACGCCGGACATCGGCGGTCTCGTGAAGGCAGACGGCGTCGGCATCCCGGACGCGAGCATCGTCTCGTATCGCCAGAACCTCGACCCGCTGGTCGATCGAGGAGAGGTGAACCCCACGGGCCGCGCGCTCTGGGGCTACACGCTGCCCGGCAACGGCATGCAGACCGAGCGCACCGGCATTTGCGTGACCTTTGCGGGCCACATGATCTACGCGTGGGGCGACGACGCGAGCGCGACGACGATCGGCAAGGCGTTCCAGATGGCGGGCTGCGACTACGGCCTGCACCTGGACATGAACCCGCACCACACGGGCTTCATCTTCACGACCATCAACGCACTCAAGGGACACGACTACCACTCGGAGCTGCTCACGCCGCTGATGGAGATCTCGACGGATCGCTACATCGAGTACGCGCCGAAGGACTTTTTCTACATGCTGATGCGAGATCCGACTCCGCGCACCGGAGGCGTCGCTTGGGCGGCGGACCCCGGAACCCAGCCCGCGCCCGCGTGGGCTCCGAGCGTATGGCGGGGCAAGTCTGAGAGCGTCGACGTGGTGATGCTCGAGCCGGATCGCGCGGGATTTCGAGTCGCGGCCGGCTCAAAAGAGCCAGATGCAGGGACGGGTGCGGAGTACACGCACCAGCTGGCGGACGACGACAGCAAGCGGGTCGTGTGGTCGATCGGTCTCGGCACGGCCACCACGGGTCGGCCCATGGGCCTGTCCTTGTCCGGCAAGAACGTGCTGGCGAGCAGCGAGGATCACGACACCGCGCGATTGGTCGTGCGCGCGAGTGGAGCCGCGCAAATCGCTCTCGTAGACGAGACCGCAGCAGACGTCGCCGGTGAGGTCGACGTGATCGAGCTGCCGTTGCTCGCGGACAAGGGCGCGGTGCAGCCCGGCGCGTCGCTAGTCTCGACCACGCACGGCAAAGACGCGCCCACGACACGAGCGGCCCTTGGAGTCACCGACGAGCGGCGCGTGATGATCGCGATCGCCGACACGACACCGATCAAGCTCGCGGAGGCGCTCACGCGCTTGGGTTGCAAGCGCGTCGTCTTGCTGGACCGCGGCGCTCATGCGACCACCACCGTGCGGCGCGCGGGGACCGCCAAGCCGCCACTCGCGCGCAGCGAGGAGACGACCTTGTTCGCGCTCGGACTTCCAATGCGACCGCGCGGGTTCAAGTTCACTTCTGCCACGGCCAAGAAGTAGACCGAGAGTTCGACGTTCAACTGCTTGGCTTGATTAGGCAGCGTTCACTCGGTCACCGCCGGAGCGCTTGGCCTTGAAGAGGCCCGAATCCGCGGATTGCACGAGAGTGTCGAGCAATTCGGTCCCGCCCTGCGCGAGGGCGTAGCCCATGCTGCACGTGACGCCTATCGGGCCGCCCTCGAGGGTCACCGGCTCGCTCGATATGGCTCGTCGGATCCGCTCGCACGCAAGTGGCAGGGAGTCGGACGTGACGTTCGGCAGCACGAGCAAAAATTCCTCGCGCCCGTAGCGCCCGACGGCATCGGTCGGACGCATCGCGGCGCGCAGACGGCGCGAGATCACACGCAAGCCCTCGTCGCCTGCCGCATGGCCATAGGTGTCGTTGACCAGCTTGAAGTGGTCGATGTCGAGCCTCGCGATTCCGGTGGAGGCGCCTCGACAGTGTCCGTCCTCGAGTTCGCACGCAGCTATCTCGTGAATCGCGCCTCGGTTCCAGACACGCGTGAGAACGTCGACGCGCGCCTTCATCCTGAGTTCTTCGTTCGACGCGGCGAGCCTAAGCTGCGACTCGGAGAGAGCCCCGACTTCGAGCTCGTGCTCGGCGAGGCTCGCGAGGTCACGCAGCGCATCGAGCTGCTCTTCTGTCATCGTCCTCTGCTCGTTAGCCGCGATGCACAACACGCCCACGTCATGGCCATCGAACTTCAGCGGGACCCCCGCATAGAAGATGAAGGTGCTGGCGTACGGATTGTCCGATACGCGCGGATCGTTGCGCGCGTCGGGGATGAGACACACTTCGTCCTTGAGGACCGTGTAGTGGCAATACGAAAGCGCGCGCGGAGCTTCGAAGTCAACGTCGCTGCCCTGAACGCTCTTCAGCCAGGCCATCTTCTCGCCCACGATGTCGATGATCGCCAACGGGACATCGAACATCCGCCGCGCGTGGCGGGTGATCTTGTCGAAGCGCTCTTCTGCAGGAGTGCCGAACAGCCGGACCTTCTGGACCGCGACGAGGCGCTTGATTTCGTTGACGGGAAACGGCGCGGCGGGCATCCAGGGGTTCTTCGCAGGGGTACTGCCCCTTTGAACGGTGCGCGCACGAAAAGATGAAGCCCGACGGGGGCGACTTGCACAATCTTTGTGGGTGGCCGTCGTCCGCGCACATCGCATCCAACTCGCCGTAGCGCCGCGCTGGAGATTGGGTTCGCGACCCTATTGGGCGTTGCCGGAAGGGTCCGTCATGGGCGTCAAGTCAGACCCGGGAGGCGCACCAGTATCGGGTGTTGGCGTGGTAACCGGCTCGCTCGTGGACCCCAGGTGCGACGCGTCGCCGACATCGCTCGTGCCCTCGTCTGCGTCTGCGGGTGCGGCGCCTTGGTAGCGCGGTCGCTCGCCCGGACGTGAGAGGTCGACCCAGTAGGCGCTCGACGCGCGCGTGTCCAAGTGGACGAACACGCTGTTCGGATAGTAGCCGCAGCCGGTGTTGTGGAGCGTGCGGCAGAAGTCGCGCACGGCCTCGTTGGGCACGCCCGTGACGCGAAAGTCCGCGGCGTTGCCGACATTGTGGTTCGAGTGCGCGGTGTACTGAGTCGGCGAGTAAGGACGAAAGCCGCTGATGATCTCGATGTTGCGGCTACCGAAGTGATCGCTGACCAAGCCGAGCAGCGTGATCAGGCGCGGGTCGATCGCGTGCGTCAGCCCGTTCGGGTAGCGCATCAGGTGCTCCATGGAAGTGAGCGAAGGCGGCGGCATGCGACCGCGGCGATCCTTGATGCGCACGTTGGTGTCTTCGCCGGTCGCGATGCGCTTGAGATGCAGCACCCCTGGCGTCTTCGCGCGCGCGGCGTACGTGGGCGGAGTCGTGGGACGAAGAGCGACCGCGACGATCGCGTGTCCAGGCGCGGGTGTGGCCCCGGGCGCGCCGTGAGTGTTCGCCGCAGGAGGCGGTGGGGCCGTCACGCCAGGGATCGTGAGCGTCTGCCCAACGCGCAAGTGATTCGCATCCTTGAGGTGGTTCGCGGCGATGATCGACTGCGACGACACGTGGTAGCGGTGCGCGATGGCCTCGAGCGTGTGGCCTCGCGCAATCACGTGGGTGGTATCTGCGCGCGCGGCTGCGGGCGCGACGAGCATGGGC
>ENA-OFCD01000941-OFCD01000941.1-metagenomes-genome-assembly--contig:-NODE-941-length-16632-cov-3.417325_pt1 | contig 16632 bp, 17 predicted proteins | sample MGYA00153392_OFCD01 | MGnify analysis MGYA00153392 | reverse complement strand
CGGTGGTGCCGCCTACCTGATAGCAGTAACGCAGCAGGCTGGCTTCGTCCGGCATCTGTACGCACTCAAGGTCTGATCTCAGCCCATCGATTAGCTGCAGCAGAATCACGCGGTTAATAGCGCATTCCTGCATCAGTTTTAAGCCATCCGCCATGACGGCGTCCGCCGATTCACCGCGGGTAATATCGTGTGCCGCCGACGCCAATGCGGCGTTAGCAGATGCGACCGAGGTGGCTTCATCCGCCAGATCGTCCAGGTATCGACATAGTGCGTAAAGCCGCGTTGCTCTGGCCGCATGAACGGGGCTGAGCAAATGCCGCGCCCAATGGAATGATCGGCCTTTTTCAGCCAGCACGCGATCTGCAGACTGTTTAGCTGAGCGTTGGACACGCGCCACGGAATCACTCAATGCGGCACTCATACTGGCTTGACATCCGCAATCAACGAATCCAGCACTTTCGCCGAGCACAGCACCCCCGGCAGGCCGGCACCTGGATGGGTGCCCGCACCGACCAGAAACAGGTTTTTGATTCCCTCGGCGCGATTATGAAATCGAAACCAAGCGGATTGGCGAAACAACGGTGCGACTGAAAAGCCAGCACCATAAGCGCTCAGATAATCATGCTGAAAATTTTCCGGCGTCATAAAAAAATCAGCCGTTATGCTAGTGGTCAAGCCCGGCAAAATAGTTTTATCCAGCGCCGCCACAATGCGCCCTTGCAGGCGCGGCCCTTCTACTGCCCAATCAACCTGCCCTTTTAAATTCGGCACCGGACAGAGCACATAAAAACTATCGCATCCGGGTGGCGCAAAGCTGGTATCGGTCGCCGTGGGCCGATGGACGTAAAGCGAAAAATCTTCGGACAAGGTTTTTTTATGGAAAATATCATCCAGCAATTCACGATAACGCTGGCCCATCCAAATGGTGTGATGCGCTACCTCAGGATAGGTGCGAGTGGTACCAAAATACAGCACAAATAAGCCCATCGAAAACTCGGCCGCCTTGAGTTTTAAACGCGTCGCCGCCGCTTGTTCAGACGGCTTGATCATGGCCCCGTAAAGATGCGCAGGGTCTGCATTTGAAACCACGATATCGGCCACCATCGCCCGACCATCGGCCAGCTGCAAGCCAGTCGCGACGCCATCCACAACGGTGATACTGCTTACGGTTGTATTAAGCTGAATATCAATGCCCTGCCGCTTCATCAGCGCGCCCAGTGCACGGGTGATGGCCCCGGTACCACCCATCGCAAAATGAACCCCATAGGCGCGTTCAAGATAATGAATCAGTCCGTAAATACTGGTGGTATCAAATGGATTACCACCGACCAGCAGCGGTTGAATTGAAAATGCCTGACGCAGTTTAGGGCTCGATAAATGACGGCACACCAAGCCCCACACGGTCTCGTAGCTGCGCAGGCCCAGTAGTCGGGGAATCTGCCGCAGCATGGTCATGAAACGATCAAACGGCATCGCCGACAGCTCGGTAAAGCCAACCGCAAAAATACGCTTTGACTGCGCCAGCAAGCGACGATAGCCTTCGCAATCGCGCGGCTCAATGCGCGCAATCTCGGCCAGTGTTTCATCCAGTGTGCCGCCATAATCAAAGGTGTCGTTATCCGCAAAATGAAAGCGATACCAGGGCTTCAATGGAACCAACGTGACATGATCAGCAAAGCGCTCACCAAACAAGGCAAATAATTCCTCAAATAAAAACGGCGCGGTAATGACGGTAGGCCCGGCGTCATGGCGAAAACCATCGCGCTCAAACACCTGCGCGCGGCCGCCCAGCGCGCTGCAACGATCAACCAGGGTGACCTGATAGCCCTTGGCGCGCAGCCGTAACGCTGCCGCTATGCCGCCAAAACCGGCGCCGACAACAATCGCTTTCATGTTGAAGCATTCAAGTTAAAAGATTCCGCAGAAGCGACACAAAATTAAAGTGGTTTGTCACTTATCTGCAGATTGGTGCGTAAGTTCAGACGAAAGTTCGTGCACAAATTCCTGCAGCAGCGAGCCCACGCCGTTAGGCAATTGCGCGGCGGCCATATCGGCTTGTGACAAATGTTGTAAAGCAATTTCATGGGCCAGCCGGTAGGAATCCTGACCATGCCCACACCCTCTCAGCACCAGAATAGCATTGAGCGACGTATGTTGATCATCACTGCTGTGGGTGTCCTGCGCGACATCATGCAAATCATCAGCAATCTGGTAGGCGATTGCAAACCCTTCACACGCACGCCGCGCCAGCTCGGTGAACTCAGGCTGCCCACCGCCCACCAGCGCCAGCTCAAGCGGCAGGCTCAGTAAGGCGCCCGATTTTGCGATAGCAATTTTTTTATACGCCGCAATATCGTGAGCGCTGACCGCAGCTTGATCGATATTAAAGGCGATATCTGCACATTGGCCACCAATAGCCACAGCGGTTCTTGCTTGCACTAACCGCAACAAACTCGGCAATAATTGCGCCTCGCTGACATCAATGAAGTCACCCAGCGCGCCATAGGCAGCGGATAACAACAGATCACCCGCACAGATGGCGATGTTGTCACCGAATGCGTACCAAACTGTTTTCACACCACGCCGATATTGATCCCGATCCTGCAGATCATCATGCGCCAGTGATGCGTTATGCAAAAGCTCCGCAACCGCAGCGAGCGCAACTGAATTATTGGCACTCAGCCCCAAGGCTATACCTGCGTGCAGCGCAAGACGCGCGCGAATTCTACGGCCACCTGATTGCAAATGATAAACGGCTGCTGTGACTGCTGTGGATGGTTTGGTTGCGGGACTATTCAGATTAGTCAAAAGATTAGACGAGTTCGTTTGCACCAGCCGGTGCATCACCGCTTCGACCCGACTCAACAATTGATCCGCAGTCATTGGTACCGATGATAAAACAGAAACATCTAGGCGTGCATTCATCTGGAACTCTGGCTCTGGGATCGCACTATTGAATATTTAACGGCTGACTCAGAAAGCTTCACAACACAATAGGCACGGTATTAAAATTGTGGCTGACTAACCGTTTAGCGGGTTAATCAGCCACAAAGTTTAGTGCCAATCAATTCAACAGCTGTTAGCCCTTTGCTGTTGACCCTGACGTGCGATCCGTTTCGCTAACTGCAACCATCCAGATGATGACGCCGAAAGCGATTTTGTTTAACACATCGGCCAAGTTATAAATAATGTTCAGTGCTTTGGCGCTGTCTGCCGGACTGCTGCCGGTCAAGTAACCAAAGAAATAACCAATAGGATAAATAGCCCAACCAATCGTCACGATCCAGCGCATGGTTTTAAATGCAGACTGTACGGATGGTGGCGCAAATTCGGCGTTCAAACGTCCGGCCTGACCCAGGAAAATTTCATACAGAATAAATATCCAGCCTGCCATGCCGATAATGAATGCTGGCCACACCGCCACGTATCCGGCTTCTCCCAAATAACCACCCACCAGCATCACCAGTGTGCCAATCAAGAGACGCCAGAAAACACCGGTCGCTACTTTAGTGATCGCTGACAAAATGAGATAAAACTCAATCATCAACAACGGCACCGTAATCAGCCAATCGATATAGCGAAACACGGTTGGCGACGAGCCCGTCGATACCCATACTTCACGCATATAAAAATAGTGAACTGCGGCGACCAAGGTAACCAACCCCGAGACGGTTAGTGAGGTCTTCCATTTGGCAGAAACCCGATCGCGTTCCAGAAAAAAGAACGCTGTCGATGCGACTAATGCCATCGAGATGAGCCAAAAAGAAATCCCAACGAAATCATTGGGATTGAGGACTGAGCTTGAAGCAAATGCAGAGCTTGATGAAGCGGCGAATACGGCGCCGGTAAATAACATTTTTGTGGCGATAGAACGAATACGAGTGCTGGCAATAATGGACATCATGCTTGTCTCCTTGAAAATGCATGACTGGTTAAAAAAAGAATTTACAATCCCTGACCAATTATGATTTCAGTGGCCTAATTGCTTAAGCCCAGACAAACCATGGACGATATATAAACACAAAATAGTCATGAATTGCAAGCCCTGCTGTTTTATTGTTGGTGTTTAGTTATGTCATTTCGGAAAACTTGATAGCAAGACGTAAGACCGTAATCGTCAATTTCGTTTACTCTTCTCTGACATTCACGCTCAACTTAAATCAACACGATTTCTGCCTTTGGCCTCCACTGAGTAAAGAGCTTTATCAGCGCAGCCCAACAAGTCGTCGAGCCCTTTATCAGAGGGCATGATCACGCCAATTTCGATTGACACGGTTATCCTCAGCACCGCATCTTTTCTCATAAGGGGAGCATATTTAATGAGTTGAGTTGGCAATATGCTTCGGTGTTTTATCGCCAACGTTGTGGCCGCATCGGTTGTTGATCAATTTGAACCGCGTAAAGCAGGCAACCGCGAGATACAGCTCCGCTAATACTGTGCGGCCCAGCGCGGCATGTCGGCCCGCCCTATTAATACGACAACGGGCAGCGAAAAATAAATAAACGCCTGTGCAACTGAAGCGACCCGTACATGAACTGCGGAGTTAGTCGAAATCGCAGCAAACCCGAAAATGTTAAACGTGGCGGCCCGCACCGGCATAAACATCCAGAACGTATCGGCATGGTTATCGAAGCAACGAACTGCGCGGTTATAAAGACTAATGGCCAGCAGCAGACCGGCGTTGCCGATCGTTAACAGCGCCCCTACCCAATAAATATCCTGCGCTGCCCGCAAAATGCTGCCACCTGCAGCCGATGCGCCAATTCGTGGCGCTGGGCAGGACATCTGCCGACAGACCGCGATGCTTCAGGCCGAGCACGCCACCGTTGAGCAGCATCATGAGAGTTGCAATGGTGAGCGTTATATGGGCGTCCGTGCGGATAATTGCGGGCATCCATGCGGATAATTGCGGCCAGATAAAGTTATCAGGGTGGTTACCAACGCGAGATTTTCCGCATCAGACTTTTAGCACACGACGCTGGCTGGCGATGGCGGCATAATCATTTTTGGCACCTACGCACGTCCGTACACATCCTGAAATCTGACGATATCATCCTCACCTAAATAAGCACCACTTTGCACCTCGATCATGACCAGATCAATGAGGCCAGGATTGACCAAGCGGTGCTTGTGACCAGCGGGAATATAGGTCGACTCATTCGAGCGCAGGAATAACTCATTCTCGCCGTTCACTACCGTCGCTGCGCCGCTTACAACGATCCAATGTTCGCTGCGATGGTGATGCATTTGCAGCGACAAAGAAGCGCCTGGCTTGACTTCGATGCGTTTGATTTTGAAGCCGTCGCCTTCTTCCAGAATTGAATAAGTTCCCCATGGCCGATGCACCGTGCGATGAATTTTATGCGCTTCGTGGCCGTCGGTTTTGAGTTTTGCATAAATCTGTTTGACGTCCTGCGCCCGATCGCGATGTGCAATCAAGATGGCGTCTGGCGTGTCAACAATAAGCAGATCATTGACACCCACTGTACCAACAATTCTCTCATCAGAGCGAATGTAACAATTGTGGCTGTCGTGAAGCACCGCCTTGCCTTCAATCCGATTACCGTTTTGATCTGCACGGGTCAGATCACCTAGGGCATTCCACGAACCAATATCACTCCAGCCAATTTCACAGGGCACCACAGCTGCCTGCGTGGTTTTTTCCATGACGGCATAATCAATGGAAATATCCGGTGCAGTCACAAAGGTGTCCGCATCCAGTTCCAGTTGAAACAACCCGGGGCCTTCCACCGGGATTGATTTCTGCATACATAATTGCAATGCGCCCAAGATATCCGGACATACCCGTGCCATCTCACGAATCATGTTGCCGGCCGAGAAACAGAACATGCCTGAATTCCAAAGAAAATTTCCCGATGCCACATATTCTTTGGCGCGCGCCAAATCCGGTTTCTCAACGAAGCGAATGACCTCACTTCCCTTTGCTTCAATATAGCCATATCCTGTTTCCGTAGCATCGGGCCGGATGCCAAAGGTCACAATTTTTCCGGCTGCGGCAAGCTCTGTGGCCCGCGCAACCGCTTCGGCAAATGCAGCCTGATCGGCGATCAGATGATCCGCCGCCAGCACCAGCAGGATCGCATCGTCGCCATGCGCTGCGGCAGCGCGAATGGCAGCGGCGGCCACAGCAGGCGCGGTATTGCGGCCAAATGGTTCCAGCAAAAATGAACAGGCCAGCTTGCCGGTGTTTACCAAACGGTAATGATCCTGCGTCAGGAAAAGCAGCTCACGATTGGTCACGGTGATGACCTCAGCTACATTGGGCAGAGCGGCACCACGCATGAACGCCTTTTGCAAAAGACTTTGCCCATCGGCGAGTTTGATAAACGGCTTGGGATGCAATTCGCGCGAAACAGGCCAGAGCCTTGAGCCTGCGCCGCCACAGAGAATGACCGGGATAAGTTTCATTTTTTGGCTAAATTGAGATCAAATTAAAGACTGCATTTTATAAAAAAATGGCACGCACGTTGCTGCGCTGAACCAGCGTTGCCAGATGACTTGGGTTACATTGAATAGTAGAGATTTTATGGCCAATTAACGGTCCCGATAAATGTCTATATCCATGCATCAACCAGCATACCAGAAGAACTTTTTTAGATGGCATCGGTAGTACATTTTTGTGCCTATCGGGTTGTGCGTTCGCCGGGTCGCGATAAAGATACTGCGGCGCGCTAAAATCAATCACTAAACTGAACAATAATTTACAAAACAGGATGAACGCCTTGCATAACCCTGACTCTGCCGTGGCGACTGCGGCTCTATCTACTAACTATCTTGTGATCCCGGCTCCCCTAAAGTTGTGCGATGTGGATGGTTCAGCCAATTTGCTGACCGACGCATTTTTCGATTCGCCACCGGTTACGGCTTTGTTCCCTGCGCCGAGGCTTCGACAACAGGTGACATTTTTTATGGCCTGTAACTGTCGGTATGCATTGCATTATGGCGAGGGTTACGCAACAACTGAAAAAGACGCCATTGCACTGTGGCTAACGCCTCAGCACGCCTCGCTCACCTGGTGGGGCATGTGCCGCACAGGAATGTTTGCGGCACCGCTTCGATATGGCGTGCGCACGACCTTGCGCCTGATCTCTTTCGCGCTGCAAATTGAAGCCATGCACCAACGCGTAGCGCCAATGCCCCATTATTATTTATTTATCGCCGGTGTAGCACCGGGGCAGCAAGGCAAAGGTGCTAATGCCGCCCTGTTGCGACCCATGCTGGCGCGAATGGACAATGAAAATATGCCCGCCTATCTGGAAACCCAGAGTGCTGATAATGTGGCGCTTTACGAACAGCTTGGCTTTCGCGTAATGGAAAACAAGCCGCTGAAAGGGTTCGCTGATTTTCAGAATTGGGGCATGTTGAGGCTACCGAATCAAGGCGCGAATGATTGACAGACGAAATTAGTCTCTATATTTATTCCTATATTAATTCCTGTATTTATTCCCTTTTTACAGGTTTAAAAATGATTTTTAGCAATCCCAAACCGCTCAAAAGTCAAACACCAAAATAAAACGCTTGCAATTTGAGCCAAAGCTGTATAAAAATACAGACATGGAAAATTTAACGGTACGCCAGCAAGAAATTCTCGATTTCCTCAAGGAGTGGATCGCTCAACACAGCATGCCACCTACGCGTGCGGAAATGTGTGGTGCGCTGGGGTTTCGCTCACCAAACGCGGCTGAGGAACATCTGCGCGCGCTGGAGCGCAAAGGTGCTATTGAGATGATGCCAGGTTCGTCGCGCGGGATTCGTATTTTGACCGGTGAAGATGATGCGGCTAACGATGAAGAACACGGCCTTCCGCTCATTGGCAAAGTGGCTGCCGGCGCGCCGATTTTGGCGCAGGAACATATGATGGGCCGCTATCCCGTCAGCCCGCTCATGTTCAAACCAAAAGCTGATTATTTATTGCGTGTCAGCGGCATGAGCATGAAGGATGTTGGCATCATGGATGGCGATTGGCTGGCGGTACATAAAACCAATCAGGCCCGCAATGGGCAGATTGTGGTGGCGCGCATCGAAGGCGATGCCACCGTAAAACGCCTCAAGCTCAAAGGCCATCACGCTTATTTGATCGCGGAGAATCCAGATTTTTTGCCTATCATTGTGGATCTGAATAAAGCTGAACTGGATATTGAAGGCTTGGTGGTCGGCGTAGTACGCACGATCTAGTTTCCATCAAGCCCTAGCCACGCCCCAACCACGCCTCATCCACGCCGTAAGCAACGATTCTCTACCGCTTGCACCCCAAGCTGTCGCTTACAATACTGATTTGCGGATTCAGCAAGCGGAGACCCTTTTGGCAAAATTGTATTTTCGTTTCGCGGCGATGAACGCGGGTAAATCAACCTCTCTTTTGCAGGTTGCCTACAATTATGAAGAGCGCGAACAAAGTGTCGATCTTTATACGGCACAGGTCGATGATCGCTATGGCGTGGGCCGTGTTACCTCACGGTTAGGGGTAACGCGTGAGACTAAGGTATTTAATGCAGCAACCGATTTTGCGGCGATCTATGCCGATCAGGTTCGCCCCTCATGCATCCTGATTGACGAAGCGCAATTTTTAACTGAGGAGCAGGTTGTGCAACTGCACCTGCTCGCGCACACCACCAAAACACCAATCATATGTTATGGCCTGCGCAGTGATTTTCAGGGCAAGCCATTTCCGGGCTCAATGGCTTTGCTTACGCTCGCTGATGATCTGGAAGAGATGAAAACGATTTGCAGATGCGGTCGTAAGGCAACCATGAATTTGCGTATGGATGAACACGGCCAACGCGTGACTGAAGGCGCACAAGTTGCGATCGGCGGCAATGCGCGTTATGAAGCCGTTTGCCCACGGCGTTTTTATACCGGCGAGTGCGGATAAATCATTGACAGACGGCGAACAAAATTAGGTGTACAGTCGAATCAATTGCTGCGTTTATCTATCCATTCGGTGGATCGCAAAAAGCAGTTAGAAATGAATCTGCGTTGAACTATAAATCACCTGCCACCATGCCACGTCAACCAGCGATGCCGAAACCTACTGCTGAGACTCCACCGCCTGCTACTGAGGCAACCGAGGCCACCGACGATTCATTGTGGACAGCCAACGAAGTGCGAATACTGCGCGACCTCGCCAAGCATCATGCTTCACTCGCCATGCTGGCTTATCACATCGGCAGAAGCGAGGAAGATATTGCGCAAAAAGCCGCGTCGATCAATCTTTCGTTAGTCCCCTCAACAAAATCCAACCGGATTTTTCGCAAACGCATTACTTAGCTGTCCGTTCTGTACAGGCATTCATTTTGGCGGAGCTTATAATCGCGCTCCCCAGCTAGCCGCCCGGCGCTCAGCGGTTTATTCTGCCTGCTGCCCCGATTGCGCCACCCATCCGGCAATCGCTTCCAGTAAAAAATCAACTTCACCAATTGTCGGCAGTACATGAAATGTCATGTCGTGACGGCTGCTCGCCGCCGCCACCAACTGCGGTAAATCTTTTTTTACATGGCTGCCGCGTGCGAAAAATATTGGCGCGACCATCACCTCTGTCACACCGGCCTGCGCCAACTGTGCAACCACCGCATCAAAGTCCGGCTGCGCCGGTGCCAGATAGGCAAGCGCTACCGCCATCTCGGGTGTTTTCGCCGCCACCATATCCTGCAAAGTCACGAATGGCCGCGCCCACTCGGGGTCAGGTGAGCCGTGACAAAATAATAGTAACGCGCGCTTGCGTGGTGATGAAGGCATGATCGGCATCGATGTTTATAAGGGTTTAATGATAACGGAATCAGGTAAAGCGGTGCATATACGGATGCACTTTTTCAGGCGGCTTGAGCGCAGCCCATCACCCCCGCCAGCGCCTGGAGTGAGTTGAAACCGCATTTATAGCCATGATTTTTATCCTTACTGGCAGCGGCGGCCTTTCATGACGACTTCCAATACGTTATTCTTCATTGCGGTTTTCACGATTTTGCTTTCGTCACGTACTCAATAAAAAAATCACAGAAACAAAGTTTGTCGTCGTCAAAGTACTGCCAGTGAAAATTAGTGACGGTTAATACTGTGCCATGAGCTAAACCGTTTTCTCACCACATTCTAAAAAAATCCCGGATGTTGCCAGATTATTTCCCAGCGTTTTCTACCAAGCCTCACCTCAAGCTACATCAGCAAGGTGCCATCTATATCGCTTTCTGGATCGGCGTAGGTCTGCTCTTGGCGATTGCGCAACTGCAGATTTACGTTCGCAGCGGCGGTCAACATTTGTGGGAGCCGTTCCTGTGGGAGCTCAGCAGCGTCACTGCCGTTGCTGCTTTGATGCCGCTGATTTATCGCTGGATCAGCTTTGCCGACACATGCAATTGGAATAAGCTGCAGGTAAGTGCCACCCATGTTGCGATGGCGTGTGGATTTTCCATGGCGCATGTCGGTCTGATGTATGGGATACGGTTTCTGGTTTACTTTTTAATCGATCTACGTTATCAATCGGGCTCGCTACTTTCAATCATTGGCTACGAAGCGCCGAAGGATTTTGTTACTTACACACTTCTCGCTGGCATTTGCTATGGCTTGATATTAATGCAACGTGAACAACGTCGTCAGCGGCGCGTTGTTGAAATGGAGGCTGAGCTGTTGCAGGCGCGCTTAGCCACGCTGCAAAATCAATTACAACCCCATTTTTTATTTAACACGCTTAATTTGGTGTCCGCGTTGATGGCGGAGGATGTCGAGCGCGCCGACACGGTGCTGGTGAGCCTCGGTGACTTGCTACGCAGCACCTTGGCGCTGTCTAACCGCACTTCGCACACGCTTAAGGAAGAGTTGCATATTCTTGAGCCCTACTTGGCGATTATGGAGGCCCGGTTTGGCCAGCGACTAACGGTAAAGATTGATTGTGACGAATCCGCCCAGGCGTGCATGATTCCCTGCCTGTTACTACTGCCGCTCATTGAAAACGCGGTACACCATGGCGTAGAAAAAACCACATCGTTATCCAGCATCAAAGTCTCAGGCCGTCTTGATGGTGACGGCTTAAGGTTAACGGTTAGCGCAAATGTCGGCACGCTGGAGCGCGACACGCGTGAGGGTGGCATCGGCCTCGCCAACACTCGCGCCCGGTTAAACCAGATGTACGAAGGTTCTGCCACTCGCGCCACCATTGCGCTCATACCGCTTCAACCACAAGGTGTCGAAGTCGTGATCAATCTACCCATCATTAGCGAAAGTTAATGCGCATACTGATCGCGGAGGATGAACCAGCGGCACGCCGCAAGCTCGCTCGCCTACTCTCTGCTGAACCTGGAGTGGTACTGGTTGCGGAAGCTGAAAATGGCGATCATGCGCTTGAGTTGGCGACCACTTTTCGGCCTGAGGTCAGCTTCCTTGATATTCAAATGCCGGGCCTGTCAGGGCTGGAAGTAGCGCAACAAATTTCCGCGTTTTCGTTAGCCGTGTTCATCACGGCCTTCAGTGAACATGCGACTCAAGCGTTTGATCTGAATGCGGTTGACTATTTACTCAAGCCCTACACGCGCGACCGGCTGCGTGCAACGCTAGACCGCGTTCGCCAGCGGCTGATCACAGAGATGCCCGGTGAGCAGCAACGACGTTTGGCATTAGCGCTCGCGCTAATTAAGCCTGCAGTCGCTTCATCCCATGACATGCGTTTTTTTGCACTGCGCGAAAATGGTCAGACCAAACCCATTCTGCTCGATTCAGTACGATGGATTGAGACTGAAGATAATTATTGTCGACTGCATTTTGATCGTGAAACATCGCTGCAGCGAATGACGCTCATCCAGTTTCTGCATCACGCGAATCTTTCAGGCGCAAACAGATTCGTCCGCGTTCACCGGTCGAACGCCGTCAATATGCAGCATCTCCAGAATATCTCTCCACTGACAAATGGTGATGCACTGATCACCTTAAAAAGTGGAGAGCAAGTTAGGCTCAGTCGGCGGTATCGACAAGCATTGCTTGCCAGCATGGGGCGCTAGCCGTTAACGTCACATTGGCATTTATCAGCCGCGATCACTGATTTGGCAAGGCCTTCCTCCGCTTACCCCGGATTAGAAACTACTCACCACATAATGGCTGCGCAGATTATGAGTCTTTCATAAACTCGGATTTTTCCTGCGATGACGTCTATGAATACACCTTCTCTCGCAACAAGTTCACGCCGATTGGATCTCGACTGGATTCGCATCATCGCGTTTGCGCTACTGATTTTTTACCACGTCGGCATGTATTACGTTACATGGGATTGGCATGTAAAAAGTCCTTATGCGTCAGATTTTCTTGAGCCACTGATGCAGCTCACCAGTCCTTGGCGGCTTGCGCTGCTATTCCTCGTTTCTGGCGCTGCTACCCGTTATATTTCAGACAAGCTTTCCTCCCGTCAGCTTATAAGCTCGCGTTCCTCGCGGCTATTAATTCCTTTGATATTTGGTATGTTCGTGATTGTGCCGCCGCAGGCATACTACGAAGTCGTCGAAAAAATTCATTATGCCGATGGCTATCTTGCCTTTTGGACACGCTACATGGCGGCTGATTCGTCGTTTTGTCGAGACGGCGATTGCCTGAAACTTCCCACCTGGAATCATCTGTGGTTTGTAGCCTATCTTTGGGTCTACACCCTGTTGCTGGCAGGCGTGCTCAAGCTCGCACCTAATGGACTGGTGCGGATGGCGGCCTGGATTGAGCCTCGCCTCTTGAAGCTCTCTGGGTGGGGCATGGTTATCGGACCGCTGCTGGTGCTGGCGCTAAGCCGGTTATTTCTGGTTGGCATTTTCCCATCAACAAATAACCTGACCTACGATTGGTATAACCATTCAAATTACATTTTTATGTTTTTATTCGGCTTTATGTTTGTCCGCTCAACAGCGATCACAGCAGCTATCGTACGTTGGCGTTGGTTTTATTTGATGCTGGCCAGCGCATCGTATGCATTCATCCTTTTTTATGGCAGCCACTTTAGTGATGTCTTGCCCCCATCAGACGCCGTGCGATATTTTCAGCGACTGGTGCGAGCGGCGAATCAATGGTTTGCCATTTTGACGATCATGGGTTTCGGCCACCTGTGGCTAAATCATGACGGCCCGGCGCGCCGCTATTTGACAGAGGCTATTTTTCCGTTTTATATCATCCATCAAACGGCCATTGTGGTTTACGCCCACAATTTGCAGCCGCTCAAATTACCGATCGCAATAGAAGCCATCGTGTTGATAACGGCCACGATTGCAACCTGCTTTATCACCTTTGAAATAGCGCGTCGTCTAGCCTGGCTCCGGCCATTGTTTGGTTTGAGAAGTCGATAGATTTTTATTCCCGCAACGCTCAGAAACCGTATCATTTACACGCCCGTTTCTCCAGATGCTACCAGTCTGCGGGATGCTTCTTCCAGATTGGCATGATGCGGTGGTCGCGGTTTAGGAGCCTGTTTGATTTTTTTTCTAGCGGCTTGAACTGCTGCTCGGCGCTGGGCAATCACTTGCTGTACCGCATCGTGTTTCCCGTTTAAAAGATATTCATTTCGTGTTGCCCTGAAAAAATTCGGCACATCTTTGAGCAGACGTGGTGCTGTGGTGCCATCGTTTGCCGCAAAACCGGTTTGATCAGGGGCAATTTCGGCACGCCCTTTCAAGGTGGTGATCATACTGCCGCCCGCGTTAACCTTATCGTAAGTGCCCGCCTCGCCGCCCTTGGCACCCGCTGGAATGACGAAAGGCTCGTGATCTGTGCCGTAGATGCCGATAGCAGCATTTGGCGTATTGACAATATATTTTTCGCGATTGAATTTACCGATCCACCCGGTGATGGAGCGAAAGCTGCCTTCGAGCAGCAAAAAAATGCCTGTATCTGAATCATTCCCATAAGCTTGATATTTGACAATCTTGATGCGCGTGTTCGGGCGTATTGCCATATAACCACCGTCTTCCATATTCAGATGCAGCTCGCCATCTTTACCAGTGACGATAAAGTCACCTTCGACCAGCGCATCGCCAATTTTTATGTTGCGGCGGTGATTTCTGGCTGCTGTAACCGTTACATCGCCTTCTAACAACGCGATCTTGGCTGCGGTATTGACCTCGATTGTCTTAGACTCTGGCGGCGGTATTGTTGCGCCCCCATTGGAATCCGTTGAGCTCCTATTACCCAGCGAGTTAGCCGAAGCTTGAGACGAAACCAGTGGCTTTGCCGGTGATGGCAACGGCTGACTCCACGCTCCCTCAAAAAATAATCCCGCTATCAGCGCCATGCTGCCTATAAATTGGGCCTGATAACGCGGGAAGAAACGGCGAAAACTTGTCATGATATTTTTGGCCCCAGAATGCACAAATTGACAATGATTTTGGCACGGATTGCGGAACAACTGTTCCTTTTGTGCGTTATTTCATTACTCCAGAGGCTGAAAACAGAGATAATCACACTTGGTATTTGTTTAAGGGTCATTAAATGAAAAAAACTATTGTATCGATTGTGGCTTCGCTGTCATTTTTAGCATGGCCCTCATTCGCCCAACAGCCAGCCGTGTCGCCCGGTGAAAAAGCCGTCGCCAATTCTGATATATCGGCGAGTTCACCGAAAAAAACAGACGTCAAAGATTTAAAAAAGGATACTCAGGAAGACAGAAAAAGTGATGCCCGGAAATCGCGCCGTGAACATCGCAAAGCCGTTAATCATCGCCAGCGCCGCAAACACTAAGATTGCCGTGTGATCAAAAAAATCAGCAAGTACCTGAATTTCGCGCACCCCGATTAGCATCATGTCGATCGTTACACGCATCAATACAAACATGGGGAATATAGGGAGAACTCAACATGTATCGAATTCTATCGGGCATCTTTACCCTGCTGATACCGGTCGTTATGCTTGCTACCACAGGGGTGGCATGGGCAGCACCAGAGGCGGATCATGCTGATGATGAGACCACCTTGAATGTGAAATTGGGATATGACAGAACAGTCGGAAAATACGGTCAAAGCGCAAAGTCAACAACATCAACCAATTCCGTAGCGATTACTTACGACACTGACGCTGCTTCCTTTGATGTGCTGTTTCCTTACTTGTCCCAGTCCGGGCCGGGACGGCTCATCGCGATAGCCGGCCGTCGGCCGATTGTGGTGCTGGGGCCAGACCAAAAAGGCAGTGGATTGGGCGATATAACCGCAGGGATGACGCGCTATGCACTCAATGAGGAAGACCATGGTGTCGACCTGGATTTTGGCGCGACTATCAAGTTTCATAGCGCGTCGGCTGCCAAAGGGCTGGGGTCTGGCAAAACAGATTTGGCACTCCAGAGTAATTTGGCGCACTCGTTTGGCTTGTTCAGTACAGCGCTCACAGTGGGATATTCAATTGTGGGCAAACCGTCAAATCAACATTATCGAAATGCTTTTTATAGCTCACTGGATGGGAGTTTCAAAATCAGCAAAGCCGTATCGGTCGGGCTAACTTATAGTGGTGGGGCGAGCATCATTCAAGGGCTCCCCGGCTCGCGTGACGTGACGGCGTACATCAATTTCAAGCCAACCAGGAAAATCAAGTTTGATATCTACTACTTGACCGGCCGATCAACCCAGAGCCCCGACAATGGCGCCGGCATTACCGTGGCTTACGATTTCTGAGCGCCAAAGTGAGGGTTTAAAACCATGAAAGCATGTCACTTTTCAGCAAAAGCAATGCTGCCGTTGTTCCTGCTTTTATGGGGCTATGGGAGCGTGTTACGGGCCGAAGCAGTCTATGCGCATATTGAATTGGTGGCGGGGGTCGTGTCTATTTTTGATGTTAAAGGGCAATCCCGCATTCCCCGCGTCAACGATATTATTGAGGTTGGTGAAACGGTGGTAACGGGACGAAATGGCGAGCTGCAAGCGCGCACTGACGACCATGGTTTTATTGCGTTTCGTCCGAACACCAAAATGAAAATCGAATCCTATCTTGCCCATGGCGGCAAGGAGGACAGTGTTGTTATTTCGCTCCTGTATGGCACCCTTCGCTCCATTACCGGGTGGATTGGTAAAAGCAATCCGGAAAATTACGCCATTCGCACGCCCAGTGCAACGATCGGTATACGCGGAACTGACCACGAGCCCAACGTCATCCTGCCGCCAGGCGCCGGTGAAACGCAGTCCGCTGCGCCTGGCACTTACGAAAAAGTTAACGCGGGGACAACGGTGGTCAAAAACGCATCAGGCCAAACGGTAGTCAATGCCAATCAGGCCGCATTTGCGCCGCATGACCCAAAAGCGGCACCGAAGGTACTCGAACGAATTCCTGAAATTTATAAGCCGACGGCCAATGAAGCCAGAATAGAAGAACGTAGCAAGGAGCTTGGCAAAGAAGTTGAGGCCAAGCGTCTGGAGAAACAAAAAGAACTAAAAGAACTAAAAGAAGCGAAAGAAGACGCTCACAAGAAAAATTCAAAGGAAAAGAAACACCATCCCGCTTCTGAAAAATAGTGGTCTGAAAGCGATTCGGATTCAGTAACGTTGAGGGTGTTTAATCTATTCCCAGGCTAAATGCATTGTTTTCCGATGTCGTAGATAGTGTGAACATGAGAATGGGTATTGGACGTCAAAAAGCGTAATGCGGCGGCTTGCTAAAATAGGAAGACAAGTCCAACC
>ENA-OFCD01000939-OFCD01000939.1-metagenomes-genome-assembly--contig:-NODE-939-length-16675-cov-2.399278_pt1 | contig 16675 bp, 19 predicted proteins | sample MGYA00153392_OFCD01 | MGnify analysis MGYA00153392 | reverse complement strand
ACGGTAGCGGCCGCTATGGTATAACGGCATAAAAGTAAATTCAAATTGTTTTTATTGACAATGTCCGGGTTTTGAGAAAAGGAAATTAGCAATTAAGTATGGTTCGGAAAACCGCAGGAGGCATTGTTTATTCAACAAACCCCTCATTTGAAATAACCCCTGCTGAAATGCCTGAAAGGGCAACTGTTCCTAAAGACCATGATTTGCGGGTACAGCTTGATAAAAAACAAAGAGGTGGTAAACTTGTGACGGTCGTCAGCGGACATTCGGGAAATCAGCTTGAATTAGAAGTTCTTGCGAAACTTTTAAAATCAAAGTGTGGTGTTGGAGGTGGGGTCAAAGACAGATCCATTCTTATTCAGGGTGATTTCAGGGATAAGATTTTGGAGCTGCTGTTGAAAGAAGGCTATAGAGCAAAAAAAGCAGGAGGATAGCAGGTCTTAAATTCAATGAGTTGAAATTAATTTTTCAAATTCAACTAACCAAACGGGATTAGGTTCCTGATGTTCGTTTCTCGTATTAAGAAATTGTGAAGAAAAAACTTTTTAAATTCGTTAGGAATCATAATTTATTGGCTGTCATTGTGTTGCGCTTAGGGTAAAAATTTTATAAAAGTTCTTTATTTATTGAAAAATTCTATTTTTGTCATAACAAGCAATATTCTGTATTAGAAATAACAGTTTAACTAAACTCTCAAAAACAAAACAAATTTAATTTAACATGGCAACAGCAGCAGGACAACAACCATTAAAGAAGACAAGTGCTACACCAGAGAAGGCTAAGGCGAATTCAGCAATGGCTTCATTAGTGGTAATTTTATGCCTGGTAGCAGGATACCTTATCTGGAAATATCTTCTTGGCAGCACTTCAAATTTTCAAAACGGCGATAATAGTGAGCATGGAGCACCAGTGAAAGACGGCCTTTCTCACTGGATGGGTATTATGTATACAGGTGGTGCAATTGTACCGGTACTTGTTGGTCTTGTACTTATTAATATTGCTTTCTCTATTGAACGTTTTATTACCATTGGCCGCGCGGCGGGTAAATATTCTTCTTCAGAATTTGTTCGCAAAATCAGAAGTTTCCTGAATCTTGGAAATATCGATGCTGCAATCAAAGAATGTGATGAACATCAAGGATCTATTGCAAATATCGTTAAATCATCTCTTTTCAAATACAAAGAAATGGAAACTGAAAGCAGTATGGATCTTGAACAGAAGCAACTGACCATTCAAAAAGAAGTAGAAGAGTCTACCAACCTTGAAATGCCAATGCTTGAAAAAAATCTTGTAATTATAGCAACTCTTACTTCAGTATCTACGCTGATCGCTTTGTTGGGAACTGTACTTGGTATGATTCGTGCTTTCTCTTCACTGGGAGCAGCAGGTGGCGCAGTAGATGCAGCGGGCTTATCAACTGGTATCTCTGAGGCCCTTGTAAATACAGCTCTTGGTATTGCTAATGCAGCACTTGCCACTATCTTATATAATATCTTCACTACCCGTATTGACAAAATCACGTACGCAATTGATGAAGCAGGTTATAGCATTGTTCAAACATTCGCATCACGTCATTCTAATAAATAGTCATTTTTCTCAAGTGCCTTGATCATGGGGCTCTTAGAGAAAATAAATTCATTAATCAGACGTTTAAAATACTATTATGGCGAAGGCGAAAGTTGCACGAAAAAGTACCTGGGTAGATATGACACCCTTTGTTGACGTTGCATTTCTTCTATTGACCTTCTTTATGCTTGCAACTAAATTCAAGCCTGCAGAAGTTATACAGATTGATACCCCAACTTCAACGGCTCAAATTGCAATACCCGATAATACTATCCAGATCTCTGTAGATAAAGAAGGTCGCGTGTTTTTAGGCTTTGATGGCCCGAAAACCAGAAAGAAAGCCCTTGATGGTATTGCAAGTAAATATAAATTAAGCTTTACAGCTGCAGAATATGCAAGTTTTGAAGGTCTTGATCAGTTTGGTGTTCCAATTACACAGTTAAAAGAGTTTTTGGATAAGACTCCAGATCAGCAGAAACAACTGGTTGTAAAAACTGTGACAGGCATACCTGTTGATACGGGTGTTGCCGCTAAAACCCGTGATTTCTACGACTGGGTACGTGAGGGTAGGCTTGCCAACCCTAAAGCTGTAATTGCAATTAAGGGTGATCGTAGTGCAAAAATACCGGTTTTCAATAAAATCATCAGGGTATTACAAGATCAGGATGCAAACCGTTTTAACCTGATTACTGGGATGGTATCAGGGCCACAGCAATAATTTAATAAGATCAGATATGTCAGATATAGATACCAGTGGCGGTGGCAGTCATAAAAAAGGCGGGAAAAAACCAAGGAAGAAGTCATCTAATAAGATTGACTTTACACCGATGGTTGATCTTGGATTTTTGCTGATTACCTTCTTCATGCTTACTACTTCAATGAGTAAGCCCAAAACCATGGAGATTCAGAAGCCAAAAGACGAACACCTGCTCGATAAAGATAAAAACAAACTTAACGCAGCTCAGGCTTTAACATTGCTTTTGACTAAAAACGATAAAATTGTCTACTATGCGGGTTTAATGAATGATCCTCAGACAGGACCAGTTAAACCTCAGATTATTGGCTATGGCCCCGATCAGTTACGCAAACTGCTGAATGAAGAAAACCATAAGCGCAATCCGAAGGCAGATTCTATCATATATTACAAAAAACAAGCTGAAAGAGGAGCTATCACTATGGAAGCTTACAAAGCAGACCAGAACCGTATTTTTGATGAGTTTAAAACGCAGGCCTTGTTTGTCCTGATTAAAACTGATGATAATGCACGGTACAAAAATCTGGTTGATGTACTCGATGAGATGAGCATAACAAATATCAGAAGTTATGCTATCGTTGACATGATTCCACAAGAAACTCAGATGGCTGCAGCATTAGTTAAATAAAAATATGGCAAACTTATTCAAAATAGACTTACAGGAAGATGAATGGGTTGACCAGGTCTTTCAGGGTCGTAATCAGGCCTACGGAGCTTATAAGCTTCGCAAGCAGTATTCTAAAACAGCAGTGCTGAGTGGAATAATCGCTGTTGTAGGTCTGGTTATAGCTCTTGGAGCGCCGGTTTTATTCAATAACCTTCACTTTAAGCAGGATACAAAATTAATTACCGAGGTGAATGAATTGAAGGCTCCGCCTCCGGTTGATCAGACAAAACCACCACCACCACCTCCTCCCCCGGTTAAACCGCCCCCACCGGTGAAGCAGCAGATTAAATTTACGCCTCCTGTTGTAGAGAAGAACGTAAAGAAGGAGGAAATACCACCACCTGTTGAAGAAACTAAGAAGGTTGATATGGGTAAGGCAGATGTTAAGGGAACAGTTGATGCACCGACTGATATCCCTGATGACAAACCATCGGCCGCAGCGGGTGAAGATCCGAATAAGATCTTTGTATCTGTAGAGAACCCACCTCAGTATCCTGGTGGTGATGAAAATATCCTTAATGACCTGAACAAGTATCTTCAAAATCACTATCCTCCATTGGCCAAGGAAAATAATATTCAGGGCCGGGTAACAGTAAATTTTGTTGTTGAGAAAGATGGTTCGGTTACAGCTGTAAAGGTACTGCGTGGGCAGGAACTTGGAGGCGGTCTGGCTGAAGCAGCAGTTGCAGCAATCAAACGCTTAAAGAGGTTTACACCAGGAAGACAGAACGGAAATGCAGTTCGTGTTTCCTTTAGTGTCCCTGTTACATTCCGCTTAGAAGGCAATGAATAAATGATAGATTCGAAAAAGCAATTTAATTCTGCTGGTAATGAGAAAAAATCGCCCGTAAGGCGGTTTTTTCTCATTTTGAGCCTGGCACTTCCAGTTGCTGTTCTAGTTGCTGGCATTCTTATTATTAAATCACCGTATATATTACCTGAAGGCCCCCCTCTTCAAAGAAACATTATAGGGGGCCTTTTTATCGCTTATTCATTTTTTAGGATCTATCAGGTTTTTCTCAAGAATAAACACGAATCATGATGAATTACCGGGCTATGCGTAAAATTAGTTTAACAGCAAAATTACTAGGACTTTCTTCCCTGCTAATTTCTATCATAGCCTGTAACAACAAGCCCGCAGGAAAACCTCTTGACACTACAACAAGTGGCTCAATTACGATAGCCGTTGATAATACGTTTGAACCTATCATCATACGTGAACTAGAGATGTTTAAATATGAAGTTCCAGACGGCCATATTAACCCATTATATTTACCTGAATCAGATGTGCTAAAAGAACTCTATACTGATTCAGTCAAGGTTGTCTTTACAACCAGAAAACTCACTGTACCTGAATCTGCCAGATTTAAAAACAAGAAAATAGAAATACATCAAAATATGATTGCCCGTGATGCTGTGGCACTGATTGTAAATGCTGCTAATACTGATTCAACTTTTACCATGTCTGATTTGCGTAAAGTGTTCACTTCTGAAATTTCTACCTGGCAACAACATAAAAAAGGCTCTATTCATGAAGATATTCAGGTAGTACTAGATAATAATCGGTCTTCTACTGGCCGCTACATTCAGGAAATAGCAGGAACCAAAGCCCTGACGGGTAAAAATATTTATTCCCTAAAAAAGAATACAGAAGTTATCGCCTATGTTAAAACACATAAAAATGCGATAGGCGTAATTGGGGTTAACTGGATCTCTGAAAAAGCTGATTCAGTGACAAATTCATTTCTGGCTAATATTAGGGTTGTTTCACTTGCACCTGACTTGAAAGAAAAAGGCGCCGGTGAATATTATAAGCCGTACCAGGCATATATTGCTCAGGGTTTTTATCCGATGACCCGGGATATGTATGTTATCAGTGTTGAGACACATCCAGGTCTGGGTACAGGATTCGCCTATTTTATTAATAGTGACAAAGGCCAGCGCATTATTTTAAAATCTGGCATTGTTCCTGCACAGGGAATAGTGAGAATCGTTCAATTTAAATAAATTGAACGATGCCTTTATTCGTATGCCTATAAATTTAATCCATTTCAACACGTTAATTTCGATTATGAAAAAAAGTAGAATAAATAGTTTAGCACTTGGTTTAGGTCTACTGGCCACAGGTTTCTCGGCTCAGGCTCAAACACTCGGAGACGCGCTTAAAGCAATACAATACGAACAGTATGATAAAGCTAAAACAATTCTTAATAAACTAAATACTCCCGAAGCTGCTTATTTTCTAGGAGATGTTTATTACAAACAAGGTTCAATTGATTCTGCCCGTATTGCTTTTACAAAAGCCAGCTCTTCTCCGTATGGTAAAATTGGAACGGCCCTACTGGCGGGTGCTGATGGTAATGGTGCCGTTGCTAAAGCTGAGCTCGACAAAATAATTCCTCAGGCTGGTTCAGATTATCAGCTGGCTGTAGAACTCGGTAAAGCATTTCTGCTAATACCTGGTACCGCTGATCAAAAGGCAAAATCAGCCATTCAGGTATTAACTAAAGCATCTACCATGAAAACTAAAAATGAGCAGGTTTACCTTGCTCTCGGTGATGCACATTTAAGTATTGTAAACGGCGGTGAGGCAGCAAAAAACTACCAGCTTGCAGAAACTACAAACCCTGTTTCGGCAGAACCTTATGCCTATTTGGCAAAACTATATCTACAGGCAAGAAACGCCAGTGTTTCATTGAGAAATGTAACTGAAGGACTTGCGAAAGACCCAAATTATGGGCCCCTTTACCGCGAGCAGGCTGAAACTTACCGTTCAGCCAATAAGTTTGCTGATGCTGTAACTTCATATGAAAAATACCTCAGTCTTACTGACCGTTCTATACAGTTCTTATACCTGGCCGACAATTATGATAAGGCCAATAAAGAGCTTACAGACCTTAAATCTAAAGTTAAGGATTTTACCAAGTTCCCATATCTCTACCGTCTTGATGCAATTGCCGATTATGAAATTGGAATTAAGTCTAAAGACAAACAGAAGCTGGCTGAAGGTCTGACTCAGATCAATCAGTTATTTCAGCAAAAGTCTGTTAAGCCTTTGCCAATCGATTATGCCTACCTGGGTAAACTTCAGGCAGCTAATGGCAATGATTCACTGGCTATTCAAACTTTTGAAAAAGCTATTTCACAAGATTCATCTCATTCCCAGGATCTATATGATGCACTGGCAAAGGCTTATTTGAATAAGAAAAATTACAAAGCCGTTTCAAGTCTGTATGATAAAATGATCAGTCATGGAGACAGTTCTTTAAGTAACTATACCTATGCAGGTATTTACAGCTACTTTAGCCAGGCTTCAGCAGACCATCCTGATACCAGCATATTACACCGTGCCGACAAGTACCTTGCTAAGGTTAATAAAAAAGATTCGACGTATATTCCTGCCTATGTTTATAGAGCATATCTAAATGGGCTTATGGATAAAAATGTTGTTTCGGGAGCTGCACAGCCATATTATCAGAAAATCATCGACCTTTCTACTTCGAACCCTAAATTTCAACAGCAAATTGCTACTGATCCAAAGTATAAAAAATACCTGATCACCTCGTATGAATATATGTTATATTACGATTTTCAAAAGGATAAAAAACCTGCAGCCAGAGAAATTGCATCCAAGCTAAAAGCACTTGATCCGGGCAATGAAAAAGCAGAAGCTTTGCTCAAGCAGAAATAAAAAACTTAGCTGAATCTGAACTAGTAAAACAGGTATAATCTGAAGCAGAAACAGCGTACTTTGCTCAGACAAAAACTCTTTGTCTTGACAGGCTCATAAACGATCAGTTTTCGATATTTAAACTTTTATTAAAAAAACACTTTCATTCCCTGTGAATTGAAAGTGTTTTTTTACTTTTGCACAATCTTAACTGTCAGTTAATATAGACAAGCATTGGCTTCTTAGCTTTTGCAGTCAAATTAAAGCAAGAAATATATTTTACGATGATATTAGCTACAGTTAGCCAGAACGTACCTTTAGATTATTGGCCGGTATTTGCACAAATGGCTGTTGCCGGTGGTTTTGTTGGTGTGTCAATGTGGGCAACTCATCAGTTAGGTCCGAAAAGAGCAACTTCTGATAAGCTTGTTCCGTTTGAATCAGGTATACAGTCTGTTGGCAATGCCCGGGCGCCTTTTTCAGTTAAATATTTCCTGGTAGCGATATTATTTGTGCTCTTTGATGTTGAAGTTATTTTCATGTATCCTTGGGCCGTAAATTTTAAAGAACTCGGTATTCAGGGCTTATGGGAAATGTTCCTTTTTATGGGTTTACTTTTTATCGGTTTCGTTTATTTGATTAAAAAGGGTGCTCTTGACTGGGAATAATTTTTATTAAGCAGTTGTTACCGGGCAATAACTAATCTTTATACCAGATTATTTTCAAAAATGTACACTAATGGTGATCTTATTTGTTACTAATAAAGTGATTTAAGTATAAATTATGACTGAAGATAGAGAAGTTAAATTGGTAGCTGCACCAGCCGGAGTTGAAGGCGCTGGTTTTTTTGCAACCAGTCTTGATAAGGTAGTTGGACTTGCAAGGTCTTATTCATTATGGCCTTTACCTTTTGCAACCTCGTGCTGCGGTATTGAATTCATGGCAACCATGGGATCTCATTATGATTTTGCCAGATTTGGGTCTGAAAGACCAAGTTTTTCACCACGTCAGGCAGATTTACTTATGGTTATGGGAACCATAGCAAAAAAGATGAGTCCTGTGTTGCGCCAGGTTTATATTCAGATGGCCGAGCCTAGATGGGTAATAGCTGTAGGAGCATGTGCATCGAGTGGAGGTATTTTTGATACGTATTCTGTTCTACAGGGTATAGATGAAATAATCCCGGTTGATGTATACGTTCCAGGATGTCCACCCCGCCCAGAAGCAATTATAGATGGGTTTGAGCGAATTCAGGATCTTGTAAGAACTGAATCTGTCAGACGACGCGATTCTGATGAATACAAGCAATTAATGACTAAATATGGGATTTTATAATGGCTGAACACAGTATTGAGAAGCTTCTTGAACTTTTAAACACCCGTTTTCCTCAGGAAATTTCAGCAATAACAGCTCCTTACGAGTTATTAACATTTGAATGCAGCGCTTTAAAGGTTCATGATATAATAGCTGTCTTAAAAGAGGATGTTGAAACTGAGTTTGGTTTTCTGACTGATCTATGTGGTATTCATTATCCAGAAAAAAAAGGATTCGAACTTGGGGTTATCTATCATCTGCATAACCTGAAAACAAATTTCAGAATTAGAATTAAAGTTTTTTTACCAATTGACAAGCCTGAAATACCAACCATCACTGATCTTTTTCTCGGTGCAAACTGGATGGAGCGTGAAACATATGACTTCTACGGAATAATATTTACCGGGCACCCTGATCTGAGACGAATCTTAAATGTTGACGATATGGTTGCCTTCCCGATGCGGAGGGAGCACCCACTGGAAGATCCTAACCGCAAAGATAAAAAAGACGAATATTTTGGCAGGTAATTAGTATGGAACAGCATATAAAATTGGTAGACTCATTAGAGAAAGAAACTACCACCCTTAATCTCGGCCCAACCCATCCGGCTACACACGGTGTGTTCCAAAATGTATTGGAGGTAGATGGTGAGCGAATTGTTAGCGGAGTTTCTACCATTGGGTATATACACAGGGCTTTTGAGAAAATTGCCGAACACCGGCCCTTTTATCAAATTACCCCACTTACAGACAGGCTGAATTACTGCTCTTCACCAATTAATAATATTGGCTGGCATCTGACCGTTGAAAAACTACTCGGAGTTGCTATACCTAAACGTGTTGATTACATGCGCGTTATTATTATGGAACTGGCGCGTATTTCTGATCACCTGATCTGTAATGGTATTCTTGGTGTTGATACGGGTGCCTTTACCGGCTTCCTGTATCTGATGGAAGAACGGGAACATATCTATGAAATCTATGAGGAAATCTGTGGTTCACGTCTTACAACCAATATCGGTAGAGTTGGTGGCTTTGAACGTGAATTCAATGAGATAGCCTTTGCCAAAATAAACAAATTTCTAAAAAACTTTCCTCCTATTCTACGTCAGTTTGAAAAACTGTTTAATAGAAACAGAATTTTCATTGATCGTTGTGTGGGTGTAGGTGCCATATCTGCTGAAAAGGCGCTGGCTTTTAGCTGGAGTGGCCCGATCTTGAGAGCTACAGGTGTTGATTATGATGTTCGTGCAATGAACCCATATTGTTCTTATGAGGATTTCGATTTTGAAATTCCAGTAGGAACTACAGGTGATGTATATGACAGGTTTATCGTTCGGAATGAAGAAATCTGGCAAAGCCTGCGTCTGATAGAACAGGCTATGGAAAAAATCGCTAAAGAGCCAACTGGTATTTTTCACGCAGATGTTCCTGAAATCTATCTTCCACCTAAAGAAGATGTTTATAATAAAATGGAAGCATTGATATACCATTTTAAAATTGTCATGGGTGAAATTGATAATCCAGCCTCAGAGGTCTATCATGCTGTTGAAGGTGGTAATGGTGAACTTGGTTTTTATCTTGTAACTGATGGTGGCCGTATGCCCTATCGCCTGCATTTCAGAAGGCCCAGCTTTATCAATTACCAGGCATATGCCGGTATGTGTGAAGGCTCGTTGCTTTCTGATGCAATTCTTAATATGAGCAGTCTGAATGTAATAGCAGGTGAGCTCGACGCATAAGTATTTGTTATGGAAATAGAAATAAAGGAACACGTTCGGTTTTCAGTTGCTCTGAATGAGAAAATTAACTCATTGTTTGAACACTATCCTTCGGAACATAAAAAATCAGCTTTATTACCAGCTTTGCATTTTGCTCAGGCTGAGTATGGGTGGTTAAGTTCACAGGTAATGGATGAAGTTGCAGCCTTACTAAATATCAAACCAATTGAAGTCTACGAAGTAGCCAGCTTTTATACCATGTTTCATCTGAAACCTGTTGGTAAACATGTACTGGAAATATGCCGTACCGGTCCGTGCTGTCTGGGTGGCGCTGAAGAACTTATTACATATATTGAAACCAAATTAGGCATTCATGTGGGTGAAACAAGTGCCGATGGTTTATTTACCTTGAAAACTGTTGAATGTCTTGCTTCATGCGGTTCAGCTCCCGTTTTACAGATCGGGCCTGATTATACCTATCATGAACATCTTGACATAGAGAAAATTGATCTGTTAATAGAAAAACTAGCGAGCAAATAGGATGGGGAAAAGCATATTACTTGAGCACCTTAACGTACCTGGAATTCAAAGCCTGGATGTATACCGTAAAAAGGGTGGTTACGAAGCATTAGCAAAATCATTAAAATCTTTAGGGCCTGAAAATGTGCTCGAAGAAGTAAAAAAATCTGGTTTAAGAGGGCGCGGGGGAGCAGGATTTCCTACCGGTATGAAATGGAGTTTTCTGGCAAAGCCGGAAGGTAAACCACGTTATCTTGTCTGTAATGCAGATGAAAGCGAGCCGGGAACTTTCAAAGACCGATTTCTAATGACACATATCCCTCATCTTCTGATAGAGGGTATGATTATTTCAAGTTTTGCACTTGGGTCACATGATTCATATTTATATGTTCGTGGTGAGATGATGCCTGTAATCAGGATTCTTGAACGTGCGATAGCCGAAGCAAAAGCTGCTGGCCTCTTAGGCAAAAACATACTTGGTTCAGGTTATGATCTTGAACTTCATATACATCCTGGAGGAGGAGCCTATATTTGTGGTGAAGAAACTGCATTAATCGAGTCGCTTGAAGGCAAAAGGGGCAATCCAAGAATAAAACCTCCTTTTCCAGCAATCTCAGGCTTATATAATTGCCCTACAGTTGTTAATAATGTAGAAACTATAGCAGCAATTGTACCCATTATCAATATGGGGGGTGACGTATATGCGGCAACAGGCATTGGCAAGAGTACGGGCACTAAGCTTATTTCGGCCTCAGGCCATCTTAGAAAACCTGGTGTATATGAAATTGAAATGGGTCTGCCAGTTGAAGAATTTATTTATTCTGATCAATATTGTGGTGGTATTCGCAATGGCAAGCAGCTAAAGGCAGTCGTTGCAGGTGGCTCATCTGTACCTATTCTTCCTGTAGAGCTGATTTTAAAAACAGCAGCTGGTGAACCAAGACTTATGAGTTATGAATCATTGTCAGATGGTGGTTTTCAGACCGGCAGTATGTTGGGTTCCGGGGGGTTCATTGCTTTTGATGAAGATTCATGTATTGTAAGAAATACCTGGAACTATACCCGTTTTTATCATCATGAGTCATGTGGTCAGTGTTCGCCCTGCCGTGAAGGTACTGGGTGGATGGAAAAGGTTTTACACCGTCTTGAAAATGGTCATGGTAAAATGTCAGATATTGACCTGCTGGTTGATGTGGCTAAAAAAATTGAAGGCAATACAATATGCCCTCTTGGCGATGCTGCCGCCTGGCCTGTAGCAAGTGCGATCAGACATTTTAGAGAAGAATTTGAGTGGCATGTTAAAGCACCTAAAGAAAGTCAGCTTCGTAATTTCGGAATGGCAGGAAGCCAAGCATTACTAACAGCATAGTTTAGGATGAAAGTAACAATTGATAATCACGATATCGACGTACCTGAAGGTACAAGTATACTTAATGCCGCCCGCCTTATTGGCGGTGATCTGGTTCCTCCTGCGATGTGTTATTATAGCAAATTGCAAGACAGTGGAGGCAAATGCCGTACCTGTCTGGTTAAGGTAACCAAAGGATCTGAAAAAGACCCCCGTCCGATGCCCAAACTGGTAGCTTCATGCCGCACTCCCGTGCAGGATGGTATGGTGATTCAAAATCAAACATCTACAGAGGTCATTGAAGCACGAAAAGCGATAGTTGAAATGTTGCTTATCAACCACCCACTTGATTGTCCTGTATGTGATCAGGCCGGAGAATGTGATTTGCAGAACCTATCATATGAACATGGTCGTGAAGCAACCCGCTATGAATTTGAAAGAAGAACTTTTGACCGCATTGATATCGGTAAAAACATACAGTTGCATATGAATCGCTGTATACTCTGCTTCCGCTGTGTTTATACTGCTGATCAGATTACTGATAACAGGGTACATGGTATCATGGGTAGAGGTGATGCATCAGAAATTTCAACGTATATCTCTAATGTTGTCGAAAATGATTTTTCTGGTAATGTGATTGATGTTTGTCCTGTAGGTGCCCTGACCGATAAAACGTTCAGGTTTAAGAACCGGGTGTGGTTTACAAAGCCTGTTGATGCACATCGTGATTGCGATAAATGCAAAGGCAAAGTCGTTCTCTGGTATAAGGGTGCAGATGTTTTAAGGGTAACAGGCAGAAAAGATGTTTATGGTGAGGTTGAAGAATTTATCTGTAATAAGTGCCGGTTTGATCAGAAACTTACTGCAGACTGGGTTATTGAAGGACCTAGAAAAATCTCAGATCATTCTGTAATTTCACAGAATCACTATGAAGAAAAAACCGTTCCGGTAATTTCTAAACAGGATTATTTTGAAGGCCTTGGTGGTTTTCCTGCAACCGCTGAAGAGCAGAAGCAATAAACAGATAATTATAAAAGAGAAAAAATTAAAATAGAATTGAAAATTTATTGAATGGAAAGCGGAATTCTGATTGAAAAACTTATTCTGATTGTTGGTGTCTTTGCCGTCACGCTTTCGGTCGCTCTGTACGAAACACTCGCTGAAAGAAGGTTGGCTGCATTTTTTCAAGATCGCTTAGGGCCAAATAGAGCAGGCTTTCAAGGACTGTTACAACCCCTTGCCGATGGAGTAAAGATGTTCTTTAAGGAAGAAATTATTCCTTCTCAGGCCAGTTCATTTCTTTTCATCGCCGGCCCATCACTCGCCATGCTGACTGCATGCATGACAAGCGCGGTTATACCCTGGTCTTCTGATTTGAAAATTGGAGATCATTTTATGCCCTTACAGGTTGCCGACATCAATATCGGAGTACTTTATATCTTCGGTGTTGTATCATTGGGCGTTTATGGAGTAATGATTGGTGGTTGGGCATCAAATAACAAGTTTTCACTGATGGGTGCAGTACGTGCCGCTTCGCAGAATATCAGTTATGAAATTGCAATGGGCCTATCAATTATAGCCCTCCTGCTTTCAACAGGTACGCTCGGCTTGCGAGAAATATCATTACAGCAACATGGTTTTAACTGGAACATTTTCAGACAGCCGCTTGGCTTTTTGATTTTTATCATCTGTGCATTTGCTGAAACAAACAGAACGCCCTTTGATCTGCCAGAATGCGAAACAGAACTAGTAGGAGGCTATCATACTGAATACTCAAGTCTAAAACTTGGCTTTTTCCTTTTTTCAGAGTATATCAATATGTTTATTTCTTCTGCAATCATGGCAACACTTTATTTTGGGGGTTATAACTTCCCCTTTATGGATAGTCTTGGCCTTTCTATTAATGGTCTGGCAATAGCGGGTCTGGTGGCAATGGGTTTGAAAGTAGGGTTTTTCATTTTTTTCTTTATGTGGATCCGCTGGACGATTCCAAGATTCAGATACGATCAGCTTATGCGTTTGGGATGGAAAATTTTAATCCCGCTGGCGATGTTCAATATTGTAATTACTGCATTGATTATCCAGTTTAAACCCTGGTTTACCCATCTTTTTTAGTTGCTTCAACAGCAATGCTTGTTTCCTTAGGGCAACAATAGAATTTAAATTTATACTTCAAGAATGGAATCACTAACGAAGAAGAAAAAAATACTTGAGCATAAACAGATGACTTTCTGGGAGAAAGCATACCTGCCTGCCATTGGTCAGGGACTTGCAATAACCATGAGTCATTTTTTCAAAAAAAGCGTGACTATACAGTATCCTGAAGAAAAGCGTGAATTTTCTGAGAACTTTCGTGGCCTGCATTCATTGAAGCGTGATGAGAATGGTGCTGAGCGTTGTACAGCCTGCGGTCTGTGTGCGCTATCATGTCCGGCTGAAGCGATAACCATGATTGCGGCTGAACGTAAAAAAGGAGAAGAGGCACTTTATAAAGAAGAGAAGTATGCTTCTTCTTATGAAATCAATATGCTGCGCTGCATATTCTGTGGTTTTTGTGAAGAAGCCTGCCCGAAAGAAGCTATTTACCTTGATGGTAATATTGCTCCTGCCAGTTTTGAAAGAGCAGATTTCATTTATGATAAAAACAGATTATTAGAACCAGTACTCAAATAGATAAAAATTCAGAATCATCTTAATGAGCTTTTTCGATGGGATGTTTGAATTTCTAAAATTTTTAGGATAAGTCATATTAGTAGAAATCCTGACCGACCAGATCTCTATTAAAGAATCAAACACGGTGGGCCGTAAATGGTTCGCATTTTTGTATGATGATTTTATTATGTTTGCAGCCTAAAAGAATTATCTTTTTCATTAATGATTCAATATCTTTTCTACTTCCTGGCCATTCTTGCCATCTTTTCATCATTGAAAGTTGTGTTAACAAGAAATCATATTTATAGTATCCTGTTTTTAATTCTGACGTTCTTTTCGTTGACAGCAATTTATATTCTGCTCTTGAACGCCCAGTTTATAGGCATAGTAAATATCATCGTCTATGCTGGTGCCATCATGGTATTGTTTCTTTACACTGTTATGTTTTCAAACTGGAACAGAGGTACAGATGCACCCAAAAAGCAGTATATGCTCTGGGCAGGCATGATCGCCGCAGGTATTCTGCTGGTAGTATTGATTGCGGCCCTAAAAGTAGTCGATAGTTCTGGCCCGATGATCGTACAGCAGATTGATCTTGGAATGGTTAAAAATCTTGGAAAAGTACTGTTTAGAGATTTCACGCTTCCTTTTGAAATTATTTCTATCCTTTTCTTGTCAGCAATGGTTGGAGCAGTACTTATTGCAAAAAAAGAAACAAACTAATATGTCATCTGAACTTGTACAAACCGTTCACTCGGTACCTTTAAACCAGCTGATTTTTTTAAGCCTTTGTATCTTTGCTATTGGTGTACTTGGTGTGCTGGTAAGAAGAAACGCCATCATCATTTTCATGTCAGTAGAACTGATGTTAAATGCTGTTAATTTATTGCTGACTTCTTTTTCTGTCTACTTTAACGATCCGGCAGGTCAGGTGTTCGTTTTTTTTATCATGGCTGTTGCAGCAGCTGAAGTAGCTATTGGTCTGGCAATCATTGTCATGATTTACCGAAATACAAATTCAATCGATATAGAGATTTTAAATAAGCTTAAGGGCTAAAATACATGATTCAACTTATTCCGCTGGTTCCACTTTTCCCTTTAATAGGTTTTCTAATCAACGGTCTTGCCGGAAAATCACTCCCTAAATCAATTTCGGCAATCGTTGGTAGCGGCTCAGTTTTAATTTCCTTTCTCATAAGTTTGGCTGCTTTTTTTACACTTACTCAGGAAAATTTAACTCATATTCTGCCCGTACTTCACTGGTTTCATACTGGTGTACTTGATGTATCAATAGCCTTTCAATATGATGCGCTTTCTGCACTGATGCTACTCATCATTTGCGGTGTAGGTTTTTTGATCCACTGGTATTCAACCTCTTATATGAAAGAAGATGAAGGATTTCAACGATATTTTGCCTATCTAAACCTTTTTGTTTTTTTCATGCTGATCCTGGTACTTGCATCCAGCTACCTGGGCATGTTTATTGGCTGGGAAGGTGTAGGCCTGAGTTCATATTTACTTATCGGGTTCTGGTTTAAGGTTTCTTCTTATAATGATGCGGCAAGAAAAGCCTTTGTCATGAACAGAATTGGAGATCTTGGCTTTTTACTAGGTAGCTTATTGCTGTTCAAAGAATTTGGAAGTTTTGAATATACTGCAGTTATTGATGGTCTTCATTCAACAACCGTAACCCATTCAACTGAAACGCTCACAATTATCTGCCTGCTACTCTTTGTTGGGGCCGCAGGTAAAAGTGCTCAGATTCCATTGTATACCTGGTTACCCGACGCTATGGCAGGCCCTACCCCTGTTTCTGCACTTATACATGCTGCAACAATGGTTACAGCTGGAGTTTATATGATTGCAAGATCAAATCTGCTCTATGTTATGGCTCAGAATGCTTTACCAGTCATTGCCATTATTGGCCTTGCAACGGCTCTTCTGGCAGCGGCAATAGCCATTACTCAAACTGATATTAAAAAAGTGTTGGCCTATTCAACGGTTAGCCAGCTTGGATTTATGTTTTTAGGTTTGGGCGCAGGCGCATTTGGGGCTTCATTTTTTCACGTTATCACCCATGCCTTCTTTAAAGCCTTGTTATTTTTGGGTGCCGGCAGTGTAATTCATGCAATGGGTGGAGAGCAGAATATGTTATACATGGGTGGGCTTAAAAAGAAGCTTCCTATTACCTGGTTTACCATGCTAATGGGTAGTATAGCCATTGCTGGGATTCCTCCTTTTTCAGGGTTCTTTTCGAAAGATGCTATTCTTGCAGCAGCCTGGCAATTAAATCCTGTTTTATGGGGTCTGGGTTTACTGGGGGCATTACTTACTGCCTTTTATATTTTTAGAATGATGTTCATAACATTTAACGGAAATTTCAGGGGCAATCACGAGCAAGAACATCATTTGCATGAATCTCCTCTTGCGATGACCATACCCTTGGTCGTGCTTGCCATATTATC
>ENA-OFCD01000938-OFCD01000938.1-metagenomes-genome-assembly--contig:-NODE-938-length-16685-cov-25.581179_pt1 | contig 16685 bp, 18 predicted proteins | sample MGYA00153392_OFCD01 | MGnify analysis MGYA00153392 | reverse complement strand
TGTCGATCGTCTCCAAGTTCCTGAGCGATTGTCAACGATGCCTCATACGCTGATCGAGATTCGCTGTAGGCTCCTGTATCACTTAGCACGTCTCCCAGATCTGCCTGTGTTCCACCCATCTCTCGTTTAATACTATCCGAAAGCTCTAGCTGCCCTAGCTCACACAGTGCTTGCCGATAGAAGCCAGCCGCTCGCTCGCTCTGCCCCGCACTTTCATAGCAGCGCCCGATTCTGTGCAAGGTCACACACCGCTCATAGCTCACCGCGTCTCCCAGTCCTGTCAGGATTTCCTCAAAGATATCCAGTGCCGCCTGAAGCTGTCCTGCTGCCCACAGTTGTTCCCCCGTATTGCTACGCGACAGAACCCACGATCGAGATCCCACCGCCCCTGCGATCGCCTCTGCCTGATCGGTCAGTTGTTTTCGATCACGATTCATCCCAAAAAGAACTAAGAATCGATTTACATAATCCACAAAACTTGCAGCATTATCATCAATAGAGTCTAGTGATATCCTAACAGCAGCCATAAGGTTTGGCAGTTCTCTTCGTGCTATGGCGCGTGCTTCATGAGGCTCTTTGTCGTCTTTCTGATATAACCATTTAGATATTTCATAGTAATAATACTTATGTTTCTTTATCAATGATTCCTTCTGTGATTTTCCTAAATCTTTCCAAAGAGTAGATGCTAATACTGGATGAAATCTTAAGTAGGAAACGGGATGATTAGGAATTATTTCTATATTAATTAATCCAGCATTATCTAGCTTGTGACGCAATTTTAACCAATCATTTTCAGTTAAGCTTTCTAAAGATTCAATCTCTGATTCATCTCCTGGTTTATTGATGCTATTTGAGAAAGGTTCTGTGGAAATATGTTTCATCTTAGACTGTCGAAATAGCTTATGAGTCCATGATATTCCTTCTACTCGTTCCAACTTTATTGGACGAGCAATTGTATCTTGCAGATCGATTTTCCCTCGTAATAGATCATGAGAATCGAGATACTGTGAGAGATTAGATTTTTCTTTGGAAAAGTTGTTTTGAGAAATATGTCCCAATCCTGTTACCTGCAACAACACATCTTCCATTGCTCCACCTTGAACCCACATTCCGCTAGTCCAGATTCAGATTTCTAATTAAAACGAAGGCAATGGGTTTGACACGCTCTATCCAGGAAATAATGGCGCAAATAGTTATAGTTTATATGTACTGCAAAATCTAAGATGCAGGCTAGGAGCGGGTTTCATTTTTTAATTATTTTCGACTTTTGGAACTAGCGGAATGTGGGTTCTTAACTGCTGGATCTTGAATACTTAAATTTGATAAGCCGTGTATGATAAATACCATAGAAATAAAGTTTCGTTGGTTTAGCTTATCGCAGGTAATCGACAGTTCATTAAACAGCATGAACAATTTAATAGCATAACCTTTTCGGTTTTGAAGTAGCTATTTTAATGTTATCAGATGTTGTTTGAAGAGCTATTTTCAATTCACAACTTGAGAGTAAATATATGACACACATTTTTCATATCGATGCTAGTCCACGGGGCGATCGCTCCATTTCTCGTATCCTTTCCCACGAGTTCATCTCTGAATGGAAATCCACTTATCCCAATGACACTGTAACTTATCGCGATCTTGGGCACAATCCCGTACCTTTTGTCACTGAGGAATGGATTGCTGCGGCTTACTCCCGCGAACAACGTACCCCAGAGCAAGCAACAGCAATTCAGCTTTCTGATGAGTTAGTGGATGAATTTTTAGCAGAGGATCGCTATGTCTTCGGTATCCCCATGTACAACTTCAGCGTTCCTGCCAATTTTAAAGCTTACCTCGACCAAATTGTGCGTCCGGGGCGCACGTTCTCAGTTGATGAAACAGGCTACAAAGGGCTAGTTCACGACAAAAAAGCAACGATCTTAACTACCAGCGGTGGATCGTATTCAGAAGGTAGCCCCTCTCAATCCTACGATTTAGAAACACCCTATCTCAGACTCATTTTGGGCTTTATGGGTATTATTGATATCGAGTTCATTCACGCCGAGCGACTTGAGTCTGGTGATGAAGCGCGTAGTTTGGAGATCGCTAATGCTAAATCTGCAATAAAAGCCGTAATCTCGATCAACAAACGACCGCTATAAAACTCCAGTCTCAAGGGCAACCGATCGTTGGCGTAGCCTCACTGGAAGAGAATCGATTTGCATCACCAAAAGAAAGATTAGATTACAACCCACAGTTTTTACGCCTCAAGGAGTATTTATGAATAACAACCCTGTCTTCAATATCTTCGGCGAACCAGTCGAAATTCTCATCACAAGTAAAGCCACAAACTATTCTTTTTGCAGTGGAGTGCAGACATCGCCTCCCGGAGGTGGACCTCCTCCGCACAAGCATGCGCGGGAAGAAGAAATCTTTATGGTGCTTGAAGGAGACTTTGAATTTTTCGATGGACATGAATGGAGCAAGTTCAAGAAAGATGAAGTTAAGTACTCGATGAGAGGTAATTTTCATGGCTTCCGCAATTGTGGAACTACAACAGGCAAGCTGTTCTTCATCACCACCCCCGGCGGTCTTGATGAGTACTTTGAAACCATCAGTCCGTTAACATTGCCAGAGGATATGGATCGTTTAACCGAGATTAGCAAGCACTATGGTTATGAATTCATGGCTCCAGAGCCGCCCAAGCTGCCAGACGCTTTTACCTAAAGACATCACTTGGAGACTAAAATCATGCTAGCCCTTTCTTACACCAATGCTCAATTCCGGAGTATTCTCAACGGTTTAGGTTTCAGAAGCCGAGGTCTTAATGAATTGAACTTTCCTATTTCTGAAGACGAAAGCACCTTGAACAACGATCGACAGGCGGTGATCAATTTTCAAAAGTGCTTTGGGGTGCCAGCCGATGGCATTGTGAGTCTGTATACACAGGTGATAGCCCAACAGACAATGTATGTGATTCAGTATGAATTGGATTTGGTCATGCAGCCAGAACCTCGCATTCGTCCGCAAAATTCCCCGTTTTATGGTCCCCAAACGGCACAAGTGATTGCTTATTTTCGCCGCTTCTATGGCTTCGAGGCAAATGAAAACTTGATGGACGATCGTATCGCTGACCTTCTCGTTCGTCGCAAGCTTGATGCACTCGCTGATCTTCCCGTTCATCACAAAGCCTGATGCACTCACACCAAATGCCCGACAACGCCCATTCATGCCACAATTCATTTCTCAGAAGGAGTACTCCCATGACACAATCGCTCTGGTTTTCTAGGCACCGCCTTACCATCGTTGCCGATCGCACCACGACTGACGGTAAATACGATCTGATTGAGGGCTATTCCCCTCCTGGTTCGCAGACTCGACCCCATCGCCACATGCGCTATTCCGAACAAGTCTACGTGCTAGAAGGGGAACTCACGATCTGGGCGGGTAAGAACAAGATGGTGCTAACTCCCGGCGAAAGCTTTCTAATTTCTCCTGGCACACCTCATGTGGTCGCCACACTCGGTGACAAACCATCGCGTGCATTAATCGTTGCTTCGCCCAGTGCCTTTGCTGACTTAATTGAAGCAACAGGGACACTAAACGAGAATGAGGTCATTGACATGGAATTGTTCAATCGCCTCTCTACCGAAATGGGCGACGAATTTCTGGGTTTACCTGGAGATCTCCCTTAGAGAATGTTGGCTACGGCGCAGATTCTGCCCAGTTAAACCGCGATTTCCCACACCCACTGACTTTGTATCCTATTGGCGCGATCGCGCTATTTGGCAAAGCGTAACCAATGTCACTAATTAAGGAAAGAAGAAATGAGCAGTGGTGTTAATCTCCCTCATCATCAGTCAATGGGTCATCTGCCTGTAAAGTGGATTATCTTTTTTATACTGGGAATTAGCTTGATCGCAGGTATAGCGATGTTTGGCGCACGCTTTAAGGAGCTACGCTATTTAGCAGCAACCTCTTATCATCCCTACCTTGCTCAAGCAGGTTTATCTGACAACTTTTATGTTTGGTTCTTTCTGTTGTTAGAAAGCCTATTAGCGCTGGCATTCACTGTTACGGGAGTGATTGTTGCCCTGCATCGACCTGCAACTGGGATGACTATCTTTGCTGCGATCGCGCTTATCCTATTTGGAGTTGGCATTCCATCCCCACTTCATGCGTTGGTTGTACCACAGGGATCGCTAGAACTCCCCCTACGGATGGTGCGGGCAATTGGTATCGCTTTATTTGTCATCTTTTTCTACATCTTTCCAGATGGTCGCTTTGCACTCCGCTGGACTCAAATACTGTCGATCGTTCTAGTGGGATGGTCATTACTCTGGCCCTTTTTCCCTCTATTAGATCCTTACCAGTTGCCTCGCCCCTTTCCGTTTGTAGTCTTGTTTAGTTGGCTATTCACAGGCGTTGCGGCTCAACTCTATCGCTATTTTCACCTTACTGAACCTGCTCAAAAGCAACAGACAAAATGGGTTGTATTTGGCATCACCGCAGGCGTTCTGGGCGACTTCATCACCCATATGCCCTGGTATCTCTCGTCATCTCTACAAGAGGGGCCAGATTTGCTGATTTTGCTACTGCACCATCCCTTCTTTATTGCGTCTCAGTTGCTCGTGCCTTTGTCGATCGGATTTTCAATTTTGCGTTTTGGGTTATGGGAAATTGACTTTATCATCAGCCAGACTCTGGTTTATGGAATGCTAACAACCTTTCTCGCTGCGGCTTGGGCAACCACTGCAAAAACACTAGAACTGCTGTTTACCGATGCTCTAGGAGCTAGTGCAGCACCATTGGCAGCAGGTTTTGCGGTTTTATTCGTGGGCTTGAGCTTTGGCACAACTCGTAAATATCTGGAAGCATTCATCAATCACCACTTCTACCCAGAAAAGGTAAACCTCAGTCGAGATTTTGTGGAGTTTTTACCAGAAGCACGAACGACGATCGGTTCTTCAGAGTTATTGGAGATTTTGACTGACCGCACTTTGGAAGTATTCAATATTACCTATGGCGCAGTCTTCCTCTGCTGCAATGTCGATGAACAGCCGCAGTTTGTAAGCATGAACAACGTAAAGCCGGAAATGGTTGAATCGTTCGTGTGGGATGACCCGCTAATGAACCAAATCCATCAAGGTTCGGTGATAAAACGACCTGAAGATAGCGTTTTCCCGCTGCTGGTTCCTTTGATCATGCAACGAACCAAACGACCAGAAGTGATGGGGGTGTTAGCATTAGGACCATTGCAGAATGGGCGACAATATTCTCTAGACGAGCTTTGGACATTCAAACGGCTTGCCAGCCAAACCGGAACAGCAATCTACATCGCTCAACTCAATACAGCCAATGACCAACACCTTCAGCAAAAGATAACAGTGCTTGAGCAACGGCTTAACCTCTTAGAATCACAGCCTCACTATCTCCAGCAAAAGATAATCGTGCTTGAGCAGCGGCTTAACCTCCTAGAATCACAGCCCCAATCTCACGATCCCCATTAACGGCACCGACTCTTTATCAGAAGCCTCACCAAATTTTGCGGCTGCTTGGTACAGCCTCACTAGGCGGGCAATACCCAACGTACTTATTCTAGACAAAGCTGTTAACTGTTTTATTCAACAACTAACTTACTAAGGAAAACGATCGTGGAAAATTCAAATCGGACAATTCTTGTTACTGGCGCAACTGGACATCAAGGTGGGGCGGTGGCTCATCATCTTTTAAAACGCAACAAATTCAACGTTCGAGCTTTAGTGCGAAACGAACGCAAGCCCGCTGCTCAAACTCTAAAGCAATCGGGTGCAGAACTTTTTGTTGGCGATCTCAATGACCGATCGTCACTCGAACACGCTCTCCAAGGTGTTCATGGCGTTTTCTTAGTACAGAGTTTCGATAACGGTATTGCTGCCGAAATTTACCAGGGTAAAGCGATCGTAGACGTTGCCAAAGCGTTAGGGATTAAACATTTTGTCTACAGTTTGGTGGGGAGCGCAGAACGTAAAACTGGCGTACCGCATTTTGATAGCAAGTTTCAAATCGAAGAATATGTTCGTGCTAGTGGTTTACCTTACACGATTTTGCGTCCGGTATTCTTCTTTTTCAACTATGACGGGATGCGATCGATGCTCGAACAAGGTATCCTATTGCAGCCGCTGAGTCCTGATACTAAATTGCAGCAACTGTCCGAAGAAGATTATGGCGAAATGGTCGCCGAAGTATTCGAGCGTCCCGCAGATTTTGCCAACCGCGAAATAGAAGTTGCCAGCGTGGAGATGAGCATGACCGAAATCGCTGCTGCATTTAGTCGCGTTTTGGATAAATCCGTTACCTATCAACAAATCCCGTTTGCAGCGTTCGAGCAGCAAGCTGGTGAGGAAATGACTATCATGTATCGCTGGTTTGAGAACGTTGGCTACGGCGCAGATTTTGCCCAGTTAAAACGCAACTTCCCCGCACCAACTAACTTTGAATTCTATTGGCGTGATCGAGCAGTAATGCCTGCACCAAATCGCGTTTGAGGCTTAACTAACCCCAAATTCACTCAGACAATGTGTATTTTATTCCTAATGCAGAAAACTAGAAACGCTGGATTCCAGGCTTTGGGGTAGTCGGTGCGATCGCTTTAATTACTGGATTACACATGACGCTTACATAGCCACATGGAACACGGTCATTGCCGATCGCCATGAGGCATGGCTTACCAGAACCCTCGACCTCCTCAGAGCGGTCATCTCAATCGTTATTGAATTGTATGTTCTAGAATATGATGCCGATGGAATGTTAAAGGGAAGTGATGCAGGTGCGCTAATCTATAGGTCTCCAGATGGTCAGACTCGCACAACGCTCATGACTGATCAATTAATTAATCCGACAGGTTTAAAAATCAGTGATAATGGTGACATTTATATTTCTAATAAAGGCTTTATTGCTGGACAAGGAGAGGTGCTTCGGCTAAGAGGGTGTTTGAAAAGTCGAGATTTGGGTAAAAAAAGTTCTCCGGGTATAGGCTAGACGTATGTACACGTAGCCCCCAAAGAACAATGTCTTCATCCTATCCTAGCGATTTAAGTCTTGACGAATTTGAATTAATCAAAACCTTCTGTCCTGAAGCAAAATCGGGAGGACGTCCTCGAACCACGGAACTCTGGTCCGTTCTCAACGCTATTTTCTACCTCGTTGTAGAAGGCTGTCGGTGGCGATCACTGCCTCATGACTTCCCGGCTTGGCAGACTGTTTATACCTATTTCCGAACGTGGAAAAAGGATGAATCTTGGGTCAAGATTCATGATGAACTCCATGATCGTGCTCGGGTGATTATAGGTCATGAAATCAGTCCATCAGAAGTGATATTAGATAGTCAAAGCGTAAAATCAGCCGCTTTTGTGAATAAAGAGGTGGGATACGATGCAGCAAAGCTAATTAAAGGGCGAAAACGTCATTTAATAGTAGATTGTCTTGGTTTAGTCATGCGAGTTTTAGTGACGGCAGCCAATGTACCCGAACGAGAGGGTGGAAAAAAAGGGTTGAACCAGGTGAAAGCGATGACGCCAGAGCGAACCAATCGACTATTTTTAGTGTGGGCGGATGGTGGATATTCTGGCAACCCCTTCTTAATGTGGGTCATGGATATCCTGCATTGGGTGCTCCAAGTCGTCCTTCGACCGAAGGCACAACAGACGTTTGTGTTGTTGCCGAAACGATGGGTGGTTGAACGAACATTTGGCTGGTTAATGAATCATCGCCGCCTAGTTCGGGACTATGAATGGTTGCCTGAGTCGGCGGAATCAATCATCTATATTGCGATGATTCGGAATATGCTCCGAAGACTAGCATAAATGTTTTATACCTCCTTCGACTTTTCAAACACCCTCTTACGAGTGTTCTGATAATACCATGCCAGGATTCAAAGTCATATTTTTTCGAGGTCTATCATACCAACGACTCTTTAGGGTTTGAAGAATCATAGCTGATGCTTCTGCGGGTAAATATGACACAGTTCTCTGAATAAGGTCAATCACATTCATGCGATAGAAAGTATTGCGCTCACGATCGGTTTGTCGATGGTTATGTAAACAAAAAATCAGAGGATACTGAAATGATCCAACGGCCTGATAACCTGCAAAGATAATCCCTGGACCCGGATCTCGGTCCGTACTGGGATATCCGATCGGCTTCTGTATTTGCGATCGGTAATAGACCGCGCAAGTATCGGAACACCAAATTTGCTCACCAAAGAGCGGATTCGTTGGATAGTAAAAGCTCAACAGGACACTATCTAGAAGTGTTCTATCATTGAACGGAGATATTGTTAGAATTGTTTCTCGACGTTCTGATTGATTTTTTTTAATCTTGTATGCCAATGACTTCAGCGATCGATGATCAACTTCTAAATGAGTGGTCACAACTTCTAATTCCCAATCACAAGAGAGAATTTTGACGTTCCAGTGGTGGTCCCGAACGCCACATAAAGCCGCAATTTTAAACCCCTCACCAAAGTATCCAGCATAATGACCCATCTCCTCACGCTTGGTTGATGCGCCAATATGCAACAGCCAATCATAGCTAAAGCCAACATCTTGCGCCGTTAAAGTTAGCACTCCATTCGCTAATGTCCAGGAGAACTGACTATCCCACTCAGTCCAACGTACAGCGTCATAGAAATTCTGAACAAAATCTCGAAGTGTCTTGAATTTACTCCAATGAACTGGATAGTCATAGATCAGGTTGATTGAAATTAATTCAGTGTCTTGTTTATCGTCTATTATTACTTCCGGAATAACTATTTTTTCATCTAGCATAGCGGCGACCTAACTCATAGAACTGAATGAATGATAGAGGATAAAAGGGTAAGATATTGTCGTTCAAGGCATGGTTTCGATCGGAAATGCACAATATGAAACAGGGTCGGCAGATTATGCGTATTTATGCTTGAAAGGTGTTCAATTGAGTTGCGATCGTGACGAGTTTTCGAGCAATTTGAATGACTGAGGTTTGTCGTGATTCATCTATTAAATTGCCGTTTTCGTCAAATGCATCATTCGCCTGTCCGATTGCCATCTGATCCGGCAAAACCAGCACCCCGATATTTCCCAGAATAGAACGAACATGAGTCAAGCCTCGTAATCCTCCCAACGCCCCAGGGGAGGCACTCATCAACGCGGCGACTTTATCTTTGAAACACACGAGAGAAGGTTCATTCGGCTCAGGGCGAGAGGCCCAATCGATCGCATTTTTGAGGAGTGGGGTGATAGAGCTATTGTATTCTGGACAAGAAATTAAGAATCCCTGATGTGATTTTAGAAGTGCTTTAAAGGTTATTACATTGTCCGGAAGTCCTTCAGCCGATTCTAAATCCTCATCGTAAAGAGGAAGGGGTAGGTCAAGGAAATCAACGTAGGTCACTTCAGCCCCGGCAGATCTGGCTTCTTCAGCGGCAATCTTTACCAGTATTTTATTAAAAGATTTTTTACGGGCACTTCCAGTAAAGGCAAGAATTTTAGTTGTCATGAGATTCTCCATGCATCATTTAAATCGAATCAATCTAAATTTGGTAAGTGAAACGCATCATTACTTTATTGTAACGTTTTCAACCATTTTTAGTCAATTAAATTAATATTACTAACTCAGATTTTTCTGATAAGCTAGCATAAGTTATCGATTGAGTGCATCGACTGGACAAACTATATGGAATAAGAACTGGAAAATCTAACCCTGGAATCCTTCTGTAATAACCCATAATAATCAGGATACTCACTATGAAAATTTTAATCAACTTGGTCAAATTTTGGTGCTGTTGTTTGATGCTGGTCGTAGGGATTTATAGTGGTCAAGTATGGCCTGCTTTAGCAGAAACATCAATTGTTAATAGCCCGATTGATGTCAATATTAGTTTAGGAAATACGGCCAATCAACTTAAATTCTTTCCTGATCAATTGAAATTAATTGCAGGTGAGAAATATAGATTTCGATTATCTAATTCGAGTCCTCAAAAACATTATTTCACTGCAAAAGAGTTTGCCAGTAGTAGTTGGACCCAAAAAGTTGATGCGGGGAATGTCGAAATTAAAGGTACCGTTCGGGAATTAGAATTACGTCCAGGAAGTACTGCTGAATGGGTTTTAGTCCCAATGAAACCGGGGATCTATACGTTACGATGCATAATTTCTGGACATACAGAAGCAGGCATGAGAGGTACGATTACAGTTGCTAATGCGTCATAACCTAATAGCCGATTAGATTTCAGGGGCCTATAGGGATGTCGTGTATTTAGTGGTGGGGAAATATTTCCCTCAGTAATGAGATGCTCCACAAAACAACCCTCACAACTTTCTCAAATTCTATCTATACGATAAGAGGCAATGATAAAAATTACTCAATTTGGAGAAAATTATTATGCTAACCGAACAAGAAATGATGACAAACCCTGAAAATTTAGACTCAGAACTACAACCACTCTCACCAACAGTCGTGGATGAACTGAGCGAAGTGAAGCAGGCAACTCAAGTTCTTGTGGATGCCTTGCAAGGCTTAGTACGGGTCAAAATTCATTCCGCCAATGATTTGACTGAAGAAGCACACCAGCACATTGAACAATCGGTACAGATTTTGCGAGATAGAGCAGATCAGGGTTGGCAGGCGGCAGTTCATCAAGTAGAAGATATCGATGCCCGAATGAATAAAGCCGCTAAAGCTGCCTGGGAAGTGCTAACTGCACCCTCCTCCAGCACAAATCCTGATACGAATCCTGATACTGATTCCAATCCATAATTGACGTGAGAAGCAAAGAAACTAAAATTTCCAACGGGTAAAAACTATGACTGTGAATCATCATGATCATGACTGAACCTATCATTTATCTGAGAAGCTGGGAATATGAACGGAATTCTTGCTTACTTAGCGATCGCCTTTGGGGTTGCCTGGGGAATCTGGGGGACACTCTGGATGAACGGTATTTCTGGGACAGACCCCCTGTTCCAATGGATGAGTTTACCTGCTGCATTTGCACCCGCCCTCGGGAGCTTTGTGGTGCGTCGGTGGATTACCTGTGAAGGATTTACAGATATCAGCCATCGCATTAATGTGAGGCGGCACTGGCGATATTATCTATTTGCCTGGTTGTCGCCGCTGATGATTACGGCTGTGATTGTGATCTTGGCGATCGTTCTGGGGATCAGTCAACCTGATTTTTCACTGCAACGGTTCCTTCATCACTATGCGCCCTTAGCCAAAATTCAATCCTTACCGGACTCTATTTTCCTCTTGTCCATTCCGGTCACCATCATTCAATCATTGCCTGTTTCGCTACTGACATGGGGTGAGGAGTTTGGCTAGCGGGGGTATTTACAAATCCGGTTGTTTGCTAATCAACCGCTGAAAGCTGCGATCGCGACGAGATTGATTTGGGGGATTTGGCATTACCCGATCATTCTGATGGGGTTTGAGCGTTATGAAAATCCCGTATCGGGATTGCTCAAATTTCCAGTATTCACGATCCTGTTGTCAATTATCTTCGGTTGGTTACAGCGAAGAACAAAAAGTCTTGCCTCAGCCTGCCTAGCCCACGGAGCCACCAACTCGATCGGCGCTTCTCCCACCACGATGCTCTTTCTGGGGGGACCGAATTGGATGGTCGTGAATTATGGCGGATTCCTTGCTTGGATTCCGCTCGGCATTCTCAGCCTGTTGATGATTCTCAGCACTCGACGCACTCCACAGCTCATTATCAATCTGTTGGGCGATCCAGAATGAACAATAAAAAGGTTTTTTAAGGTTAGAAAGGAGACTCAATGACCTCGATCGTTCCTATCAATTCTCGTCAAAAAGAAATCTTAGATGTCTTGTTCCGGTATGGTTGGGACTACATGCGACAGTTGTTGACGATGGGAAAAGCCGAGCAGCTTGAAGTCCCACCGCCTGCAATTCTGCGCAATATTTTGACCGATCTGGGTCCGGTTTATGTCAAATTGGGACAACTGTTGAGTACGCGCCCTGACCTTTTACCACCGGACTACATTGAGGCGCTCAGTTCCTTACAATCCAATGTGCCTCCTGTTGCCCCAGCAGACATTGAAGCGGTGATTCGGCAGCAATTGCCCCAGTCACCGGAGACGATTTTCCAAACGATCAGCTATCAGGCGATCGCGGCGGGTTCCATTGCCCAAACCCATCGCGCTACTCTTCAGGATGGTCGCCTCGTGGCGATCAAAATTCAGCGTCCCGGCATTGATGCGATCGTCGTTCGGGATATCGCACTGATCCATTCGATCGCAGAACTGATGACGAACACTGCGTTTGGCAAACGCTATGACATTGTGGGATTAGCGGAGGAATTTGCGACAGCGTTACGGGCTGAACTGGACTTTACCCAAGAAGCGCAGCACACTGAGAAATTACGACATAATCTAGCGCAAGGGCAATGGTTTGATCCCAAACGGATTGTCGTCCCCGAAATTCATCAGTCATTGACCACGCCCACGATGTTAATCATGGAATGGTTAGACGGTGTGCCCATTCTGTCGGCCAAGCTTCAGGGCAAGGACTACAACGGCAATCTCGCAGCCGAACAGCAATCCTTGACCACATTAGTATTTCGATCGTTTTTTCAGCAATATCTTGTGGATGGCTTCTTCCATGCCGATCCCCATCCCGGTAATTTGTTCTATTTATCCGATGGTCGAGTTGCGATTCTCGATTGCGGGATGATGGGGCATCTTGATCCTCGAACCCAGTCCACTTTGGTTGAACTCGTTCTGGCCATTATTGACCTTGATGCCCAGCGTTGTACTCAATTGACCCTACAACTCGCAGAGGCGACTCAGCCCGTCAATCTCGCTAGGCTGGAGCAGGACTACGATCGATTACTCCGAAAATACAGTAACTTGAGTCTCACGAACCTCAATACCAGCGCGGCTTTTTACGAAATCTTACAGACTGCTCGTAATAACAATCTGCGAGTGCCGGGAAACATTGGGTTGTTTGCCAAATCTCTCGCAAATTTGGAAGGTGTGGCCCGACAATTTTATCCGGCAGTCAATGTGGTCACGGAAATCCAGCCCTTAATGACGGAGATGTTTCATCGTCAATTATTGGGTAAGCATCCGCTACAAGCAATGCTACGAACAGCACTAGAATTCAAAACTCTCTCGCTGGAATCACCGCGTCAGCTTGCTTTTCTGCTCGATCGGCTCAGTTCTGAAACCCTCCGAATTAATGTCACGATTCAAGATCTCGATGCACTCCGTCGTAGTCAAGATGATGCAGCAAACCGTCGATCGTTCAGTACTGTAGTGGGATCGCTCGTGATTGGCGCAGCCATTACTTCAACTGGTGCCCAAACACCCCAACTGCAATTGCTCAGTGAGATTCTGTTTGGGGTCGCGAGTTTTTTAGGGTTATGGTTGATCGTCAAAATTCTCAAGTCAGGCCAGTTGAGATAAATCATCCGAGTTTAGCTTTATTTTCTCAATGACTGGATAGAAAATTTGGCGTTGCTGAATTAAGGGATGAACACTTAGATTTATAAAACTGAACATTCAGGCTGAGTCAATCTTTTAAATATCCAGCTTTACATATCCATACCCTGATTCAGCAACGCCGAAAATTTATTCATGATTGTTAGGAGGGTTACTTTTATGTCCAAATTAACAAACAAACCAATCCCGGAAAAAGCATCCCACTCTGAGGCAATGGAAAAAACCGCGCCGACAGTGGCGGAAGTGGCCTATGAGTTAATCCGGCAGCAGTACAATCGTATAATTAAAGAGGAGCCCGGAGTGTTAGCCGACGACGATCCTGAATGTCTGCACCAGATGCGGGTGGGGAGTCGGCGCTTATGCACTGCTTTACAAGTATTTAGCAAAACGGTAACACTACCTAAAGCTGCGAGGCAAAAGCGGGTGCGTACCCTAATGAAGACCCTCGGTAAGCTGCGTGACTTGGATGTGCAGATCGAGGCGATCCGTGAGAAGTACTATCCGCAGATCAATTCAGCGGAGCAAAAGCAGCTACATAAACTCCTGAAGATGATCAAAAAGCAGCGGGGTCAAAGGTTTGCGGAAGTTAAAGTGGCTCTGATCCATTCGCATCACCACCAGCTCAAAAACACTTACGAAAACTGGCTCAAAGATCCGCAATATACCGCGATCGCCCATCTCCCCCTCACTTTGTTATTGCCAGAACTGCTTAGTCCTTTGCTGGCTAACCTATTACTTCATCCTGCTTGGTTAATTTCGGTAGATGATAAGTCCAAAGCCAGTAGTCGAGTTTTGCACGACCTACGTACGACTTGCAAAGCGGTGCGGTATCAGGCCGAATTTTTTACCCCCTACTATGGAGCAGCCTTTCAAGTCTGGCTGGACGATCTAAAGGTATTACAAGATAACCTCGGAAAATTGCAAGATGCATGGGTATTTCGGCAACTGCTCTGGGATACGTTTGGGGCTAATGTCAGTTTGCCCGAACTAGAGCAGGTTATCCAAACTGAGCAAGGAGCGGCATTGGTGAATTGGGAACCCCTGCGTCACCAGTATCTCAATCTTGATTTTCGCTGGCGATTGCACCAGATGATTTTAGAACCCGCAGCCACATTCGCCAGAACTTAATACCAACTAGTTTGTGAGAGGAACTTTATGTTGGCTTCTACTTTAGAAAACTCACGGCGCGTGGAGATTGGTTATCAACGGCTGGCCGAAATCCAAGAAGAGATTCTCTTTTTGATTCAATTCGGGACATTTCACGTTTCCAAGAATTAATCAGATCGTAGAATCAATACAATCAGCCAGAATTTGTCAAATGATTTGACGATGGATGCATAAAGCTAACTCGTGAGAGCGGTAATCAACTTTCCTGGCGGCATTGATGCATTGGCTTGGACGATCCGTGAATTGTGAGGCGGTCTATTTCATCTTCACAGGTTCCTCAAACTATTCATGTACTTTCTCTTGTATGTCGGTATTCTTAATCCAGGATTTCCCATGGCATACTCGAAATTCTCCCACTTTCTCCGGTTTCTCCGCCAAGAGTTAGCCATTCCTAAGGCTGATCTGCGGTTGGCACTACGGCATCCTGAACATACTCCTGACAGATTACCGATGATTCTTTGGCAGTATGGCCTGGTGTCACTGAGCCAATTGAGTCAAATTCTTGACTGGTTAGAGCGAAACCTGATTAGTGAAATGTCATGAACTAGGCAGGCGAGCGCTCATTTGATTTAAAATCACCTTGTCAATGACCTGTCCAGAGGCATTAATACTATAGAATGCATTTGACATCTTTCTCTTAATCCATAAGCCTTACAGGTAAACCAATTCACCTTGTTTTACCGGAGAATAAGGCTCTGTAACAGGCTATTCCGTCGAAGTACTTCGGTAACGACTGAGATGGAACCCTGATATCACGCCCAAAGATGTCCAATGGGTTCTATACCCCCTTTTTGCGTCAACTGTTTAGATTCTCGTTTCTCCATCCGGAAGATTTAGCCATTAGTTTAGTTTTTGGCGTATTCAGTGTTTTATGGTTTGAAGGACTCAAACTTTGGCAGCGAAAGAAAGCTTAATCTACTCAATATCAGGAATCCGGAAGCTAGCGGATGAAAGCTCTCGATCTATGAGGCAGAGTGGATGTTCTCACAAGTTCCTCAAGATGTTGCACTACAGTTTTACCATCGTTAATGTTTCGATATTAGGCAGTGAGAATTCAGTCCAGCAAAACGATGTTTAGCTGGGTCGGCATAAAATTGGGACGAAGAGGAACTATGATGATTATGTTCTTGATTCTGACACAGCTTGTTATTCCGCTTGTCTTGATCTCATGGTTAGCGATCGCGCCGCCCTGCAATTTACTAAGTATGTCGCTACAATCCCTTGTAACAGCAATCATTTTATTAGCGATCGCACGAATTAGAATCTGGAGTTTTCTGCTTTGGTGGACACCTTATGTATATGGGATTCTTTTTGTTGTCACGTTAGTTATTGTACTTCGGCGACAGAAGCTTCAGCGGAAATTTCCGGCTAGCTGGCTGGGTTGGATTGCCGTTATTGCTTTCGTTGCCTTTGGCGTTGTGGCTGGAAACGAGGCTATAGGAAGTCGGGCAGGTCCGTTTCCACCCTCTATCACTGCTGTCGATCTTGCCTTTCCGCTGCGAGGTTCTAATTATCTCATCCTCAATGGTGGGAGCGATATTTGAATTAACGCACATCTGATTCGTGGCAATCGCGTAACAATGCCTATTTCAGTCAAGGAGTCTTGAGGCAATGACATTACCAAAATCATCTCCCAACAGCAGAGAACACCTTATTACTGGACTATCCTTGGCGATCGCGATCGTTTCCTTCGTTACGTCTAGCATCGGACTTTTCTGGCAAGATGGCGGGCAATCTTTCCCCTTTACGACTTTGCAAGGGCAGACTCTACAAATTTACGGACAGGGGCTATATTTCTACGACACGGTGTTCATTGGTGCGGGAAGTCGGGGCACAGACGCGGTCACGCTCTTTCTAGGAATTCCGCTGCTGCTCAGTTTTCTGATCCTCCATAGACGTGGATCCTTGAGAGGGACATTGCTGCTCATCGGTACCCTTTTCTACTTTCTGTATGTTTATGCAGGCTTTGCGCTAGGCACAGTGATTTATAACCGCTTATTTCTGGGCGTTGCTGAATTAAGAGATGACGGGTCGAGGCACCGGAACATCCTTAAACTT
>ENA-OFCD01000936-OFCD01000936.1-metagenomes-genome-assembly--contig:-NODE-936-length-16706-cov-3.554982_pt1 | contig 16706 bp, 14 predicted proteins | sample MGYA00153392_OFCD01 | MGnify analysis MGYA00153392 | reverse complement strand
GGCCGCCCGTCTCGAACTCGCGGAAGTACGGATACATCTGCTTGTCGCGCGCCTTGCGGATGCGTGCGAGCTCGGCGTGCGCCTTCTCTTCGATGAAGCTGATCTTGTGCGCGCGTGCGTCGGTAATGCTCAAGAGCGTCATGATGCTCGCGTGATTACCTCAAAAAGCCGACCCGCGCACGCAGACTCGGGCGCGTTGACTCGTACGCAGGCGTCCTACAGCGGGCTCTTTCGCATCAACACTGCAGTAGCGTTGCCGTAGTAGCCCATGGAGGTGACGAGGAGCGTCTTCGGAGTGCTTGGAGCCACGCCGCGCTCGAGGACCTTTGGGGCGTGCCCGTGGAGGATGCCAATGGCCGTCGCCATGCTCATTGCGCCACCGGCTCCGAGAGTCTCGCCTAGGAGTGTCTTGGGTGCCCAGATGGGGGCTTCTCTGCCGAGGCCGAGGTCGATGCCGGCTTGCTCGACGGAGTCGAAGACGCGGAGGCCGGCGATGCCGCTGACCGTCGCGTCGACCGCGCTCGCCTCGATGCCGGCGTCGCGGAGGGCGTCCGTGATGGCGCGGGCCATGGCCTCCTTGCTCGCGTGGATCATTCGCGCGCCTTGCGAGTCCGGAGCGTCGAAGGATGCGCCGCAGCCGATCACCTCGGCGAGGACGTGCGCGCCGCGCCTCCGAGCGTGCGCGAGATCTTCCATCACCAAGAGCGCGGAGCCTTCGCCGATGCGCGCGCCGGTCTCGAAGATGCCAAGGCGCCGGAAGGCTAGAAATAAGGCCTCCGAGAGGGCCTCAGCGCCGCCGACGAGGATCGCGTCAGCGCGGCTGTTGTGCATGTAGATGTCCGCGCATGTGACGGCGTCGAGCGCGCCGCAGTTGCCGTCGCTGATGGCGACGTTGAGCGCGCGGAGATCTTCCCAGATGCTCGCGTAGCCGCTCGCGCTGTTGGCGACGGTGTTCGGAAACTTCGCGGGGTTGATGTAGCGCGCATCTTCGAGCACGGCGACGCGATCGAGCTCGGTGATCGCCTCCAGGCTCCCGTAGGCGTTCGAGCACACGATGCCGATGCGCTCGGCGGTGATGCCGACGAAGACGCCGTCCTTCTTCATACCTGCGTCATGCGTGGCGAGGCGCGCGGCGACCACGAGCAGCTTGGTCAACCGATCGAGCGAGCGCAGTCCCTTGTCGCCCAAGAATTTGGCCGCGTCGAAGTCGCGCACCTCGGCGACGCCGGCGTCCGTGTACCCGCTCGAGTCGAACGACTCCGCTGCGGGGCGCGGCGAATCACACAGGCGTGTGGTGACGGGCAGGGCGCGGAAGAACTCCTCGCGACCGATGCCGATCGCGGAGCAAATGCCAATGCCGGTGATCGCGCGCGGAGTCACTCCGCCGCCTGACCGACCTCGTTCGGATCTGGCAGCACGCCCACCCGCGCGAAGCACGAGACCGCGTTATAGCCGCCGAACGCCAGCGAGTTGTTGAGCACGATGTCGTGCTTTCCGGTGCGAGCGACGTTCGCGACGATGTCGAGATCGCACTCCGGATCGGGCGTCTCGTAGCCGACCGTGGGCGGGTACACGCCGCTCTCGAGCGTCATGATGCAGCCAACCGCCTCGATCGCGCTCGCCGCGCCCATGCAGTGACCGAGCGTGCTCTTCATGCTCGAGATCGGGACGCGGCGACTGCCGAAGACCTCCGCCATGACCTTCGCCTCGGCTTGATCGTTGGCCTTGGTGCCCGTGCCGTGCGCGTTGACGAAGTCGATGTCGTTCGGAGTGACGCCAGAGCGACGGATCGCGTCGAGCATCGCGGCGATGCTGCCGGTCGCGTCAGGGTGCGGGCGAGTGATGTGATACGCGTCGCACGAGAGGCCGTAGCCGCCGACCTCCGCTTGGGGCGTCGCGTTGCGGCGGATCGCATGCGACTCGCTCTCCAGCACGAAGAGCGCAGCGCCCTCGCCGACGATGAGCCCTTGGCGATTCAGATCGAACGGCTGGCAGCGTGCAGGGGCCACCGCGCCGAGCCGCACGAAGCCCGAGAATTGAAGCTTTTGGATGATCTCCGTAGATCCGGCGATCACGACGTCTGCGCGCCCCGAGCGGATCAAGTCCGCGCCAAGACCGATGGCGTAGTTGCCCGCGGCGCACGCGCCGGGCAGCGTCATCACCATGCCGGTGGCGCCGATCGCTCGCGCGACGTGAATCGGGAGCAGCGTGGAGCCGTACTTCGGCAGCAGCGTGCGGCTCACGGCGCCGGAGCCGCCGGCGATCCACGCGTGATCGAGATCGGCGATCACGTCGGCCTCGCCCATCGTGGTGCCGATGACCACCGCGGTGCGCACGCCTTTGAGCTGCGCGTGCTTGATGCCACTCTCCGCGACGGCCATGCGCGCGGCGGCGAGCGACATCGCCGAGCAACGGCCCATGCGCTTCTCTTCGGCGGCGCTGAGGTGGTCCGAGGCCCTGAACGCCTTCACCTCGCCGGCCATCGTGCGCCCGAGCGGAGTCGCGTCGAAGAGACTGACGGTGCTGATACCGCTCCTGCCCTCCTTCAACGACTTGAAAAACTCGGCGCGACCAAGACCCACGGAGCTGACCACTCCAAGCCCTGTGATGTAGACGCGCGGGACGATCGGCACGCCTTCCTTATAGCGTTGCCCGCCGCGAAGGCGCAACGCGAAGGCCTGGTTTTAGCTGCGAACGGGACTTCTCAGTCGCGCTCGTGCTGACTCCAGTTGCCATCGCGTTGGCGTCGGCGGTACAGGCTCTCGATCATGCCCAGCTTGGTTGCTCCCACCCTCGTCGAGGCCTGCAAGGCGCTCGCGCACAAGAATGACAAAGGCTTCGTGTTCGTACGGGCGGATGGAAGCGAGCGCTTCTGCTCGTTCCAGACGATCGACCAAGAGGCCACCCGCCGCGGCGCGCACTTTGCCGCACGAGGCGTCAAGCGGGGCGATCGCGTCGCGCTCGTCATTCCAGACCCGGACGAGTTCGTGCTCACGTTTCTCGGCGCGATCTACGCGGGCGGCGTGCCCGTGCCGATGTACCCGCAGCTCAGCTTCAAGAACGTCGAGGGCTACCATGACACCGTCGCGCACATCACCAACGCGAGCGGAGCTACGCTGCTCGTCACCACGGAGACGACCAAGCAATACGTCGAGCCCGTGCTGCCCCGCACTCCGAAGGTAAAAGAGTTGATGCTGGTGGATGCGCTGCACGCGCCTGCGCCGGGCTCGCTCGACGTGCGCGTGAATCCCGAGGACCTGGCGTTCTTGCAGTTCACGAGCGGCTCCACCTCGCGTCCGAAGGGCGTGATGGTGACGCACGGCAACCTCGCCGCAAACAGCGAAGCGTTCATGATCCACGGGCTCGGCAAGGACTCGTCGGTAGACAAGGGCGTCTCGTGGCTCCCGCTGTTTCACGACATGGGCCTCATTGGCTTCGTCATCGGTCCGCTCTTCACGGACATCCCCGTCGTGTTCCTGCCGACCGCGACCTTCGTACGGAGCCCGCGGGTGTGGCTCGATACCATCCACAAGCATCGCGGCACGATCACCTACGCGCCGAACTTCGCGTACGCGCTCGTCGCCAAGAGACTCAAAGACAAGGACCTGACGGGTCTCGACCTCTCGTGCATGCGCATCACGGGCTGCGGCGCGGAGCCCATCCAAGCCAAGACGCTGCGAGACTTCTCCGAGAAGCTTCGGCCAGCGGGCTTCGATCCCCGCAGCTTCTTGCCTTCGTACGGAATGGCGGAGGCGACGCTCGCGATCACTTTCGTCAAGCACGGGACCGGCTTCCACGTAGATGTGATCGAGAAGGCGGAGCTCACGCACGCGGTCGCGAAACCCTCGTCGCTCGACCACGGTGAAGCCGTCCAAGAGCTCGTGGGGTGCGGGAGATCATTTCCAGAGCACGAAATCGCGATCGTCGACGAGAACGACAAACCGCTCGGCGAGCGACAGGTCGGCCAGATCATCACGACGGGACCGTCCATTTGCCAAGGCTACTTCGAGGAGCCCGAGCTCACCGCCGCGGCGTTCAAGAGGCGCGACGATGGCAAGATCTGGCTCTACTCGGGCGACCTTGGCTACTGGGCGAACGGCGAGCTCTACATCTGCGGTCGTCTCAAGGACATCATCATCATCCGCGGTCGGAACTTCTATCCGAGCGACATCGAGTGGGTCGTCAGTGAGCTGCCGGGTGTGCGCCGAGGCAACGTTGTGGCCTTCGGGGTCACAGTCGACGCTGCCGGGCGCCACGTCGAGGACGGCACAGGCGAAGAGCAGCTGGTCGTGTGCGCGGAGGCGACCCAGAGCGAGGCTGCGGCCATCGGCGAGCAGATCCAACAGGCGGTGGCGGCGGAGATAGGCCTTAGCGTTTACAGGGTGGAGATCGTCCCGCAAGGCTCGCTGCCGCGGACCTCCAGCGGCAAACCACAGCGGCGAAAGACCAAGCAAATGTTCGTGGATGGCACACTTCCAAAGCCGCGCGCGAAGTCCGAGGACTGAGAAGCGCTCTTCGCGGTGCGTGACTTCGTACGCGCCAAACCGGCTAGAAACTGGGCAAACGAACCCTGTTCAAGTTGAGTTCCGAGCGGAGTTCGGCTACGTCAGCGCGGTCCGAGTCGGTGTCTCCCTCCAGGGGCACGCCGTTCGCACTCTGGAGAGAGAACCCCCATGGCGATGAGTCGCGCAGACCTGCTTTCGATGTTCCAAAAGACCGCTACGGAGATCGCCGAGAAAGAGTTCAAGAGCATCTCGGAGACCACGGTCATCAGCGAGCTGGGAATCGACTCGCTGGGCATGCTCGAGATCGTCGGCGCGATGGAGCGCCAGCTCAAGATCCAGATCCCCGACGAGTCGCTTGCGGGGATCCAGACGGTCCGTGACCTGATCGAGCTGGTCGAGAAGCGTCAAAGTCCCGTCTGATAGGTTCGCAAGGAGAAATCAATGAGCGATCTCAAAGAAGACCTGCGCACACTCATCGCGGAAATCGCCGAGAAGGACTCGGTTCCGGATGACGCGCACTTCAAGGACCTAGGCATCGACTCGATGATGGGCGTCGAAATCGTCGCCGCCATCGAGCGCCAGTACAAGATCAAGATCGAGGACAGCGAGCTCGAGGAGATCAGCACCCTCACCAAGAGCGTCGCGCTCGTTCAATCGAAGTTGGACGCGAAAGCAGCCTGATTTCGTCCCTGCGGCCCAAGTCCCGACGTCGGGACCCCGGAGTCCCGACGTCGGGACTTCGAGCGCGCTCACCGACTACTTGAACTTCGAATGACACTCTTTGCAGGTGGCCTTGATCGATAGAAGCGCGTCGCTCGTCGCGTGCACGTCTCTCGCGGCCGCGACCGTGCCGAGCTTCGCGGCTTTGTCATGCAGTGTGTCCGCGAGCTTGTCGAACTCGGCGCCCTTCGAAAACTCGTGGGCCTTCTTGCTCGTCACTTGAAGGCGAGACGCGACGTCCGCGAAGGCTGCCCAGTCCGCTTCGGTGTACGAGTCCTGTCCTGCCTTGGCGAACTGCGGATCGGCGATCGTCGCTTGAACGTCCATGACCTTGTCGAGCTTGTCGAGCTTCTCGATCTGATCAGCAGGTAGGTCACGATGCGGGACACACGCTGCAACGAGAAAGACGGCGGCGAATCGGTTCATCACTCCCGGGTATCACGTTTGAAGCCACGCGGCGCGAAGCGCTATCTGCTCGGGCGTCGCGTCTTTGTTCGGCACGAGCCTCACTTTGTCGAGCCGAGCGCCGTCAAGGTCTAGAGAGAGCGTGTGCGTGCGCCCGTCGCGCGAGACGATGACCTCGACACGATCGCCCGCGTTCTTGCCAGCGAGCGCGCTGTCGAGCGACGTGCTGTCGACGCGGCGCCCGTCGATGCTGATGAGCTCATCGCCGGGATCGACACCCGCGCGATGCGCCGCACCGCCACGCGCGACCGAAGACACACCGACGCGGCCTGCGCTCGACGAGAGCCTCGCGGAGATCGCCGCCGTGCCCTTGGTGACCCGCTCGAGTGACAACCCGACGCGCGCGAACGTCGAGTAGTCGAGGTCACGTCGACCTCGTACCCAGGCGTCGAACAGATCGCCGAGCGCGCAGCCGCTGACGTCCTCGAAGATGGACTGCATGCCGTCCTCCGGCACGGGCACGCCCTTGCTGCCGTAGCGCTGCCAAAGCGCGAGCAAGATCGCGTCGAGGCTGCTCTTGCCGTCGGAGCGCGCGCGCACTTCGACGTCCATCATGGCGTTGACGATCTCGCCCTTTCGATAATAGCTAATCGTCGAATTGCTGCTGTTCTCGTCGGGCCTGTAGAGCTTGATCCATGCGTCGAATGACGCCTCCTCTAGCGCGTGCGCGTTGCGACCCGGCGTCTGCTCCACGTAGGCGACCTCCGCGGCGAGGTGGTCGAGATACTCCTCCTCCGTGCACAGACCCGCTAGGCGGAGCACGCGCCAATCGAAGTAGCTCGTGCCACCCTCGAACCACCACAAGAGCCGCGTGTAGTTCTCGCGATCGTAGCGATACGGAAATAGCCCCGCCGGCCGGATGCGCTTGACGTTCCACAGGTGGAAGTACTCGTGCGCGACTAGCGATAAGAGATCGAGCCAACCCTCACGTGTGTGTGGCGCAGTGGCCGGCGCGATGAGCGTGGAGGATGCGTTGTGCTCGAGCCCGCCGCGCCCGCGCGACGAAAGGTGGAGGATGAACGTGTAGCCGTCGTGCGGCAAACCTCCGCCGAGTAGCTTGGCCTCGGTATCCACGATCATGCGCGTGTCGCGCATGAGGTTCTCGGCGTGCGTTGTGGAGAGCGCGCCCTTTGGCCAGACGTCGTAGCGGTGCTTCTGGCCCGCCGCCTCGAAGGGGTGCTCGTCGTGTTCTCCGCACTCGATGGGCGAGTCCACGAGTTCGTCGTAGTCCGCCGCGCGGAACGCGTTGCGGCGACCATGGATGGCGGGCAGCGGCGTCGCGACTCTCCACGCCATGGGCGCGTCGATCTCGATCTCGTAAGCGCCTTCGTGCCCGGCGACGGCGAGGAACGTCGGCGCGCCGTTGAGGTACACGTGCGTCGCGTCCGCGTGGTTCGTGCGGACGGTCAGATCATTGCAGTATACACGGTATCGCACCGTGATTTCCTGGGCAGAATCGTGCGCGACGCTCCATGTATTCTTGGCCGTCTTTTGCGCGCTCAGCGTGTCGGCGGACACAGCTTCGACGTGCCGCGAGTACTCACGCACGAGGTACGAACCCGGCGTCCACACGGCCATCGTCACTACGAGAGGCGAGGGGAGAGGCACATCAGAAGAGACGTGCATCTCGACGTCGACCATGTGAGCCGCCGAGTCTTGGACGCCCACGCGATGCACGATTCGCATCTGGCATGCATACCTCGCCGGTGCACATTCGGTCGAGCGCCTTGACGGCCCTGTCGCCGTCCCTTATCTGCCCCACAACCAATATGCCCGCCTACCCCATTGTCGCCGGAAAAAAGCTCGTGTTTTGGTTCGGCGGAGTCGGCATCATCGTGTTGCTCGCCACCGTGCTGACGTTCCGCTTCTACGGCTTGTCGCGCTTCGTCGCGAACACGCGCCTGATGGAGGGCAAGAACAACGCGATCTACCTCGCGCGTTCAGTGATGAGCTGCGCCGAGAAAGAGAACGCACTCCCGGAGTCGTCGCCGAAGGTCCCCGTGAACGCCTTGCAGGTCCAGGGGACGCTCTACGCGAGCACGCCGGCAGACTGGTCTCCTCACCCGTTCGCGTGCGGAGACTTCTCCATGCCCGGCCCTCAAGCGTTTCAATACGAGTGGGTGCGCAAGGACGAGCTCAACGGCACCACGCGCGCGCGCGCCGACTTCAACGGCGACGGCATCATCGAGGCGACCTATGAGCAGGCCATCACCTGCACCAAGAGCGAAGGAAAGCTCCGCTGCCACCCTGGCGGGTTCACGGACCTCGCCCAATGAGGTGCCAGGCGAGCTACGGGTCGAGCACGTACACGTCCAGGTTGTAGACGCCCTTGCCGCCCACGAAGCCGTCAACGATGATCCAATAGGTTCCCATGGGCACCGAGGAGAAATCCAAGAAGCTCCGCGGCCCCGAGAAGCCCGCCGCGCAGCCGCTGTTCAGCTCGATGCCCGGACAGACGCCGCCGCTGCGCATGCTCAAGACGGTGGAGTAGGCCGAGCCCTCCATGCTCAACACGACGCGCTGGGGCTTCTGGAGATCGAGCCGGAAGACCTGATCGGGAGCGCCGCCGGGGGGCTGCCCGCCTTGGTCGCAGCTCTCGTCGAAGTCCGCTTTGGACATCGAAGTATCGCCGGTCAGGAATGCACCGGTCTTGGGGATTGTGCCTGGCGAGCTGCAGTCGTCCGCGCCGACGACGGCGATCGACGCGGTGGTGGGACGAACATAGGCCGATATCGTCCCCGCCTGCGCGAGCGAGTCCGCGACGACCGCGCGATAGCTTCCCGCAGCCAAGTTGCGCTTGTGCGAGCGAACCGGCGTATACCCACTAGCGCAGAACTGCTTGTCGTTCACCGCGCAGTTCGGCAGATCCAGAGAGACCGCACCGAAGTCGCTAATTGGATATCGCGCCACGAGCATCACGTCGCTCGGCGCGTTCAAAGCGAATTGATAAGCGGCAGTCGGAGAGCCGGGCAGGCAACCGTCTTTGATGGCGTCTTCGTGGTTGGATAGATCAAAGTTGCGTGGGTGGTTGACCGTGAGCGCGGGGGCGCTGCTGCAGACCTGATCGGCGGGCGCCGACGTCGGCGCGGAGACCTGCACGAGCACGCTCGCGTCGATCGGCGTGGTAGCGGCGACGGTCACTTCGTAGGTGCCCGCGACGAGGCCGCGCGCGAAGAGAGGAATGGCAGAACCAACGTGACAGTCTCGCTCGTCTGTCGGCATTGTGCAGCCGTCTTGGCGTAACCCCACCACTGGCACTCCGCTCCCACGGGTCGTGGACGCGTAGACGCGCACGTCCTTCGGCTGGGCGAGCGTGAAGGAGTAGGTGAGCTCGCCTGTGCCTGATTTGCAAGCGCTGACGAGATCCTTGTTGGGATCGATGAGCTCCACTGCGAAGGCGACGCCCGGTGTGATCGTCGTAGTCGTCGCGCAATCTTCGTTCGTCGGCTTCGGACTGGGCGAGAGGAAGTCCACTGCGAGAGCGACCTGCGTCTCGTCTTGCGAGGTGACGACCACCGAGTATTTCCCCGGCGCCACGTTCCGCGCGCGCGCGTGCGTCATGGACGCGCCGACGCCAGAGCCGCACGCGAGCTCGCTCGAGACGTCACCGCACGTGCCGTCGATCGCGACCGAGACCTCGTTCTGCGACCCGCTCGTCACCCAGAGATCGAGGTCCACGTTCGGTCCCGCGGGTACGGTCACGAGGGCGACCACGTCATGCGCGGTCATCGCTTTGCTCACCGAGCATGTCGTCGCGAAGGTCTTCTTCGCCGCCGCTGTGCTCATCAAGTAGTTGCCTGGGCCCATAACGGAGAGCGCGGTCTGGCAAGTCGCGTTCTGCGCGGCGACGCACTGCTTCTCGTCGATGACGCCGTTGCAGTTGTCGTCCTTGCCGTTGGCGCAGACCTCGGAGTGGTTGCTGTTGATCTGAGGGTCGGTGTCGTCGCAGTCCTTGCCCGACGGGCAGTGGTCGTCCGCATCACCGTCGAGGTCCACGTCGCGCGGGTCGTGCGCGCAGCTCTTGGTCGCCTCCACACAACGGTTGATTTGGCAGCTTCCGCCGCCCTCTTGGCACGTGATGACGGCGCCCGGCGCGCAGCCGCTCTTCTGAAAACAGAGCTCTGTGCCGTCGCAATAAATGCCGTTGTCGCAGAGTGTGTCGTCGGGGTGATTGCGGCAGCGCTGCGCCTTGGGGTCGCACCGGTCGAACGTGCAGGCGATGCCGTCATCGCACTGCTTGTCGTCTTGGCACGCTTTGCCGAGCTCGGGGTCGCCGCCATCGGGGAAGACGAACGCGGCGTCTGCGTCCGCGCCCGCGTCGAACGGTCGATACGACACGTCCTTCTGCGGTTCACTGCAGGCCGCGGCTGCTGCAAGTCCAATGAACGCGAAAGCTAAAGGAGCGCCGAATCGCACCCTCGGAGTCTAGCAGCAGTCCTCAGGCGAGGCGGTCGGAGATGCCGCGGCTCGGATCTCGCGCCGGCTCGGGCGCCGGCAATCCGCGCAGGCACTCCCAGAGCGCGCTCTGCTCGTTTGCGTCCATCGCGTGGAACGAGAGCCCAAGGCTGCGGCGCCCACGATCGGTCGGTCGTCGGCCGTGAACCACGCGCGCGACGATCGCTTGCGCGTCGACCCACACGTTGCTCCGCGGCGGCTTGAAGCTCACGATGACCTCTTCGCCTGAAAGGATCTGCTCTCGCGTGACGACCTGCATTCCCTCGGTCGAGAGATCGATCGCGAGCTCGGCGATGAGCTTGAAGTCGCGCTCGCGCACGACTTGGCAGTCGAGGCGGACATAACGTCGGAAGGTACGGCGTGGCTGCGGGCGGCTTAAAATGGCGCTCATTCGGCAAGGGTATGGACGCCGTTCGAAGAGGGCCAATTTTCGTCCCCGAACAGTCGAAACGGATGTGGAACAGAAAGATCAAAAGTTCAGGAAGGGTGGGGAGGGCATCATCCGGTGTGGGAGCGCTCGTCGAGTGCACTCTCATGTGCATCGTGATCTTCCCGATCTTTTTGTGAACCTCTCCGTGTTCACGCGGGGCTAGCGCAAAGCGTCAGCGAGCTTGCTCACGGCGAGGTTGATCTCTCGCTCGTCGAGGGGAGCAAACCCGAGGCGCATCGCGGGGTGAGCGCGGCCGTCGAAGGCGAAGCGCCGCGCGGTCTGCACGAGCACCCCCGCTTTGCCGGCGCGCTCGGCCCACGCATCGACATCGACCGACTTGCTCGCCTTCGCCCAGATCGCGAGTCCGCCTTTCGGGACGTGGAACACGAGCACGTCCCCGAGGCGGCGTCGGAGCGCTGCGACGAGCGCGTCTCTGCGTGTATGATACACACGCTTCATCTTTCGCACGTGACGCTGGATTTCTGCGTCTTCCAAGAGCTCCGCGATGGCGCGCTCGGTGACGAGATCACCCTGGCGGTCTACGAAGGTGCGCACCTCGGCCATGCGTTTGACGAGCGACTCTGGGCCGACGACGAATCCGAGGCGCAGTCCGGGGGCGAGCACCTTGGAGAGCGTGCCGATGTAGACGACCGACCCATGCGCGTCGGCGCTCGCGAGCGGTAGCGTCGGCCGCCCGTCGTAGTGAAACTCGTGGTCGTAGTCGTCCTCGAAGATCGCGAACGCGTATTTCCTCGCGAGCTCGAGCAGCCGCATCCGGCGTCCCGCTCCCAGCGTCGCCGTGGTCGGGTATTGATGATGAGGCGTGACGTAGACCGCGCGAACGCGTCCGGCCGCGCACGCGCGCTCGACCAAGTCAGTGCGGATGCCTTCGCGATCAATCGGGATCGGCACGACACGCGCGCCCGTGAAGCGAAGCGCCTCCCACGCGGGCCGGTAGCCCATCGCCTCCACGAGCACGACGTCGTCTCGCTGCAGAACCGCGGAGGCGGCCAAAAAAAGTCCCATCGTGCTCCCGCGCGTGACGATGAGCCCGCAAGCGGCGCGCGCGATGCCGCGCGTTCGACCGAGCATCTCACCGAGTTGCTCACGGAGCTTCTCGTCGCCGAGGGGATCTCCATAGCGCAGTGAGGCCGCTGATCCGAGGGCGCGCCGGTGCACACGCGCAATGACGGCGCGGGGCAAGAGGCGGAGGTCGGGCAGTCCGCCGAGCAGGGCCAGCACGCCCTTGTCGTGCGCAGCCGTCGGCATGTACTGGCGGACGGTCTCGTCGGTGACCTTCAGACCTCCGAGCGGAAAGCCAAGCTTGTCGGGGTCCCGCCCGTTGTTCTTCGCGCGTCGGCCGGCGGTCTCGGTCGCGTCGGGAAGCGTGGAGCGCACGAACGTACCGCGCGCGGGCGACGTCTCGATCCACCCTTCGCTCTCGAGCTCACGCAGCGCGGCGAGCACCGTATTGCGGTGTACACCCAAATCCTTGGCCAGAGTTCGACTGCCTGGGATCGGCGCCCCGGGGACCAAGCGCCCTTGTCTAATCGCGGCGGCGATCGCCCTGGATATAGCCACGAACCTTGCCTCACCCGTCGCGGGCTCCGCCGCTAGTCCGAGAGTCCACGCGCGCATGCAACTGGACTATCACGCTTCTTTATTCTGGACCTTTCGAAGGATCCATATGCGCCCCAGCATGAGGCCATGAGAAAAGAGTCCTTCTTCCGGATGGAGCGCGCCGAGGCGATCGCGCTGCTGCAAGACGCGCCCACGGTGTACGTCTCGACGACGACGAGCGAAGGTGAGCCCGTGCTCCGCGCGATGAACGCGGCGGTGGCGAACGGCGCAATCACGTTTCACGGGGCGGCGGTCGGCGAGAAGACGCTGGCGATGAATCGGCCTGCAGTCGTGAGCGCGGTGGACCACGTGGCGTCGACCCCGAGCTACTTCGTCGACCCCGAGCGCGCGTGCCCCGCGACGACACTCTACCGCTCCGTGCAAGTACACGGCGTCCTTCAGCCGGTCGTCGACGGCGCGCGCAAGACGCAGGTGCTCGCGGCGCTGATGCAGAAGCATCAACCCGAGGGAGGCTTCGTCCCGCTGGATCACGCGAGCCCGCTCTACGGCAAGGAGATCGCGTCGCTGCTCGTGTTGGAGGTGTCGCTCGAGAAGATGGACGGCAAGGCCAAGCTCGCGCAGAACCGGAAGCCCGAGGAGCGCGCGAAAATTCTCGAGGGGCTCTGGCGTCGCGGCGAACCCGGCGACACTCGCGCGATCGAGCTCATTCGCGGCGCGAATCCAGGTACCACGCTGCCGCAATTTCTAGCCGCTACGGCTGGCGTGACGCTCTCGGTGCACCCGACGACGAGCGACGCGCTCGCGGTCGCCGACCTGTTGGCAGACACGTATTGGAACGATCGCTTCACGCAGGAAGAGATCGCAAGCGCGCACCTGGAGTCGAGCGGTTGGGTCGTCGCGAAGGACGCAAAGGGAGATGTGATCGCGTCGGCCCGCGCCGTCTCGGACGGAAGTAAGCGCGCGTGGATCTACGATGTCATCGTCTCGCCGAAGCGACAGCGCACGGGCCTCGGCGAGCGTTTGATGCGCTTGCTCTTGGACCATCCGCGTGTGCGTCGCACCAAGCTCATCGCGCTCGGTACTCGCGACGCCGCCGACTTCTACGCGCGCCTCGGCTTCCTCACGCGAGCGCAGCTCCCGGCGAGGTCCTACACGACGGTCGAAATGATGCTCGTCCGTCCGTAGTCAGGCGGCTACGCGCGTCCAACGCTCGTCATTTCACCGATCCTGATTAACCGATCCCGCCGAGGTGCGCGCGGGCGATCGGCCGCAGCGATACCTCGGGCAGCAGCTCGGCGAAGCTGACGACGGTCGCCTCGGGCATCTCCACGTCGATGAGCTTGCGAACGAATCTGCGGATGTCTGGCTGCGTGAGCAGCACGGGAGCGTTGTCGTCGCCTGCGGACTTTCCCTCGGCGATCGCGCGCCTGATGGACGCGAGCACGTCGCGCGCTGCTGCAGGGGCGAGCGTCAGGAACGCGCCGTTCGGCGTGCGCGTCACGCTGCGGCGGATGGTGTCCTCGATCAGAGGTTCCAACAGGTAGACGCCGAGCTGCGGCGCGCCGCGTGTGAGCTTGAACGTGATGGCGCGTCGGAGCTGGCCGCGCACGAACTCGGCAAGGTTCAGCGGATCCTTCTCGGTAGAGGCAACAGTGGAGAGCGCCTCGAGGATCGCGCGGAGATCGCGTACCGACACGTGCTCCTCCACCAAGCGTCGCAGCACATCGGCGAGCAGCGTGAGCGATACGGGCTTGGGCACGACGTTGCGCACGACAGCCGGCGCGAACTGCTCGAGCTCGTCGAGCAGTCGCTGCGCCTCCGCTAGACCCAGAAAGTCGGCCGCTCGCGCGCGCAGAAGCGAGGCCGTCTCCGCCTCGATACGCGAGGCGACCTCATCGTCGTGAAGGTTCGCGGGCAGCGCGATCACCTTCGCGGGGACTTCGTGTAGCGCCAATACGATGTGGCGCGGCGGCAGACCGCCAGCGACGCGGATGCGCGGCGCCGGCAGCGGGACCCCGAGCTCGGCGAAGATGCGCTCACGTAGCCCGAGCACGCGAGAGCGAACGCCAAGCCGCTCTTCCCCGGACTCCGCGGCGCCGTCCTCCAGCAAGTGTCCGAGGTCGTCGGCGAGTTCGACACTCCAAGGGACCACCATCGGCACGAACGCGGGCCCCTTGCGTTTGTCGGCTTGCGGCGCGGGCTCGGTCGCCGCTCGCTGGTCGTCTTTGTTCAACTGTCGTGTGCGCGCGCGCGCGATCCAGAAGAGCGCGATGCCAATGAGCAGAAATGGCGCGGTGGGCAGTCCCGGTACGATCGCCAGCAGCAGTACGAAGACGGCCGCGACCTGCAGTGCCTTGGGAGTACCCAAAAGCTGACGCGAGAGCTCCTCGCCGAGCGGAGTATCGGGCTCTTCGCTTGCAGTTCGTGTGACGAGCACACCAGCAGCGGTCGAGAGGATCAGTGCGGGGATCTGCGAGACCAGCCCGTCGCCGATGGTCAAGAGGCCGTAGCGCTTGAGAGCGAGCACGGCAGTCATTTCTTTCTGCGCGACGCCGATCGCTAGCCCGCCGAGGATGTTGATGACGGTGATGACGAGCGACGCGATGACGTCGCCCTTCACGAACTTCATCGCACCGTCCATCGAGCCGTAGAACTGGCTCTCGCGCGAGAGCGTCCGCCGGCGCCTGCGAGCCTCGTTGCCATCGATGGAGCCTGCGCGAAGCTCAGCGTCGATCGCCATCTGCTTGCCGGGCATCGCGTCGAGCACGAACCTCGCGCCGACCTCGGCGACGCGCTCACCGCCCTTCGCGATGACGACGAACTGGATGATCGTGAGGATCAAGAACACCACGGCGCCGACCACGTAGTTGCCGCGCACCACGAACGTGCCGAAGGCGTGGATCACCTCGCCAGCGTCGGCCTGCAGCAAGATCAGACGAGATGAGGAGACGTTGAGCGCCAGTCGGAACAGCGTCGTGAGGAGCAACAGCGTCGGGAACGTGGCGATCGCGATCGCGTCCGGGACGTAGAGCACCACGAGAAGGATGGCGACCGACGCGCTCAAGTTGGTCGCGATGAGCACGTCGAGCAGCCAGGTCGGCAGCGGGACGATCATCATCGCGACGATGCCGATCACCAAGCAGGCGAGCGCGATGTCCGCGCCACCGAAGCGCGTCTTGCCCGGCAACATCCCCGCGAGAGAGCGCGCTGCGCCCGTATTTCCGCCCTTTGCCACGTTCGTAACTCCGCGTGAGCGAACCTACACAACGCGCTCGTTCGAAGCGAGACGGAACAGGCGACACGGGCCCCCGGTCTCGATATAGTGACGTCGATAATGGCCTCCCGCCGTTCGAGCCGAAAGATCGCCGCGGTGCGCTTGCCGTACTCCAGCCTTGCATCGTTCGGGCTCAGCGACCTCGGACGCAAGCGCGCGACTAACGAAGACGCGTATTTCACGGACGATCAGCTCGGTCTGTACGTCGTCGCCGACGGGATGGGCGGGCACGCGGCCGGTGAGGTCGCCAGTCAAGAGGCGGTCGAGACGGTCTTCGGCATGGTCAAACGTGGGTCGCGTGAGCTCGCTCCGCTGTGCGAGCCGCTCGACGACGCCGCCGTGCGTTCAGCTTCGCGGTTGATGGAGAGCGCCATCCAAGCTGCCACGTACATGGTCTTCTCGATGGCCGAGATGGACAGCAAAAAGAGCGGCATGGGTACGACCATCAGCGCGATGCTCGTCCTCGGCGCGTACGCCGTCACCGCGCAGGTCGGTGACAGCCGCATCTATCGCATCGCCAAGGACGCGGTCGAGCAGCTCACCGAGGATCACACACTGATCGCTTGGCAGCTGAAACAAGGCCTGATCACGCAAGAGGAAGCCAAGGTCTCGCCGCACCGCAACGTCATTACGCGCGCTGTCGGCAATCGCGACTACGTCGAGGTCGACACTCGGCTCATCGCGCTCGAAGCAGGCGACAGGTTCTTGCTCTGCTCGGACGGCCTCCACGGCTATCTGCGCGAGCCGGACGTCGGCCCCATCGTGAAGCTCGGCGGCAGCGCGTCGGTGAAGCGCTTCATCGATCTCGCGAACGAGCGCGGCGGCAAGGACAACATTACCGCCATCCTCCTCGAACTCGACTAACGCGGAGTGCGGCGCTTTTCGCCGATACCTTCGCGATGCCTTCGTCGGGAATCGTTGCCGTACAAAGGTACGGCGCCTCATCCGCTCCTTGGCCTCGCTCGGTCTCGACGAAAATCGCTGGACTCCGCGGCTTCGCTTGCTGCCGAGCTTCGGCTTCGCTTGCTGCGGAGCTAGTGCGGCGACTCCGCGGCTTCGCTTGCTGCCGAGCTTCGGCTTCGCTTGCTGCGGAGCTTCTGCGGGCGCTTTTCGTCGAGACTCCTCGGCTTGGCTTCTCAGCAGAGACGGGCAGAGAAGTTGGCCTTGGTTGGCTTGGGTTGATAGGCGAGTGATCGACACGGCTTGTGTCCTTGCGGACACTCGCTGGGTTGCGCGAGCCTTGGATTTAGCCTTGATCGTGCTCGGCTTGGAAGTC
>ENA-OFCD01000934-OFCD01000934.1-metagenomes-genome-assembly--contig:-NODE-934-length-16739-cov-3.514325_pt1 | contig 16739 bp, 13 predicted proteins | sample MGYA00153392_OFCD01 | MGnify analysis MGYA00153392 | reverse complement strand
GTCCTTGTCCTTGAGCGCGGCCGCGAACGTAGACGCGAGCTTGGGGTCTCCCGTCTGCATGAGCGCCGACATCGCGTATACCCGAGCGTCGCCCTTGCCGTTCTGAGCTACGTCCTTCACGGCTTGCAGCGCGGTGGGGTCACCCTGCACGGCGAGCGCGGAGAGCGCCTCGCGTGAGGTGCTGCCGTTGCCGTGCTTGGCGACGTCGATGAGCATGTCGCGCGCCTCGGGCGAGCCGTCGCGCGCGAGCATCGACAGCGCGTTCGACGCGACGTTGCCGCCGTTGTCCTTCACGAGAGTCATGGCAAGGCGCCTCGCCTCGTCTCGCCCGTTGGGCATCTCCGCGAGCTGCTCGAGCGCGCTGGCCTGCACGAAGCTAGGCTTCGACGCGAGTGCGAGGAGCGCGGTCTTCGCTTGATCGCCGCCGATCGAAGCGATGGCAGAGACCGCGTTCGACGAGCTCGCGGGGTTACCGTTGTTGGCGAGCGCGAGAAGCGCGGGCAGTGCGGTCTCGTCTTTGTGCTGGCCGAAGTACGAAGACGCGGTGCTCATGGCGGCTTTGTCGCCCGACCCGAGCGAGGCGATCATCACCTCGCGAACGTCGTCGCCTTCGAGCGTCGACAGCGAGCGCAACGCCGCGACCGAAATCGCCCGTCGCCCGTTCTTGGTCGCTTCGATCAGAGCCGCGCGCGCCGTCGGATCGCCGATGCGGGCGAGTGCCGTCGCCGCGCGTGAAGCGTCCTGTCCGCTGCCACCCTGCAGGACGTCTGCGAGGGCGCTCGTCGCGACGTTGCCGCCGACCTCACCGAGCGCGTCGATGGCACTCGAGCGCGTGTCTGAAGTGCCGTCTTTCAGGGCCTGCGCGAGCACCGGCACTGCTTCCGGGTCATGCGAATCGCCGAGCGCACGAATGAGCTCGCTCTGCCTATCGCCATGTTCGGTCTTGATGGCAAGGATGATGAGCGGCCCCGAACCGACGAGGTGCGACGTGCCGGCAGCGAGGAGCGCCGCCATGCGCATCTCGGGATCTTCGCTGTGCGCCGCGGAGAGGACCGCATCACACGCCGAGCGATCGTCCGTCTTTCTTGCGAGCGCGTAGAGCGCTAGCCCACGAACGTCCGTGTCCTTGTCGTTCGTCAGATCGATGAGCCAGCTGGTCGCCGCGGCGGAGTGCAACGAGCCGAGCGCCGAGATGGCGCAGTTACGAGTCATCGGCGCGGACTTCGCGCTCGAGGCGTCTGCGATGGCGGCGATCGCTTCGTCGTCGCCGTCTGCGGAGTCTTGGAGTTCGCGAAGCGCCTCACACGCCTTGGTCGGCGACTGCGCACTTCGAAGGGCCTCGAGGTGAGCACCAACGTGCGTGGCTACGGATGCGCTCGCCGTCGAGTCGCCGCTGCCGCCGAAGAGCCCGAAGAAACCGCCACCGCTCGTCGGATGCTGCGCCTTAGGCGAAGAAGGTCCGGACGAAGGCGACGTCGCCGCCTCGCGGATCGGGTGAAGAGCGAAGAACGCGGCGGCAGCGAGCGCTGCGACGGTCGACAACTTCCAGGCTACGGCTGATCGCATTGTGCTCATTCCTTACGTTCTACGCTCCGAATGGTTCTCTGCTTCCGTCACGACAGCCGCTGACGCCCACAAGTTCCAACGCGCGCTACTCTTCGACCCTTACAACCAAGACGGCTTGGCTTGATCGTCGCCTGATGCGACGATGACGACGTGAGCCCGAAAATCGCATGTTCCGTGCTGCTCCTGTTGATCGCATGTGACGACAAGAAGGCCGAAAACAAGGCCCCTTCGTCGACGCTGTCCGTCATCGCGTCGGCAGCGCCGAGTGTGACCGCCACAGCGACAGTGGCCGTCGTCGTCGACGCGGCGCCTCCAGATTCGGTCGCTTGCCAGCACGTGCTCGTTGCCTACCAGGGAGCCAAGAACGCACCCGCGAACATCACGCGGAGCAAAGCGGACGCTAAGGCTCGCGCCGAAGAGGTACACAAGAAGGCCGTGGCCGGCGAGGACATGGCGGACCTCGCGAATACGTACTCGGACGACCAAGGCTCACGCGAGCGACGCGGGTCGGCCGGCAAGTTCAAGCGCGAAGGCATGGTCAAGCCCTTCAGCGACGTCGCGTTCGCGCTCAAAGTGAACGAGATCAGCGACGTCGTGGAGACCCCGTTCGGCTTTCACGTGATCAAGCGCAACCAATGAGGTAATAGGCGGCCATCACATGGGCTCGAAGAAGAAAAAGGGCGGACTGGCAGCGGCGGCGAGCAAGAAGCTCGCGGGCATCGGTGGACCTCGCATGAGCCCCGAAGAGATGGCGCACATGCTGTTTCACGCCGAGCAACGCGGTGAGGTCGAGCGCGTCCCGCTCGAGGACGGCAGCTGGGCGTGGGCCGTTCAAGGTCCGAAGGGCACGCAGATGCTAAAGCCCACCCCAGAAATGCTAGCCGCGCTGGATCGCTTCGCCCACGAAGATCACAACCACTAACGACGCTCCAACAAAACCTAGGAGCGCGGCGGTTTTCGCCGAGACCAAGCGAGCCCTAAGAGTGGATGAGGAACCGTAGTCCCGTACGGCGACGATTCCCGACGACGGGATCGCGCCGGTATCGACAAAAAACGCCACGCTCCTAGTCTTGTTCCGCTAGGACGGCGCCGTGTGCGCGGGCTTCGTCGACGGTCGACCAGCGCTTGCCCGCGACGATCGCCCAACGAACAGCGTTGCGCATCGCGCGCGCTGCGCTCACGGCGGCCTCGTAGCTCGGGAACACCCATGACAGCGTGCCTGGTTCCACGTTGTGCCAGCCGTACACGATCAGCGTGACTTGATCGGCGGTGCACTTGGCGCCGACGGCGTACGTGCCGCTCTCGAGCGGTTGGGAAGTGTCTTCGGGAACCGCGAGAGGCGACATGCTGTGCCTCACCAACCCTCGTTTGTGTTTTCGCATTCCCTGCCCCCTCGAATTCGTAGTCACGGCCGATGCCCAACTTCCAACATCTGATCACCTTGGCGTCAGGGCCGAGGCTCGCAGATTGCGTTTCTTCGTCTGTTCGGTGCCGCAACCCCTGCGGCATTCCGATCGACCGGCGGAACATAGTCCGGAAGTTTCTTTCGTCCATTGAAAAGACTCAAGACACCAAGGAAAAATAGCCACGCGGCGCGTCATCGGACTCGAACTATGATCGTGCGCGATGTCCAATCGTCCTCCGCGAGTGACCGAGCGGACCGACGAGCGACCGTGGCCGTTGGTGCTGCTCGCTCCGATCCTGGTCGCGATCGTGGGTATCGCAGTCGCGACGGCGATCGGCGCGCTCGGACTCTCGCGGCTCGCAGACGCGACGACCGATCGCGCGAGCATCCGCGCAGAGTGGATCTCGACGCTGCTCGGTGAGCGCATCGGCAAGCTCGACGCGTCGGTGCGCCTCGATGCCGTGCAGCTCGCCGCGCGAAGAACGGGGGCCGAGGTCGTCGTCGTCAAGGACACTGGAGAGGTCACGCAGGATGCAACGCTCGGCGCGCCGGACAGCAAAGCGCTCGCGGAGATGGTTCACGCGGGGCACGGCGAAGCCACGACGATGATGGGACGAACGCGCTACGCGGCGGCGCCGCTGCCGTCGGACTCACACGTGTTCGTGCTGTCGTTCGTGCGTGTCCCGCGTGCGCCCGAGGGAGCTCCCGCGCTCGTGCAGGCGTTGCTGGCGCTCACGACGCTGCTGATTGGTGTCGCTACCGTCGTGGCGTATTCGGTCGCCCGCGACGCGAAGATGGACATCTCGTACGTGACCACGCGCGTCTCGGTGATGGCCGCCGAGAAGAGCGAGCCCGCCGGTGAGCGCGTACCCGTGCGCACGATCGACGAGGTCGGCGCGTTGACGAGCGCGTTCAACGAGCTCGTCTCTCGATTCCGCGCCGCCGAGCTGGCGTACCGCCACGATCTCACTCGCGCACGTGCGGCCGACAAAGAGCGCGCCGAGTTCTTGGCCGCAGTGAGCCACGAGCTACGCACGCCGCTGAACGCGGTGCTCGGCTTCGCGGATGTCCTCATGAGCGAAGTAGACGGACCGCTCAGCCCGGACGCGCGCGAGGAGATCGAGCAAGTGCGCCAGAGCGGCGCGCACCTCTCGGACCTGGTTGGGGACATCCTCGACTTCTCCTCGCTCGAGGGAGGCAAGCTCGTGCTGTCGCGCGCGCCGACGGATTTGGCAGCGATGGCGCGAGAGCTCGTCAAGGAGTCGGCGGTGCTGGTGCTCGACAAACCCGTGCATGTGCGCACCGAACGCGCTGACTCGCTCGTCGCGTTCGTCGATCCGAAGCGCGCGCGTCAGATCGTCGGTAACTTGCTCGGCAACGCGATCAAATTCACTCAGTCCGGCGAGGTGGTCGTGAAGGTCTCGCGCAACGGCATCTACGCGCTGATCGAAGTCAGAGATAGCGGCCCCGGGATCACCGCGAGCGATCAGTCGACCATCTTCGAGGCTTACGGGCAGGGCAAAGGCGAGCGCGCCAAGCGCCGCGGCACCGGCCTAGGCCTCACGATCGCGCGCAGGCTCGCGCTCATGCACGGCGGGCGTATCGAGCTCGAGAGCGCTCTCGGCAGCGGCTCCACGTTCAGGCTCTGGCTGCCGATCGAGAAGAAGCGATGAGGTCCGCGCTCGCTCTGTGGTGGCGCCTCGCCGTCGCTTCGACGCTCGTCGCGCTGCTCACGTTCGCCATCCTCTGGGGCTTCTCCCCGCGTTGGCTTCTGTTGGACCACGCGACGATGGTCGCCTCGACGCGGCTCGCGCCTGCGTGCTTGGGGCTCGCGCTCGCGCTCGAATTCGTCGGCGTCGCTTTCCTCCTGTGGCCTGCGCGCGCCCTGTTTCGAGCGGTCACGGTGGAGGAGGCGTCGATCGGACCACGCCCCGTGCGCGCGCTCTACGCCGTGCCCGCGCGTATGGCGGGCCTGCACGTCGGCATCGGCGCATGCATCGCGACGGCGACGCTGTTCGACGCGGTACGGCCGATCGGCGTCGACCCATCGACGCAAGGAGCGCTCGCGTTGTTGGCGCTCACGCTCGTGGGCACAGCGTCGCTGCCGCTCTACGTGATGGCACGCGCGCGCGTCGCAAAGGTGTTCGAGCTCGTGCCCGCCAACGCCTCCAAGGACGCTCTCGCGCTGTTGCCAAAGAGCGACGGTCGCGTGCGCTGGCGGTTTCTTGCGGCAGTCGCGGCGCCCGTGTCTCTCGTGGCGATCGGCGCCACGCTGCTCGTGTTCGCGCACGAACGCTCCTACGAAGCCGCAGCGCTGCGTGACGACGCACGCGCCGTCGTGGCCGGGACGGTGGACTCGGTCGACGGACGTGACGAGGGCCGCGCGGAAGTACTCGCGCGCGCCGCGCAACTCGGCTTGCACGTGGAGGTGCTAGCGGACGATCAACCCGTGCCGTCGGAGTTGGAGTCGGAGCGAACGGTGACTGTGCCGCTCGAGAAGGGGCGCGCGCTCGTGCGGCTCCTTCCCGTGAGCTTGTCGCCGGCGACCGTCTCTTGGGGTCTGCTCGCGCTCGCGTCTGTCGTCGTTGCCGCGCTCCTTGGCAGGCAGGTCGGCGCAGTGCTCTCGCGCGACGTCGCGCTCGCAAGAGGAGACCTCGACGCGATGGGCGTGGAGGACGTCATGCGCGGATCGCCGCTGATCGCAGGGGCGCGCTTCGACGTCGTTCGTGCGCTCGCGGACGCTGCCGATCGCCTAGGCGGAGTATTTCGAGAGTTCGCGGTGGCGCAAGAGCGGGCGATCATCGCGCGTGCCTCCATGGAACGCACGCGCGCGATGTTCCTTGCGTCGATGAGTCACGACCTGCGCGGGCCGCTGAACGCCATCCTCGGGTTCGCGGCGCTCGCTTCGCAAGACGCGTCGCTGTTGCCGCCGCAGCGCGAGAGCCTCGCGATCATCGAGCAGCGCGGCCGCGAGCTCTTGGCGCTGATCCAGACGGTGCTCGACTCGGCGCGTGCAGAGGCCGGTCAGCTCTCGCTCGCGCGCGAGCTTGCGTCTCCTACCGAGATCGTCGCGAATGCGGTGCGCGAGGCCGCCGAGATCCTCGCGGGCTCTAGCGTCGAGATCTCTGCGGAGGCCGGACCCGAGCTGCCGCGTGTCTCCATCGACGCGAGCCGACTGACCCAAGCGATCGTCGCGATCGCAACGAGCGCCGCGCGCGCGTGCCAGACCGGGGCCTTGCGCGTCTCGTGCGAACTCGCGGGCGACAAGCTCGCGATCGACGTATCCGCGACCGGCGGCGTGGACGGCGCGGCAGAGCGACTCGCGGAGGCGCTCGCGTCACCGGAGCGCGCGAGACGTCTCGGCAGCCTCGGCCTGGGCCTTTTGTTGGCGCGCGCCATCGTGACCTTGCACGGCGGAGACTTGGCGCTCGTGCGCGAGTCGGATCGCATCATTGCGCGCGTCATCATCCTCACCTCGTAGTTGGGTTCAACTCGCGGCGCCCCCGCGAGCGTGATAATCGTGCGCGCGTCGTGAATCGCTCGGTGTTCTTCCTTGTTGCGGCGGCGACGACCGCGTCTGGCTGCGCTGCGATCCTCGGCATTGACGACGGCGTTCCGCGCGTCACCGGCGCAGACGCCGCACCTGACGCGGCCTTGCCTGACGTCACCGCGCCCGACACGAGCGCAGCGCGTTGTGATCCGAAGAAGCCATTGAGTACGCCGGTGGAATTGACGGAGCTGTCCTCCGGCGCGACCACCGAAGACACCGCGGCGCGGCTCACTTCGGACGAGCTCCGCGTCGCGTTCTCCAGCACGCGGGACGGCGGCTTCGACATCTTCGAGGCCACGCGCCCAATGAAGGCCGGCGCGTTCGCGAACATCGTCGACGTCCCCGGCATCGACACCCAGTCGTTCGAGGAGTCGGACCCCACGCTGTCGTCGGACGGCACGCTCCTCGTGTTCACTTCGGACCGCCCGAACAACATGGGCGGAGGCTTCGACCTGTGGACCGCCAACCGTCCGAGCGTGTCCGGCCCCTTCAACGCACCGACGAGCATCATGGGCGCGAACTCTCCTCAATCGGACTCTTACGCGTACCTCGTCACCAAAGGCCTTTATTTCGGCTCGAATCGTGTGGGCGACTTCGACCTGTATCGCGCCGACTTCGCGAACGGCAACGCCACCAACGTAACGGCGGTCACCGCGATCAACACGACGAACCAGGAGACCTTCCCCGTCGTCAGCGCGGACGAGACCGTCATGTATTTCTCTACGGCGCGAAAGGACGGAGGCGCCGATTTCGATATCTGGGTTTCGACACGCGCGTCGTCTGCGGCGCCTTGGGGACAGCCGGTGGTCGTGCCGGAGGTGAGCACGCAGTTCAACGATTTCCCTACTTGGATATCGAACGATCTTTGCCGACTCTATCTGTCGACCTCGACGGCTGGGCACTTCAAAGTCTACGTCGCTACGCGAACGTTTTGATCAGCGTTGGGCGGCCGCCTCGATGGCCGCGAGGACGCCGCGCGCCTTGCTGCGGGTCTCGTCGGCCTCCGCTTGGGGCACGCTCGCTTCGACCACGCCCGCGCCCGCGGCGACCTCGAACACGCCATTTTCGCAGCGCGCCGTGCGGATCGCGATCGCGAAGTCCAGCTCGTGTCCCAAGTAGCCGACGGCTCCTCCATATACGCCCCGCGGCCCGAGCTCGAGCTCGCGGATGATCTGCATCGCCCGGAGCTTGGGCGCCCCTGAGAGCGTGCCCGCGGGGAAGGCGCTCGCGAGGACGTCGAGCGCGCTCACCTCATCGGCGATTCGCCCACGCACCTCGCTCACGATGTGCATGACGTGTGAGTAGCGCTCGATCTCCATCTTGCGCGCGAGATCGACGCTCCCCACCGTCGCGACGCGGCCGACATCATTGCGTCCGAGGTCGATGAGCATCACGTGCTCGGCGCGCTCCTTGGGGTCCGCGAGGAGCTCGGCCTCGAGGGCTCGGTCTTGCTCCTCGGTCGCGCCGCGCGGACGCGTGCCAGCGAGCGGGCGCACCGTCATCACGCGCTCTCCTCCGGCCGCGGGTCGCTCGAGCCGCACGAGGGTCTCCGGGCTCGCGCCGAGGATCTGCGATCGGCCCTTATTCTCGCCAGCTTGAGGCATGTCGAGGATGTACATGTACGGCGACGGGTTGAGCAGCCGCATCGCGCGGTAGACGTCCAGCGCGTCGCGACCGCGCGCGGGCACAGTGAACTTGCGCGCGACAACCACCTGGAACGCGTCCCCCGCCGCGATGTACTCCTGCGCACGACGCACCGATGCGCAGTACTGTTCGTCATCAGCGTCGACGCTGAAGTCGATCGGGATCCGACCTCGATTGGGGAGCGCGATCGTGGGGAGTCGAGACGCCGTGTCGAGCGCAGCGCGCGTCTGCTCGAGCGACGACTCGTCGGGCGCCGCGATGGTCATGGTCTGCGCGAGCGCGTCGAACACGACGATCACGCTGCCGCCGAAGAGCCTCGCGAGTGGCGCGGTCACGTTTTGCCAAGGCTCGACCTTGGTGATGAGCGAGGTGAGGTCCCAGGCGAAGTATCCGACGTGTGATCGCGCGATGCGCTCCGCTACGGATCCGGCCGGATTCGGCTCCACGAGGACCTTTGCGGCCGCGAGATAATCGGTAGTCGCCAATTCCAGGTTATCCGCGAACGGCGGGCGCGCCCCGTGCACCTTCCACCCCTCGAAGCCGAGACGCAGCTCGTAGCGCGGTCGGAAGCCGAGGATGCTGTACCGCCCCCAGCGCTCCCCGCCGACGACCGACTCGAACAAGAAAGCGGCCTCGTCGCTGCGGCTCGCCGCGCGCAATGCCGCGTACGCTCGCACGGGCGTGAGGTCGTCGCAGGCGAGCGTGAGCGTCCTCATCAGACGAGCTTCAGGAGCGCGCGCGCCCGATTCGGTTCCACGACGGGTCGACCGATCTCTCTCGCGTAGTCCGCGGCGCGCTTCACGAGCGGCGCGCTGCCCTCGGACAACACGCCCTTATCCAAGTAGATGTTGTCCTCGAGACCGACACGCGCGTGACCGCCCGAGCGAATGGCGAACTCGCTCATCGGCCTCTGGTGGCGCCCCACGGCCGCGACTCCCCAGGTTGCACCCGGCGGCAAGAGCGAGCTCATGTGTCGTACGTGCGCCTCTTTCGGGCCGATCCCGCCGGGCACGCCGAGCACGAACTGGAAGTGCAACGGCGCCGAGATCACGCCCTCGTGCGCGAGAGCTAGAGCCTCTTCGACGTGGCCCACCTCATAGCACTCGAGCTCCGCGACCGAGCCCGCCTTCCTGATGCGTGCCGCGAGATCTCGGATCTCGGGCCGCTTGTTGATGAACACGTCGTCGCCGAAATTCAGCGAGCCACAGTTCAAAGTCGCCATCTCCGGCTTGCACGAGAGTGGCTGTGCGCGCTCCTCGATTCCCATCCCCACGGCGCCGCCCGTCGTCACCTGGATGATGCAGTCGGTCTTGCTGCGAATGGCGTCGATCGTCGCGCCGAATCGATCCGCGGACTGCGTGGACGTACCGTCGTCGTTGCGGACGTGAAGGTGGATCACGGAGGCGCCCGCGTCTCGGCACCTGGCGGCTTCGTCGGCGACCTCTCGAGGAGTGATTGGCAAATAGGGAGTCTGCTGCCGTGTGATTTCCGCGCCCACGATGGCGGCAGTGAGCACGAGCTCTGGCACGACCATCTCTCTGCGTTGCATCGCCTTCGGCGTGACGCACGTGCCTACCGCGCGACAGACGACGACGGGCTCGGCGAGCACTTCACCTGCGCTCGCCGCCAATCCCGTCGCGCGCAAGTTGCCAATCACTTTACGTGCCTCGAACGTCATCTTGCGGCTCGTTGCGCCGATCTTCACGAGCTCCGCGGAGGCCTCGATGTAGTCGCCCGCCATCACCGGCGCCAAGAACTCGACCGATTCGTACGCGCGAAAGAGCCCCTCGTCGCCGTCGAGTCGAATGAGCAGCTCGGTGGCCAAATCACCAAACAGAGCGAGCATGCGCGCCCCGTCGACGAGCTCTCCAGCGTAGTGCGCGTCGTGCGCGGACATGCGGAGGCGAACGGTGACTCGTGTTCCGATCATGCGCGACCTTCTAGCAACAAACCGCTCGCTTTGGATCCTGCCGCATCGTCTTGGCTACGCGCGCTCAACCGGCGTCTTTGTCGTCTCCGCCCGTGATGGGGAGGTGCCTGCTGCCGTTGACGATCTCTTTGAGCTCTTTGCCCACTTTGAAGAATGGCAATCGCTTGGCGGCGACCGGCACGGTGGCGCCGGTGCGCGGGTTGCGTCCCGAGTAGGGCTTGTAGGGGCGGACCGTGAAGCTGCCGAAGCCGCGGATCTCGATCCCCTCTCCGCGCTGCAGTGCTTCGGTCATCGCGTCGAACACACAGTTGACGACGAGCTCCGCGCGCGCCTTCGTGAGCTGCGTTCGCGCTGCCATCGCGTCAATGAGTTCGCTCTTGGTCATGACCCGTGTTCCCCCGCGGTTTGGCCCAGCAACGACCTAAACGTACCCCTCGGTCGCGCAAGAGGTCAACGGGGGCGCGTCAGCGAGATCGCGTCGACCGCGATGGGGTCTCCGTAGCTCCTGATCACCGCGCGCTCCTCGCCGCGCACGAGCGTGATGGAGCGTGAGTCGAGGTCGCGACAGAGCTCGCCCCCACCTTCACCGCCGAAGCTCCAAGTCTCACCGAGCACTGTAATCGAGCCTATTGGATGGCGCACGAGCACGCGCGGCGTCACGGTCCACGCGCCGTCTTCGGGCACGGGCAGCGCGATCACGACCTCGCCGTCTCCTTGGACTTCGAGAGCGTGCGCGCCCGAGGCACACGCGGGCACCGTCCAGATGGGCATCGCCCACGCGGCCCCGCGCTGCTCCTCGGGCGGCCACTCGGCCTCGGCCTCGAAGGTCCAAGCGTGCGCTTTGCCTGGCGGGTTGTAGGGCGTGAGCGTGCTCGCGCCGTCGCCGAAGCGGTAGACCCAGGAGGTCGGCTCTTCCAGCCACGTGTACAGCAAGCGGTCGTGATCGTCCCCGCGTAGGCGCGCGACCGTGACGCCCACGTCTGGCGCGCTCGCGTACTTGGGATCGTGTGCGAGGTCGAAGCCATGGTCCGTGTCCACGAACACGAGCCCACGCTTGATCTTCGCTCGATCGAGGTCCTCGCGGTCGAACATCACTCGGCCCCCGTCACGCTCCGCCAGCTGCCGATGGTCGTACACGCCGTGAAATGCAAACCCCGCGAGCACGAGCGCCATCATCCAAGTAGTGCGCCGAACATAAGTGGCTTTGGTAAGTGCCGATACGGAAACCGATAGTGTGGATACGGCGACTGCAACGAACACGTGCTCTACGGGGAGCACGTCTGCGTACAGGCGCGCGCCGCCGGCTGGGTAGTTGCCATCGAAGTAGAACGGTGCGTAGGCCAGCACTTGCAGCGCGACCAAAGCGACGAGCCAACCCGTGAGAGGCGCCCGCTTGACGGCACTCTTCGAAATGGCGAGGACGAACAACGTGAGAGGCCAAGCGTTGAGCGCGTCGGAGAGGTGAAGCGACAATCGGCGAAGGGTCGTTCCCGCGGCTGCAAATAGGCCATATCCGTCGGGCAGGCGCGCGCGTACGAAGTCGCCGTGCTCGAACATGCAGCCGATGCCCGCGCCGAAGCCGTAGCGGAAGCACCCGGGCGGTCCGTCGCTCGTGGCGTAGTAGTCCAGCTGCGTGGATCGCAACGCGCTCCCCGTGGAGGCCCACTGCGAGAGCATCAAGAGGCCCACTCCGAACAGCGCGAACACGGCGACGCGCGCCGCGTGAAGCCGATGCGCTCTCCACGAGATCAAAAGTACGCAGGCACCAATCGGTAATGCGGATACCGGCCGGGTCGCGATGACCATACCGAGCGCGAATCCCGAGTAGGCGAGCCAGCGTCGCTCGCTAGTTCGTTTGGCGCGCAGTGCCCATGCGAGAGACGCCGTCACCCACAGCGCGCAGGCGCCGTGCGACATCGTGTCGGCCGTATGATAGCGAAGCGCCGCGCAGGCGAGCGACAGCAGCACGGCCGCGCGCGCGATGGACTCGGACTCCGGCCTATGCCAGGCGACCTCCTTGGCGAGCGCGTAGGTTGGCAAGACGATCGAAGCGGCGAGGAGCGGGCCGATGATCATAGGCATGCCCATCAAGAAGCCGAGAGCAAGCAACAGCGGATACCCTGGCGGGAAGATGCCAGCGACGTGACCCTCGTGAGCGATCAGAAAGCGCCCCCGAAAGCTCGCGCTCGGCTCGGGCACCTGCCACGCGAAGTGCCCCTCGGAGATCGCGCGCGCCTGGAGGTAGTACGTCGACGCGTCGATGATGCGCGGCCCTCCTCTCAGGTACTCCGCCACATATAAGAGCGAAAGGAACGCCGCGGCGAAGGCTACGATCAAGAGGAAGCGACGCGTCGATACTCGCTTATCGTCGAAGACCGGAAGGAGCGCGCGGGACTTGGTCGCGGCCACTGCCGCGAGAATGATGGCCAAGGCGAGCGCCGCGATGGCGATCTCGTCGGCCGGTCTTCCCCAACTGCCAAGTAGCGATTGCGCGCGGTCGGCCCACGAAGGCGCCATCGCTACTGCAGCTGGCGAAGGCGCCATCGCTATTGCGTTATCCAAACGTGATAGTCGGTGAAGTCCCCCGGGCCGTCGTTGTGGAGCACCAGGTGAATCGTTGGCTGGACCGAAGCGCCAGGCACCTCGACGACGCGCTCCTCGAAGCCTTTGCCGGGGACATAGTCTAGAGTCTCGATCGGCGTGCCGTCGATGATGACGTGCACCTTGGCGGTCGCGTCGGGCACCGAGCGAATGACGAGTCTCGCGGGCAAGTGCGGCACGAGCCGGCCGAGCGTCATCGTCTCTTGCCGACCGAACGAGATGCGCCGCCCGCCGTCGAACATGTCGAGTGCTTCGTCCTTCGGATCGGGCAGGATCTTCATCTCGGTCCAGCCGCCCGCGGGCTGCGGAAAGGTGTATTCGTGCTCCTTCTCGCTGACGAGATCGGTCACGTCCACGACGTCACGAACGCGCGTGGGGTCGACCGCCCGCGGTGCCTCGCCGGTTCCCAGTACATGCCAATCGGCCTGGTAGATAACGTCTTCGTAGCCGCCGCAGATGACGTTGCCCTCAGCGGGAAAGCGCGCGAGTACGTCTTTGGCAAACCAAGTAGGGAGCGTGCCCCACCACGTCGGGTATATGGCAAATACGTCGGGGCGCTCCTTGGGTGGCATCCGCTCGATGAGCTCGATCGTCGCCGGCAAACCGTGGAGTCCCGCGCGAGCAAACGGAAGTCCGCCGTAGCCTCCCAAACCGATGATGTCGAGGCCGGGACGATCGGAGGCGAAGATGAGAGCGCCTGCGTCGCCGACCAAGATGCGGTGCGGCTTCTGCGTCGCGAGCCATCGACCCGCCGTGACGTGTTGGTCGCGGATGTTGCGACATGCACGGCCGAAGAACCATGTCTGGTCACGCATCTTCGACTCTTGATGCACGTACGCAAGGCCCACCGCCGCGATCGCGACGAGCGCGCGCGAGACCCTGAAATGCAGCACTAGGGCGAACGCGACGCCGGCCGCGATCGCGAAGAGCCACGGCACGCGCAGAGACGGCATCTCGCCTTGAGGTCGCAGCGCGACGCCGATCGCTTGCGTGACGAACGCGCCGACGACGATCGAGATCGGCATGCTCGGGCGGCCCGTCTTGCGCAACATCGCGACCGCCCCGATCGCCGCGAGCATGAGGAGCCAGGCCACGGCGGGCATCGTGTAGCGCTCGTTCTGCCAGCGCACCTGACCGTTGAGCGCGACCGTGCCGAGCCACCCCGCGATGTGCAGCACGAGCAGCACTGCGTAGCGGCGCGTCTGAGGAATCGCGAGCGCCGCGACCGCGAGGATCGGGATCAAGAGGCCGAAGCCGAGCTGGTGACCGTTGATCGGGAGGGTGTCGCTGAAGTGGTACTCGACGTTGCGCAGCATGGCGTACTTGAGATTGAACGTGTAGTCGTCGAGCTTCTCTTGTTGCGTGAGGAACGGGCTGTTGATCGCGAGTTTCACGATCGCGCCGTTCGCGCTCGTCTCACCGGTGAACAGCTTGTTGACGAAGGCCTGCAGCACGAGCAAGACCCCCGAGGGCGCGCCAACCTGCAAGAGCGTGCGGACCTTGACCCACCGCGTGAGCGGGTGCGCGCGGCCGAAGACGGCGACGAGGCCGAACGCGGCCATGCTCGTCGCGGACTCGGGTCTCGTTCCGACCAGCAACAGTCCCCACAGCGCGAGGCGCCACGCGGCGCGCGACTGCCGGCTTGGACGAGCTACCTCCAAGTCGAGAAACGCAAAGACGGCACCCGCCCAAAGGCCGAGGAACCACGCGACCTCCATGCCGCTCCAGAGCGACCAGTCGAGGGCTCCGATGCCGAGCACGAAGAGCGGCAACACATAAGAGCCCGCGCGCATCGCGACCGACGTGCGATCGACGCGCTCGAACAGCGCGCGGCCCGCGAGCAAGAGCGCGAACGTGGAGGCCATCGCGACGAGCGCGGCCCAGATCATGAGGTCCGTGTCGCGCAGCCCCATCAGCCAGCCGGGCGCGAGGACGAACGGGTAGGTGAGGCTCGTGTTGCCGCTCGAGAAGCCGTTGCCGACGGTCCACTCGAACGGGTGACCCTGCGCTATCGAGCGCGCGTAGTCGAAGTGGATGAACACGTCGTCCAGCGGCGCGGACCACTCGCCGCCGGTCTGCCGCATCATGTAGCCGTAGAAGACGCGGGCGTTCGTGAGCGTGCACGCAGCGGCCCACACCACGTAAAGGACGCGATCCATCCGCAGCCACGTGGCGACCATCCACGCGGTCATCGCTCGAAGCCGGATGAGTGCGCTCACGGGGCGCGTATAGCAGGGCCGTCGCCGCGCGGGGCATTTCCCAGACGCGCGACGTCGTCCAAACCGATCAGCCTTCGCAGCTCGCCCACCGTCATGGTCAGCAGGTCCTCGTAGGGCACTTGGGCCTTGTAGAGAGACTGCGTGCCGCGAGCGCGTCGCCACGCGCGCCAGAGTCGTCTCGGCCAGAGCACGCCGATCGAGATCGATCCGAGGCACAACAAAAAGATCAGCGGCTTGCCCCAACCCGCACGTAGCTCGAACGCACTGATTTCGGCCTCGCCGACCAAAGACGTGTCGTAGCCCAGAGCGACGTGGTGAAGGTCGTGGAGGTGCAAGAACCCGGGGTTGGGCAAGCGAAGCGACAAAGCCCCCACGCGCACGACGAACTTCGGATCGTCGTACGCGCGCGTGCTCTGTCCCGCCGCGGCGAGATGACGGTCGCGCGCATTGCGCACGTTCTCGTTCGCATCGATGGCGACCATCCGGCACGACTGTCGGCGGAGTCCTGGGCGTTCGCAATCAAGATCGCCAACCAAGATCGCGTATAAAGCACGGTCGAAGCCGCCCAACATGTCGCCGCCATCTCCCGCCAACCCGAGAGGCGTCGCGCTCTCGCTCGTCACGGTCTACGTCGTGTGGAGCTCCACGTACCTCGCCGTGCGGTGGATGGTCGGCAGTCACGGCGCGGTGGGTCTCCCTCCGATGGCGATGGGCGGCGCGCGCTATCTCGCGGCGGGTCTCGTGCTCTTCGTCATCGCGCGCGCCTCGGGCAACCCGATGCCCGATCGCGGGCAGTGGCTCCGCACGGTCCCCGTCTCGATTTTGTTCTTCGTCATGGGGAACGGCTTCGTCGGAATCGCATCGCGCAACATCGACTCGGGGGTCTGCGCGATCGTGTGCGGGACGATGCCGCTCTGGGGCGCTCTCATCGGTCGCGCGTTCGGTGCCGTCGTTCGGCCGCGTGAGTGGGCCGGCCTCTTGCTCGGGCTCTCCGGCATGGTCGCCCTCGGCTGGGGCGCGAACCTGCGAGCCGACGCGCGCGCGTGGTCTCTGCTCGCGATCGCGCCCGTCGCGTGGGCGCTCGGCTCGGTCCTCGTGCCGCGACTGTCGCTGCCGAAGGGGACGATGGCCGCCGCCGCACAGATGACGCTCGGCGGCGCGTTGATGCTCGTACTCGGCTTTGGGTTCGGCGAGCGAGTGCCCGCGCACGTCCCGGCGTCGGCCTGGCTCGCGCTCGTGTACCTCGCGATCTTCGGCTCTTTGGCGGGGTTCAGCGCATACGTGTATCTTCTCCGTAACGCGCGACCTTCGATCGCCATGAGCTACGCGTACGTGAATCCGGCAGCGGCGGTGGTGCTCGCGTCGGTGATGGGAGACGCCACGCTGCGCGCGACGACGCTGCTCTCGACGGGGCTGGTCGTGCTCGGCGTCGTCGTGATGGTCACCGGTCGCACGAAGGCGTGACGGAGTCGCGAATCACGACAGCGTTGCTCTCGGTGAGTGAGCCGGTGGCCATGGTCCCGTCATCGAACGTGGTCGCCCCTTGAAACTGCCCAACGGCATAGAGGTTCTTCGCGTCCACGATCACCTTGACGTAGGTCGCGTTGTTCACCGAGGTCGCGAAGATCGCCTGGATGGGAGCGCCGTTCGCGTCCACCGCGCCGATCGCACCCACGAAGGAGGGATTGGGCGCGTCGGGCATGCTCGTCTTGCCGAACGTGAATTTGGGAGAGCCGTAGTCGAGCGCGACGTACGCGCCGGTGATCGCGGCGGTGCGGGTGCCGCCGTCGGCCTGCAGGACGTCGCAGTCGACGGCCAGGGTGT
>ENA-OFCD01000933-OFCD01000933.1-metagenomes-genome-assembly--contig:-NODE-933-length-16741-cov-6.753506_pt1 | contig 16741 bp, 10 predicted proteins | sample MGYA00153392_OFCD01 | MGnify analysis MGYA00153392 | reverse complement strand
GGGTAGGAAGGCTTTAGGCTTTAGGCTTTAGGGATAAGAAGTACGGAGGCTTTAGGCTTTAGGGGCTAGGCTTTAGAGATGAGAAGTTGTGGACTAGAAGTCGTAGGTTAGATGTTAGGTTTGAGGTAGTGAGTATTGGTTGAATGCAAGCATCCTCAAATCTAAAGCCTCAAGCCTAAGACCTCAAGCCTCAAGCCTAATTCCGAGTCGCCATTGGCGTAGCTCCAATCAGGCGTTGGAGTTCTTCAGGTCTAGAGGATTTAGAGATGCCAACTTCAAAGGAAATAGTCCCTTCACGAATGTGTTTGGCGAGGATCGATTCCATCGTATTCATGCCCAGTTTGGCTCCAGTTTGGATCGCACTATAGATCTGAGCGGTTTTACCTTCACGGATGAGGTTAGAGATCGCGGGAGTGACGATCATGATTTCCTGAACTAAAACTCGTCCGTATTCGCCAGGTTTGGGTTTTTTCTTTTGGACGAGAGCTTGACTGAATACGGCGACAAGGGAGTTGGAGAGCTGGGCGCGGATTTGGGGCTGTTGTTCGGGGGGGAATACATCTAGCATCCGATCGATCGTCTGAGCGGCTGAACTAGTATGGAGAGTACCCATGACTAAGTGTCCAGTTTCGGCAGCACTAATGGCTAAACTAATAGTTTCCAAATCCCGTAATTCTCCGACCAGAATCACGTCTGGATCTTCCCGCAAGGCGGCTCTGAGGGCATTGGAGAAGCTTTTAGTATCTTCACCCTTTTGGCGTTGGTGGATGAGGCTTTTGATATTAGAAAAGACATATTCAACCGGATCTTCGATCGTCAAAATATGCTCGGCGCGAGTCCGATTGATCAGGTCGATCATTGCTGCCATTGTCGTAGTTTTGCCAGAGCCAGTTGGCCCAGTTACTAAAATCAATCCTCTAGGACGACCGCTCATTTCTCTGACGATTTCCGGCAATCCCATCTGATCGAAGTTGGGAATTTTGGAAGATAGTGCCCGCAAACAAGCAGCATAGCAACCGCGTTCTTTGTATACATTGACCCGAAACCGAGCCAATCCTTTAACGCCATAGGAGCAGTCTATTTCCCAAGTTTGTTCGAGTTCCTTCCGCTGCGTATTATTGAGCATACTAAAGATCAGCTTTTGGCAATCTTGAGGACTGAGCGGTTCTTCACCGACAGGTGCAAGTTTGCCACTGACTCGGAAATAGACGGGCGCACCTGCTTGAATGTGCATATCGGAGCCGCCCATTTCAACGAGTCGCTCCATTAGGTCTTCGATCATTAATTCAGACATAAGTTTAGGCTTTAGGCTTTAGGTGTTAGGTGTTAGGTCAGGAGTTAGGTTTTAGGCTTTGGGTGTTAGGCTTTAGGAAGGCTTTAGGTTTTAGGCTTTAGGTGTTAGGTCAGGAGTTAGGTATTGGGTATTAGGTCTTAGGTCAGGAGTGAAATTAGGGATAAGGGAAACGCAAGCGTCCTCAATCCCTAAAGCCTAAAGCCTAAAGCCTAAAGCTTAATCACTGAATCTCGGAGTCATGCAATACGGACAATCGAGCCATTCCGGTTGGAGTGCGGCAGAGCAGGTGGCGCAAACCAGGGTAGTTTTGCGCTTGGCTTTGAGTTCGGCTTCCAAACCGGAGTCGGTGAACGTAACTCGTTCCACTTCGGTGAGAGTGGTATGACCTTCCTGAACCATCTGGAGACTGTAAGCCAGTAACGTTTTCATCCCCTGTTGCACGGCAGTTTCCTTGATGATGGCGGAGGGAGCGCGTTTGTTGATCAGAGTAGCTAGCTCGTCGGTAATTTGCATCACTTCATAGACACCGATCCGTCCGCGATAACCAACTCCGTGGCAGTTTTTGCAGAGTTCGCCGCTAGCTTTAGCAGATTCGATCGCATCGTTAGTCAGCTCGTTAGCTTTGTAAAAGGTGACGACTGCATCGCCAGAGCTAGACAACCCAAACCGAGCGAGTTCTTCGCGAGTAGGAGTATAGGCAATGCGACATTCAACACAAGCTTTGCGGAGTAGTCGTTGAGCGACAACACCAACTAGCGCAGCAGAAACCATGAATGGTTCTACGCCCATCTCATCCAGCCTTGCGATCGATCCTGCCGCGTCATTGGTATGGAGGGTAGTCATGACCATGTGACCAGTTAAAGCCGCCTCCATGGAGGTTTTAGCCGTCTCTTGGTCGCGGGTTTCTCCTACCAGGATGATGTCGGGATCTTGCCGCATGAAGGCACGGAGGATCGAAGCGAAGTTCATCCCCTTTTCACGAATTACCTGGACTTGATTGATACCTGGTAGGGCATACTCGATCGGATCTTCAGCAGTACTGATATTGACGCCAGGATCGTTGCGTTCCGCCAGTAGTGAATAAAGGGTGGTAGATTTACCCGAACCTGTCGGCCCCGTCACCAGAATCAATCCAAACGGACGACTACCCATCGCGCGGACGATTTCTAGCGTCGGCAGATCGCTAATTAATTTGTCCAAACCGAGTTGGGTGGAGGAGTTATCCAAAATCCGCATACAGACTTTTTCCCCATATCTACTAGGGAGAGTACTCATCCGAAAGTCTACTTTGCGACCCTCAAATGTCCGCCGAATCCGACCATCTTGAGGCAACCGCCGCTCGGCGATATCCAATTCAGCGATGATTTTGAAACGGGAGATGACTGCTGGAATGATATGTTTCGGCAGAATTGGGAAAGCCTGACGCAACACTCCATCCTTCCGAAACCGCACTCTCAAGCCCTCTTCCTGCGGCTCGATGTGGATATCCGAAACTTTTTCGAGCAACCCTTTGGCGAGAATTTGGTTGACCAATTTGACCACGGGGGCAGCTTCTGCGCCTTGAACGTCGATCTCATCGTCGAGTTCGGCTTCGGCATTGCCTAGCTCTGGCGTATCAAAGTTCTCAATTTCGATACTGAGATTTTTTTGGGAACTATCCACCGCATCCTGTTGAATCCGTTCGTCTAAATAGCCATCGAGGAGTTTTTGATAATCTTCAGGCGCAATCACCTCACTCCGCCAACCAATCCCATGCGGACGGAGAATTTTGTCTAGATCATTTTTGGCTTGGAGATCGTCCGGCTTAACCATCGCCACTGTGAGAATTGGCGGATCTCCCTCCAGTTTACCGATCGGTAGTAATTTAAGTTGCCGACAGCTATCAGCAGAGATAAAAGTATTAATTAGTTCTCGAACTTGGATCTTGTTGATTTGAGCGGAGGCGATATCCACCGCATTCAAACCGTAGACAATTTTTAGTTCAAATAACTGTTGTTTTTTAAATTGATGTTGTAACTCAGCAGGCAAAGATTTGCCAGTCAGGGACTCCAAAACCTCTGTCAGTGGGTGGTTATTGACCCGACTATCAACCAATGCTTGTTTGAGTTGTTCCGCATTGACATAACCCGATTGAATCAGCTTATTGCCGAAAGGAGAAAAGTCATTACGGACGATTAGTGCCCGCTTGGGAGATGAAGATTGAGTCATAGCTGCTATTTATTGCCGAAAGCAGAAAAGTCATTGTGGACGATCGATGTCCGCTGAGGCGATGAAGATAGTATTCCCACAGATAAACTAAATGTACCCATTCGATCGGATTCGATCGCCGTGCCCAGGATAAAATTTACCAACACGATCGAGATCGACAGTCAGATCGGCTTGCTTGGAGCAATCTGATTTGAGTTCCTGCAAAAAACAATCGCTCTGTAGGGGTAGTGCTTCATGTGTGCCATCTAGGGACTAAGCTGCTCATTTAGGCTTGCTCTAGCAGCTCGATCGACGATCGATGATACTTTCGATCGATAATTGGGCATGATGAGTTGAGAGCATTTGACTTGAGTTAACAATCCCAACCGATCGGATTGCTAAAGACAGATCTTGAGTGTGTCAACGCTCCCATGTTCAATAATGTTCGCCGATTTCCGATCGGCTGTGCCCAACGGCAGGCTAACGCCAACGCCAGCGAACCAAATCAGATTTATAGTCAAAAGGCAGATTTACCGTATTAGACTTACCAATCGATATATATTTAAAGTATGTATTTGAGGAGTTATTTTGACTCCCGAGTGGCTATGCCAACTCACAGTTTCGCCAATGGCGAACCGTCGTGCAAACACTCGTTCGAGTAGCGTCTCCACTGGAGCATCGAATATCGAATAAATATTGCCAAGCAGTCTGTTAACAGAGAATGAATGAACGATGAGTGAAACCCCACAGCAGAGTAGACCAGATGATGAGACGCTCTCATCACCACTACCCCTAGAAAATCTCGAATCTTCCGCCACAGAGACGGTCGCCGCCTCCGCTCCCGACCCATCGCCTCCGGTTATTCCGGTGGTAGTTGAGAGCATCGACCCCGATCTCGAACGTCCCACTGGAGCGGTACAGACACCACCTGTCGAAGCCGAAACGGCAACTATCCCCCAATTAGATCTTCAGTCACTGACCGTAAAGTTGGCAGAGATCTCCAACCAACGAGATGCCTTTCAAAGCCAATATCTGCGGATTGCCGCCGATTTTGATAACTTCCGCAAGCGGAGTAGCAAAGAAAAAGAAGACGTCGAACTCAAGACAAAATGCGCCACCATCATCGAACTGTTGAGTGTTGTAGACAACTTTGAGCGAGCCAGAACCCAAATCAAACCCCAAAATGATGGGGAAATGGGCATTCAAAAAAGTTATCAAAGCGTCTACAAACAATTGGTCGAAAGTCTCAAACGGATTGGGGTATCACCCATGAAAGCAGCAGGACAACAATTCGATCCAAATCTGCATGAAGCCGTAATGCGTGAACCGACAGATAAACATCCTGAAGGCACCGTGCTCGACGAGCTTCAGCGCGGTTACTACCTGGGCGATCGAATTTTACGTCACGCCTTGGTCAAAGTAGCTGCACCACCAGAACAGCTATCGTCAGCAGATGCCGCTAGTTTTGACTCACCAGTCGATAATTAACGCGGTTGAGAGTCGATCGTCCAGATATCATTACCTTCTAGCTCAATTCTAGACATCCCCCCCTTTTCCCGCATCCTTTTTTTAAATATTGCCTCAATTTTATGGCAAAAGTCATCGGCATCGACCTTGGTACTACTAATAGCTGCGTCTCCGTCCTCGAAGGCGGTATTCCAGTGGTCATATCCAATGCTGAGGGTGGTCGTACCACTCCCAGCATCATCGGATTTGCCAAAGGCGGCGAACAATTAGTCGGTCAACTGGCAAAACGACAAGGCGTAACTAATGCGGAAAACACCGTATATAGTATCAAACGCTTTATCGGGCGGCGGTGGGAAGACACAGAAACAGAGCGCAATTGCGTCCCTTACAGTTGCATCAAGGGACGTGATAATACTGTTGACGTGCAGATTCGCGGACGCACCTACACCCCTCAAGAGGTGTCCGCAATGATCCTGCAAAAGCTCAAAAAGGATGCTCAAAACTTCTTGGGACATCCCGTCGAGCAAGTGGTAATCACCGTTCCCGCCTATTTTACCGATGCTCAACGCCAAGCGACTAAAGATGCTGGAACGATCGCGGGATTAGAAGTATTGCGGATCATCAATGAACCCACTGCTGCTGCACTTGCCTATGGATTGGATAAAGCTGATACAGAGCAAAAAATTCTGGTAGTCGATCTCGGTGGGGGGACATTTGATGTCTCGGTACTACAATTAGGTAATGGGATCTATGAAGTCAAAGCCACCTCTGGCAATAACCATTTGGGTGGGGACGATTTTGATAATGAAATCGTGCGCTGGATGATCAAGCACTTTCGCACGACCGAGAATGTCGATTTGTTGAAAGACAAAATGGCTCTCCAACGATTGCGCGAAGCTGCTGAAAAAGCCAAAGTCGAACTCTCAACTATGATGAGTACGACGATCAACCTCCCCTTTATCGCCGCTGATGCCCAAGGTCCAAAGCATCTAGAAATAGAGCTAACTCGGACTAAATTCGAGGAAATGGTGTCAGCCCTGATCCAAGCCACACTCGAACCAGTCCAACGCGCCCTCAAAGATGCCGATCTCCAAACCAAAGATATCGATCGGATCTTACTAGTAGGCGGCTCCACCCGAATTCCCGCAGTCCAACGCGCCATTCAAGACTTATTTAGTGGTAAAGAACTCGATCGATCTGTCAACCCCGATGAAGCTGTAGCGATGGGTGCCGCCGTGCAAGCCGGAGTAGTCGGCGGCGATGTCAAAGATGTCCTCCTGCTCGATGTCACCCCCCTCTCGCTCGGAATTGAAACCCTCGGTGAAGTCTTCACCAAGATCATCGAGCGCAACACCACTATCCCCACCAGCAAAGGTCAAGAATTTTCGACCGCCACCGACGGACAAACCTCTGTCGAAATCCACGTCCTCCAAGGCGAACGGGCAATGGCAAAAGATAACAAGAGCCTGGGTAGATTTCTGCTAACAGGTATCCCCCCCGCGCCCCGTGGGGTACCCAAAATCGAAGTTTCGTTCGATATCGATGTCAACGGGATTCTGAAGGTCGCAGCCCAAGATCGGGGGACGGGACGCGAACAAACCGTCTCGATTACCAATACGGGCGGACTCAATAAAGTCGATATCGAGCGGATGCGGAAAGAAGCCGAAACTTACGCTCAAGATGACTGGCGCAGACTGCAATTGGTGGAACTCAAAAACCAAGCCGATGCCCTGTTCCATACCTACGACATCGCGCTCAAAGATAACGGTCATCTCATCAATGACCATCTGCGCGAACAAGCCGAAACGACCGCTAGAGAACTCCAAATGCTCCTGCTCGAACCATCAGCTAACCTGGAAAACGTCCAACAAGCGATCGATAAACTGCAACAGCAGATTTTTGCAATGGGCGCGGCTGTCTACCAACAAGGCACTACTCCTCACAATGCTAACTCGAACGAGCCACCCAATCCCAACGGTCGAACCAGACACGCTCCCCTCAGTCGTGCCGCAGCTCCACCCCCACCACCACCCCCAGCCAAAAAGGTATCCAGCACACTCACATTAGATTACGATGATGAGACAGCTACCACTGACTATGAGGTAGTGGAGTAGGTTTTAGGCTTTAGGTTTTAGGGTTTAGGTTTTAGGCTTTAGGCTTTAGGTTTTAGGCTTTAGGGTTTACTCCCTTCCCACTCAAGAAATAGACCATCCACCATCCACCATTCACCATCCACCATTCACCCCCTACGCTAGATGTCTAATTTGACACTGGGAAGGAAGTAGGTGGGAGAAAATAAAAAATAGGCAACCTGACATAATCCAAGATGTCCGTAATTACGGTTAATACTCCATCACTTAGACCTGATTCCTTTACAATAAGTATCACATTGTCAAATTAGTGTAGACAGTTGCGTTTAGTCTCGGCTACGGCGATCCATCCGATCGGAAAGATTGCAGCCACACCATACCAACGATTCGAGCCGCGATCTTTACGAGTTATTGTCTCCATTGCGATCTCTTTCCATCCCATCCCCGATCCTGCTTCCGCACACTCCTTGTAAGATAGAATCTCTCTATGGCACGCGACTATTACGAAACCCTTGGCACCTCAAGAGATGCCGACCAGGAAGAAATTAAACGCGCCTATCGCCGACTGGCGCGGAAATATCACCCAGATGTCAACAAAGAGCCTGGGGCGGAAGAAACTTTTAAAGAAATAAATCGCGCCAATGAAGTTCTCTCCGAACCAGAACTCCGCGCTCGTTACGATCGCTTTGGTGAAGCCGGAGTATCATCAGGGGGCGGAGCTGCACCTGGATATGGTGACGCAGGCGACATGGGTGGCTTTGCTGATATCTTTGATGCTTTCTTCAATGGCTTTGGTGGTGCGGCTGGACAACAACAAACTACTCGTCGTCGGAGTGGGCCTGCACGGGGCGAAGATTTACGCCTCGATCTCAAGCTAGAGTTCCATGAAGCCATCTTTGGTGGTGAGAAAGAAATTCGGATTCCGCACCTCGAAGCCTGTAATACCTGTAAAAGTACTGGAGCTAAACCAGGTTCTACACCTCAAACTTGTAGCACTTGTGGCGGTGCTGGACAAGTCCGTCGCAATACCCGCACTCCCTTTGGTAACTTTACTCAAGTATCTGTCTGTCCCACCTGTAATGGCGATGGTCAGGTAATTGAAGACAAATGTGAAGTGTGTAATGGCGCGGGACGCAAGCAGGAAACCAAGAAACTAAAAATCTCGATCCCCAAAGGGGTCGATAATGGTACCAAACTACGGATCGGTAAAGAAGGTGATGCTGGTCTACGCGGTGGCCCAGCAGGGGATCTGTATGTGTATTTACATGTCGAAGAAGATGCCAAATTCCGCCGCGAGGGGATCAATATTCTCTCTCAAGTCAAGATTAGTTACCTCCAGGCAATTCTCGGTAGTCATATCCAGATCGATACCGTAGATGGGCCAACTGAACTAAATATTCCCGCAGGTATCCAACCAAACACCGTCCTCAAACTAGAACAAAAAGGTGTCCCGCGCCTGGGTAATGAAGTCAGCCGAGGCGATCATTTACTCACGCTCCAAATCGATATCCCTGCCAAGGTAAGTAACGAAGAACGCGAGCTGCTCGAAAAACTCGCCAAACTGCGCGGTGACAGGGTTGGTAAAGGCGGCATTGGGAGTATTTTTGGTAATGTCTTTAAATAGGTATTAGGCTTTAGGCTTTAGGTATTAGGCTTTAGGGTTTAGGGTTTAGATGTTAGGTCGATACAAAGTATTGATAGACAATGCCTAAAACCTAGATGATGGATTGCGCGAGCGATCGACTCGTGCCTGAGTGCCCACCCTACTAAAGCTACTAAAGTCTGATACCTAAAGCCTAAAACCCAAAACCTAAAACATGAAACCTAAAGCCTAAAGCCTAAAGCCTAATACCTAATACCTAAAATGACCGACGATCTAGATTTTCAAGAGTCACTCGATCGATATTTTGAGATCGAAGCGGCGGAATTGCTCCAAACGATCGAGCAAACACTATACAGTCTGGTAGAAAAGAAAACGATCGAGCGCGTCCATACCCTGATGCGGGCGGCACATACCATCAAAGGTGGTGCCGCCAATTGTGGGTTCAAAACGATCGAAACGATCGCTCATCACCTAGAAGACGTCTTCCAGGCTCTCTATCCGCCCGAACTAGAAATCGACCCCCAACTGAGTTTACTGTTGATGGAGGGCTACGATTGCTTGTATGACCCCTTGAGTGCCTTACTTGCAGGCGTCCCCTACGATGAAGCAGCTACCCTCGAACGCACAGCCGAACTATTTGCCAGACTCCAGACTCATTTGGGCGACTTCTTTGGGCGCGATACCCCACTACCCACCGCCGCCGAACTAGGGTTTGATGTGATCGGGTCGATTTTTACCGACAGTATCCCTCACGATCTCGAAGATCTAGCTACAGCGATCGCCAGTCAAAATACCCAGCAGGTTCATGATAGTCTCAATTCACTCGCCGAATTCTTATTAGAGTTGGGTGGTTCTTATAGCCTCCCAGGTATTGCCGCAATTGCCAAGAGTACTCTGGCTGCTTTAGAACGCCATCCAGCCAGAGTACTCGAACTAGCCCCGATCGTTTTGACCAATTTTCAACAAGCCCAAATCGCGATCGTCGGTGGCGATCGATCTGTTGGTGGTGAGGTATCATCAGCATTAGCCGCATGGACTCAAGGCGATCTAGAATTAGTACCCACATCGATCGATCCAAATAATTCATCGGAATGGCTATCATTAGTCGATGATGAATCAGCCACCGCCGCACCACTCACCGACACCACATCTTCATCGGAATGGCTATCATTAGTCGATGATGAATCAACCACCGCCGCACAATTCACCGACACCACATCTTCATCGGAATGGTTATCATTAGTCGATGATGAATCGGTTCCAACCATCGAAAATTTCCAGCAATTAGCGATCGATGACTCCATCGATACCACCTTTGATTCAGGCAATTCGATCGAAACCGATTTAGAGATTGTGGAGATTGGCGACTTTGAGCCAGAGACGATCGAGTATAGCACCGATCTAATTCAGACAGAATATTTAGTCGAAGCGATCGAGCACAGCCCACAATTGAGAACCGATCGTGCTAGTTCCGAACTAGCAGTGAGTACCAGCTCTGGAGTCGATCGGATCTTCCAATCGATTTGGAGCACATATCCAGAATCATCCTCACCTGAAGATCTCGCATCAGCAACCAACCTAGCTACCGAACGCGAAGCTCAACCCGAAGCACTGGTGAGCGTTCGTGTTGCTACCATTCAACTCGAACGACTCAGCCATACCATCGGCGAACTGCTAATTGACGACAACCAGCAATATCTCCGCGCCGAGCAACTCCAAAAACTCGTGCGTTCCACCGTCGAACAGTATCGTCGCTGCGAACAAAAACTACGCCTTGTCAGCGATTGGGCTGATAAAAATACCTTACTCAACGAACGATCGAAATCTTCTACCCGCCGTGGTAAGCACAATAGTAAAAGAGCCAAAAAAGCAGCTAGTGAAATCCACTCTCAATTCGATAGCCTCGAATTGGATGTCTACAGTGATTTGAGCATCCTGATCCAAAACCTCACCGAGGATATCACAAAACTAGGCATCGACGTCAACAACTTGGCAGAAACGACCCAAAAATCGCGGACGACATTAAACAAACGAAAACAACTGCTTTCCGAAGCTCAGTCAGAATTATTTGAAGCCAGAATGGTGGAGATTTCTGGAGTGCTCAATCGCTTTCCGCGTTTACTCCAACAGATGGTTGCTTCCCATCGCAAACCCGCACAACTCCAATTAATTGGTAGTACAGTCTCGATCGACAAAATCATCGCCGAAAAACTCTACGATCCCCTCCTCCACCTCGTCCGCAACGCTTACGATCACGGGATCGAATCGTCCGAAATTCGTGCCACCCAAGGCAAATCAGCCACCGGACAACTGACAATCAAAGTTTATCACCAAGGCAACCGCACCAAAATCGAAGTCAGCGACGACGGACAAGGATTGAACTGGACTAAAATTCGTCAACGCGCGATCGATCTCCACCTCCTCGCAGTCAGCCACGCCGATACCGCCACCGAACCCGAACTAGCCGAAATCATGTTTGCCCCAGGCTTCTCCACCGCTGAGAAAGTAAACGATCTTTCAGGTCGCGGCATCGGTTTAGATGTCGTCCGCGACCGTTTAAGTGCCTTGCAGGGCACGATCGATGTCCGCTCGATCGCAGGCAAAGGGACAACATTTATCATGCAGTTCCCACTCAATCTCACTACCACCCGCTTGATGATTTGTGAATCTCAAGGATTTATCCGCGCGCTGCGCTCTGAAGCCATCAGTCAGGTATTATTACCCTCACCCGATCGGATTCAATCCCAATCATTATTCGCCCAAGGTACATCCAACTTTCTCCGCTGGGGCGATGGCTCCGCTCAGAAACTCATCCCAATTTATCCCCTCAATAGTCTACTAGAATACCACTGCCCGATCGTCGCCAACGAACATGCGTTGAGTCTCTTCCCAGCCAAATCAAAAAACAGCACCAACGCCCTCCTCCTCCTCGATATCGATAACGAGCAAATCTGTCTCGAAGTCAGTCGCATCCTCGTCGAACAAGAACTAGTAGTCAAATCTCTCGGTCAAACATTTGGATTGCCCAACTATATCCAAGGCTATAGCGTCCTCGGCGACGGTAGCCTCACCTTAGCACTCGATCCAGTCGAATTGCTAGCACGAGTACGGACAAAAACCTCCACCTCAGCACCTCGTATCCCTGCCAACCTACCCGCACTACCACCGACAACCCAACAACCAGCCCTGGCTCCAGCCAACGATTCACCCCTCCCTAACGAAGTTGCCGATACCCTCAACGAGTTAAATAATCGCAACTCCCCCCAACCAGGTAGACAGCTCCAAGTCTTGGTAGTAGATGACTCCCTCGTCCAACGCCAAAGCCTAGTCCGCTCCCTCACCAAAGCCGGATGTCAAGTAATTCAAGCCAGTCACGGACGCGAAGGCATCCTCCGACTTCAAGAACACCCCCGCATCCGCCTAGTAGTCTGCGACATCGAAATGCCCCAAATGAACGGCTTCGAGTTCCTCAGCTATTGCCGTCAAGATCCCAAACTCAAAGCCATTCCGATCGTCATGCTCACCACTCGCGGCGGACAAAAACACCGCGATCTCGCCATGACGCTAGGAGCCAAAAACTACCTCACCAAACCCCAATCCGATCGCGACTTACTAGATATCGTCGCTCAACTAGCTCAACCGAGTGGGGTTTAGGATCTAGGTTTTAGGCTTTAGGTTTTAGGCTTTAGGCTTTAGGGGTTCGGGCTAGGAGTTTTGAGTTGCGGAGATCTTAGGCAAATTGCCCACCGTAGCCCCACCAGATTCTGCCCATACTAATAAAACTCGCAACCCACCAGTACTTATCATCTACCGCTCCGCCCAGCACAAGCACTTACCCAACCCTAACCCCCATGATCGCCCCATCCCTCCCCCAACGCCTATCCAGCCTCAACGACAACCCCAACACCATCCGCACGATCGTTTTCAGCCTCGCCGACATCGAACACACCTCAATGGCTAAATACCTATTTGCCCTCCCCGTCGAAGCAGTCGAAAAAGCGATCGTTTATCCTCCCGATCGAGCTATCCTCAAAGACGGCATTGGCATGATTAATCTCGGCGAACAAACCCTAACAATTGTAGATTTGCGCCAAAGATTTACGAGTATTGAATCCGAGCATGATTCCTCAAAATTTCTAATCTTATTTCACACTCAAGCCGGAGAATTTTGCGGTCTTCCCATCAAAGACGCACCAGTCCTAATCGATCTCAATCCAGACACGATTCGATCGATCCCCCTCGCCTATCGCGAAGTCAATCAGCTCAGTTTCGTCAGCCACATGGCGATCGTCCCACAAGAAAATGGTCTAGAACCCCTGCAAATATTGCTCTTAGGTCTTGGATCTCCAGCGCAATTGAGTGCTAATTCAGCCAGTCATCTCAATTAATCATTAGCAAAAATCAGAAGCTATGGCTTCGGGGTCTAAGTCCCCCTCCTTTAGGAGGATTGTTTTTAGGATGGGGTTTAAATCCCCATCCTAAAAACCTCGCTCTCTTGATTCGCTAAACCCTCGGCAGAGCCGTAGACGTTCGCGTTGGCGTAGCCTGCCGTAGGCACAGCGTCTCCGTAGGAGATACGAAGCTCGGCGTGTCGTTGGCGTAAGCCTGCCGTAGGCACAGACGGAGCGCGAATCGCTATCAACTATCAACTATCAACTAATTAAGATATCGACGAGGTAATATAGAGGTTGGCATCGCTCGATACTGTTAGTGATGAACATTCTTCTGAGATGGCGATAACTGTAGCTCGTTCCATCTAGATAACTTTCAATTTAGGAGCAAAAAATCGAAATGCAATCACGCGCAGTCCGAGAAGGTTCAGTGGGATTGATGCTCATCGCTGGGGTAGGAGTCTTTGGGGCGATTTTTTTGTGGCTCAAAGGACTGACACCTGGAAGTCAGACTTACAATATTATCGCGCAATTTGCTCAAGCACCAGGACTTCAGATTGGAGGTGTTGTTAGATTTCGCGGCATTCGGGTTGGTAAAATTTCCAAAATCGAACCTGGAGTCAATGGGGTTGAAGCAGTAATGCAGATGGACGATCCCAATCTGATCATTCCTAAAGATGTGAATGTACGAGTCAGTCAAACTGGGCTAATCGGTGAGCCAGTTATAGAAATTACCCCTCGGAATACGACTCCAATTAATACTACTTCGATTGCTAAAGCCCTGGACAGTAAATGCGATCGCAATTTGATTCTCTGTAATAATACTAAGCTCAATGGAGAAATTGGTGCGAGTTTCAATGAATTGCTCGAACGGGGGACAAAATTAATTGAGTTGTATAATAATCCTGAGGTGGTGAGAAATCTCAACAATACGCTAATCAAGACAGGGACAGCAGCCGAAGATTTCTCACGATTGAGTAAAAATCTCGATCGGGTAAGTAGGGATTTTTCCAGTTTACCTAAATCTGTCGAGTCTGGATTAAATAATTTGTCAGTTAAGGCAAATACTTTAACGACATCAATCGATCGCACTAGTAACAAACTCGGTCAAAGTGCCGATAAATTTAATGTCACCGCCGCCCAATTAACCGCAACGGCGGCAGAGTACAAGAAATTAGCAACATCGCTCGATAGTTTAGTTATAGAAAATCGTAAAACATTCTCATCTTCTTTAAATAACTTTGACAAGCTAAGTGTCGATTTGCGGAAGACAGTCAATGCCGTGAATCCCTCGATCGGTAAACTTAACACTACCCTGTCGAAAGTAAATACAGATAAATTAGTTAAGGATTTGGAAAGTGTATTGAGTAATGCCAATCAAACCACACTCAATCTCAAAGGTGCTACCGCTAACCTGAACGATCCGAAGACTGTATTGATGTTGCAACAAACATTAGACTCTGCTCGATCGACATTTCAGAATACCCAAAAAATCACAGCCGATCTAGACGATCTCACAGGTAGTCCAGAATTTAGATCCAATCTGCGGAATTTAGTCAATGGTTTGGGTAAATTAGTATCCTCCACCGAACAATTGGAGCAGCAAGCTAAACTAGCCCAAACGATCGAGCCACTAACTAGATCGCTCGATCGTATTAGTCGATTACCAATCCCAAATTCTTCTGTTCAAAATGTTGTTAGCCCAAATTTTAACAATCCGATAATCCAAGGGAAATCTACTCCAGGTGGCGATGAACAACCATCATTTACACCAAAGGATCGATTCAGCAGTGATAATAAGATTACCATTCCCGATCTCATTAACAACCTTCCGCCAACGCCAACACCAGCTACAAACCCGAAAAATTAGCGTCCACAACGCTGTCAACTGTCAACTGTCAACTAACTTAATGTAGCAACTGCACCAAACGCCGTTAGCTGCTTTGCATTAGCCAAATACCGCTATTAGTAATACCCGAATCATCGGGAGTTACCAATAGAAAATGCAAACCGTGTACGAGCCGTTTCCGCGCTTCATAGAGTTTAGCGGCTTGACTGACTTCCGAATCATTAAATGTTAGCATCACCCATCGATCGGCTAAACCTGCATCCAGAATCAAACCGCCAGGATCGTCACCCAGATAATTGAGGCTGACAGCCTCCGTCTCGGCGATCCACCGCGCTAACCGCATCGATTGTCTACCCCCGTAGATAATTACACCAGGGATAGCTACGTTAGCTCCTAGTCCCCAATGCGGCGGTAATAAATAGTCTGGCATCGAGACGATCGGCAGCGGTCGATCGGCAAAATCTGCTACCAATTGTCCGGCGGTGAGCGTCACAAACTGCCACTTTTCACCCACTAAATAATCGGGAATCGGTAATGGTGGTGGCGACTCGATCGCCAGGGGTTGATAATTAGGATTACTATAGTTTTGTGCCTGTTGTTGCAACAATTTTTTCAAGGCAATCGTTCGCCGCGTTGCTACTACTTCAATCCCTAATTTGTTACCAGCAGTCTGAATTAATCCCCAACTTTGCGGGCGAAAAACTTGGATAACTTGGGGTAATTTGTCTGTCGCGGCTAACTTGAGCTGTGCCGCAATCCACTCAGAATTCACTTGTTTTTGGGGACAGATCGCCGTGTGGAACCACTCCCCATCCGCCGCACAGATAACCAGTTCCCAGATGGTTTCTCCCTGTTCGTTTTGCTGAGGACGACTAGAAATATCTGCTTGCCAAATAGTCATGTAAAGAATAGGGGATAGGGGATCGGGATTGAGGTAAACTAGGCATTGTTAAGAGTCTCATCCCAAGCATGGAAATCACCTGGCGATCGGTCAAAACATACACTGATATCCTCTATCATAAAGCCGATGGCATTGCAAAAGTGACCATCAATCGTCCCGAAAAGCGAAATGCTTTCCGTCCGCAGACAGTATTCGAGATGTATGATGCCTTTTGCGATGCGCGGGAGGATACTAGCATCGGCGTGGTATTGCTCACAGGTGCAGGCCCCCATACAGACGGTAAATACGCCTTTTGTTCTGGTGGCGACCAATCCGTGCGCGGACAGGGTGGTTATCAGGGTGCAGACGGGATTCCACGCCTAAATGTGTTGGATCTCCAACGGTTGATTCGATCGATGCCCAAGGCGGTAATAGCCCTAGTTGCGGGTTATGCGATCGGTGGCGGTCATGTGTTACACCTGATTTGCGATCTGACAATTGCTGCTGACAATGCCATCTTCGGACAAACAGGGCCGAAAGTAGGCAGTTTTGATGGGGGATTTGGGGCGAGTTATTTGGCGCGAATTGTCGGGCAAAAGAAGGCGCGCGAGATCTGGTATCTGTGCCGTCAATATGACGCTCAAGCAGCTTTAGATATGGGCTTAATCAATTGTGTGGTACCTATAGACCGATTGGAAGCGGAAGGGGTAGAATGGGCACAGGAGATTTTGGCTAAAAGTCCGATCGCGATTCGCTGTCTCAAAGCCGCTCTCAATGCCGACTGCGATGGACAAGCTGGTTTACAAGAACTGGCAGGTAATGCCACTATGCTCTACTATATGACCGAAGAAGGAGCTGAGGGCAAGCAAGCCTTTTTAGAAAAGCGACCGCCAAATTTCCGGCAGTATCCCTGGCTGCCGTAAACAGTTGACAGTTGACAGTTGACAGTTGACAGCTTGCACTGTTGGCGTTAGCCTGCC
>ENA-OFCD01000931-OFCD01000931.1-metagenomes-genome-assembly--contig:-NODE-931-length-16751-cov-2.712027_pt1 | contig 16751 bp, 18 predicted proteins | sample MGYA00153392_OFCD01 | MGnify analysis MGYA00153392 | reverse complement strand
AATGTGCCTGCCCCAACGCAGAACATAAATTCTGGAACATAGAAAATGAGCCCACCTAAATCCAGATGAACAAAAATTGAAATGCAAAGGAGAGAGCATAAAAGATATTGGTTTGTAGGACTGAAAAATGAATCGTAAATTAGTAAGCATGGAAGACGCTGTTTCTATACCTGAAATAAGAACCAAACAACCAAAAGAACTCTATCGTGTAGCCATGGCTACCATGTGGTTTAGTTTTTCTTTTTGGGGCATGGCTGCTTTGCTGGTGGTTTACATAGTTACACAATTGAAATACAATGAAAGTGACGCGTATGCTATTTATGGAACTTTTGCTGCTCTTGTTTTTGGGTTACCTTTGTTGGGAGGCTTCATCTCCGACAGGATACTGGGCCAACGGAAATCAATTATTTGGGGATGCAGTTTACAGATAATTGGTCATGCACTGATGGCCCTGCCATTTCAAAACCTGATTTTCGTGGGTCTTTCTTTTATCGCCGTAGGTTCTGGGTTTGCTTCCGGTACAGACAGTGCTCTTGTTGGAACTTTTTATGCCAAAGAAGACAATGCTGGAAAAGATGCTGGATTCAGCATACTCTATTTGTCTTTTAATATTGGAGCCGCACTAGGTGGTTTGATTTGTGGTTTTATCGGACAAAAAATTAACTGGCACCTTGGTTTTGGCTTAGCTGGCATTTTAATGGTATTTGGTCTGGCACAATTTATTTTTGGAATCAATAAAAAACATGGGTCGCCACCAAATCCTGATCGTTTAAAGAAAAAGATTTACCTGGGAATAAACACTGAGTTCAGTACATACCTTTTAACGTTTGTTGCTATTGGTTTAATCACATTATTGTTTTACCACACCGGGGTTATGGATGTGGTGATGCTACCCTTAGCAATCTTTTCATTTATTTATATAATTGTAATTTCTTCCCGCTTTACAATACAGGAACGGTGGAAAATATTTGCTGCTCTGATAGCTGTTCTTTTCATTTGTTGTTTTTTTGCATTATATTCTCAGATCAATGGCAGTCTAAATCTATTTGCTTTGCGAAATGTGAATATGCACATTGGCGGTTTTGAACTATCATCAGTAGCATTTAATACTTTTCTTGGGCCTTTTTTTATAACGCTTCTCATACCATTAAGTATGTGGTTCTGGAAATTTTTGAGAAAAAGAAACAGCGAACCCCATACTGTAAAAAAATTATCAGTTGGATTTTTATTTATGGGGCTTTACTTTTTTCTATTGTGGCTTGGTTGTTCCATAAACAGATCTACCGGTATTCTGCCGGTTTACTTTCTTATTGGTGGATATTTTTTAATGGAGTTAAGTGAGGTTTGTATCGGGCCTAGTGTTTATTCGTTGACCTCAAAATTATCACCAGGAAAAATTGTAAGTACCATGATGGGTATATTATATATAGGACAGTCTTTAGGACAATACTTAGCTGCAAAAATTGGAGCTTTAATGATAGTTCCTGCTAATGTAACGGATCCAATAATTTCTTTACCTTATTATAGTACTAATTTTTTAAACCTTGTTTATATAAGTATTGGATTAGCAGTTATGGCATTGATCTTATACCCTCTGATGAAAAAATGGATGCAGGAGGTGAAATAGTTTTTTGTTGAACTACAAAATCCAAACAATTATAGAATTTCTTGCTCTTGTTGGAGCTCTTCTCCAAAAAGATTGACAACTGTTGCTCATCAAAACTCATTTGAAATGTTTTAGTTAAAGTGGCTCAGAGCAACAAATGTAGTTTGTCAAGAACATCAACTATGGCAGAAGTGAATAAATCAAAAAAATAAATTCGACTTTTTTATGCCTAAGGACGAGTGGACTTAATCTATAACTTCTGCCAACATGGGTATTGCTGCAAGTGTGGCAGGACGTTGTAATCTTCGGCTGCAGTTCGCTATTAGCAGCGGTTTCGGCGGACGGATTTCTGTTGGGCTTTTAGTTGTTATCTTGTACTTTTATTTCTTTATTGGGCTTCAGTTCAGCTCGGACGATTTTCAAATTCTTCGCTCGACCTAAATGTTCTTAAAAACGCGTAAAGTTTGTTCAATTCTCGTTTTTATTCCCTACTCCCTATAGACTAAAAACTAAGACTTGAACGAGCGTAAAAACAGGATAAAGAATAGAGGTTATCAGTTTATCTTTCTTTCAACTGCGATTATTAATTCAGGGAAAAAAATTTGGAAGTGCACATTGAGTTGCGGTTTTAATTCAAATAGTTTCGGAACGATGCGATCAAGATTGTTTTCAAAATGTGTTCGCTTTTTGAGCATTTTAAAAACTATTTCTAAACCTTGTTGTGTGGTGTAGCTGTTCAACCATTCCGAATTAACCATAGAAACCAATCGCGGCATAAAAATTTCGGGAATATTTATTAAATCGCGCTCAATGATATTGTAAACCGTCTCAAAAAAAGTAGTAAAATTTTCGCTGACCCCAAATTGCACGAAATATAATTTCCAATTTTCGATGAGTAGAAAATCGAAAAAAACGTCCGTCACAACGGGTGCATATTTGCCAACATAAGGGCGAATGAGATCGTTCGCTTTTTTAACTTCTTCATGCGCATCGGTGAAGTCGTCAATACAAAAATGAAGTGCTAAACCCAAGTTATATTTTGGGTTTAGCACTTTTTTTTGCGCAGGTTTCAGCCAGTCAGTTAATAAATTTCCAATAAGCAGGTCAGGATTATTTCCCGATAAAACACAATGCGCTATGTGGTTCATTTAATGTATAGTTGATAGTTGTCAGTTGACAGTTGATAGTCTAAGAGCGATTTACGACGGTCAACTGTCAACTGAAAACTGTCAACTAATGAGTCACTATAAGTTTTTCATTCATAACGCTGTTATCACTCTGAACGCTGATGATATAAATACCAGAAGCCAAATTTTTTGTTTCGAGTTTTACAGTGTTCAAACCCAAATAAAAATTAGAAGATTGAACGGAACGAACAACGCCATTCATATCGAATAATTTAATTGTTGCTGCAAAAGAATTTTCGGTATTGATGGATACATCCACATAACCATTATCAGAACTGGTGGGGTTAGGTTGAACGGTGAAATTTTTAACACCAGGGATTTGATTTACACCTGAAAGCGTACCCGTTGTAAAAATACCAGTTGACGAAAATCCCGATAAATTGACTGATGTGTTCGGACAAGTTACATACGGTGAAAAACCGCGAACGCGCCAAAAATATTGTGTATTAGCCGTTAAGTAACCTGCTTCAAACTTACTGTTGTTCATGACGAAAGAAGTAGAAGTCACTACAAATCTACGCGGATCAATATCGAAACTACTGTATTGACTAACTTCAAGAACGTATGACGTTGCGCCCGTTGTTGTTGCCCAATTTAAAGTAACGTTATTGTAATTGGGTGTGATGATTTTTCCAATTGGTGAACTTAAAGTTGTTGTTCCAATCGGCGTTGTACTTTGAGGGATATCGCCTGCGCGAATATAAGCGCGACCAGAATTATTAGCGTAATTACTTTGAATGGCTACTTTCTGATCGTCCGTAAAAGTTTGCGCGCAACCAATGAAATAACTCATAATGTTTTGCGTAATGGGTGCAAGTGGAACACACGAGGGGTCTTTATCAATTCCGCTCCAAGAACAACCACCGTTCCATCCTAAACCTTCACCGTAATCTGCTTGCGTGCCACACATATAATCGCCCGATGATAAACAGTTTTTATCGCGGTCATCGCGGCTAACTTTTTCGGCGAGCGTCGTATTATCTGCTGCATAAGTAGGTGCGCATGCATTGGTTTGGGTCGCTTTAAAAGTTTTTGTTTCCCAACCATTAAACGGATGTAAGAGTGAAAAAAAATGTCCCGCTTCATGCGCAATTGTTGAAGATGAATTTAGACTCGCCTCACTTTTTACCATCACAATCCAATCGTTCGTATAATTAGGATCGGTTGTGTAACTTTTATTCGTGTAATATGCCAATACACCATCGTTCGCCGTTTGTCCTGCAACGCTTGTAATAAAAACATTCATACCGTCGCCTTGTTTAGCTTCTCTAATCACGGCATCACCACCGAGTGAACGCGGCGTATTGTATGCTGCATCGCTATTGATGTAGTTAAATCCTTTAAAATAAAACTGAAGTGTCAAACCATTATTCGCATAAAATTTATTCCAACCACATAGCATATCTAAAACGCGATATTCTGCTACGCGTCCTGTTCCGTCTGATTTAGCGATTAAATGAAAATAAACAGGAACAAAATTAACACTACCGCGAGTGTAAGTAAAGTTTTTACTATCGGCGCGGGTTTTGAGAAGGTTTTCTGCAGTTACTAATCTGTCCAACTCAGTGATTCCACAAGTCGGAATTTGAGCAAAAACAGATTGAGAGATTAACAAACAAAATAAAAAAACGTAAGTGTGATTTAAGAAGTGTTGCATTATTTGTGAAAGACTATTCAAATTTAGAAAATTTATTAAAAGTAAACGAAAAAAAGAAATCAAGTAATATTTTACTAAAAAAATTAAAAAGAATTAATTTAATCATTGCAATAATAGACACTATTTATAACGATTTTGTTTCTTTGCAGCTGAAAAATAAATAAAATTTAATAAAACCATTAAAATGGCAAAAGTAACTGTAATCGGTGGCGGAAATGTTGGCGCTACATGTGCAAACGTCTTGGCACATAAAGATATTGTAAATGAAGTTGTAACGATTGATTTACAAGCCGACTTAGCGCGCGGCAAAATGTTGGATTCTTGGCAGCAGGCTGCCATTGATTATTATAGTACGCGCACGGTTGGTTCAGGCGATTACGCAGATACTGCTAATTCGGATATTGTAGTGATTACAGCCGGTGTGCCGCGTAAACCAGGCATGACGCGCGACGATTTAGTCGCAACAAACGCAAAAATTGTTAATAGCGTTATTGATAATGTTTTGAAATATTCATCGAATCCGATTATCATCATGGTATCTAATCCGTTGGATGTTATGACTTATGCGGCGCTAAAAAAATCAGGATTGCCGCGTGAACGCGTTATCGGTATGGCTGGCATTTTAGACACGGCGCGCTATCGCGCATTTTTAGCGAGTGAATTAAAAATTTCACCGAAAGATATTCAAGCCATTTTGCTTGGTGGACACGGCGACACGATGGTGCCACTTCCGCGCTATACTACGGTTGCAGGTATTCCAATTACTGAACTTGTTGCTGCCGATAAACTTCACGAAATTATTGAGCGCACTAAAAATGGTGGTGGCGAATTGGTAAAACTCATGGGAACTTCCGCTTGGTATGCGCCAGGTGCTGCGGCGGCTCAAATGGTTGAGGCGATTGTTAAAAACGAACAACGCATTTATCCATGTTGCGTTTTACTCGAAGGCGAATACGGCATAAAAGGTTTGTGCGTGGGTGTGCCTACGGTTTTAGGTTCTAAAGGTGTGGAGCGCATCATTGAATTGAAATTAAACGATCAAGAAAAAGCAGATTTATATGCGTCGGCGAATGCGGTTAGCGAAATTGTTGAAGCGTACAATAAGATGGTACTTTAAACCATGAGCTATGAACTTTGAGCTATGAGCCCCAACACGATTTGCAGCTTTTAGCTCAAAGCCCTAAGCCCAAAACTATCTCATGAAGATTAAACCCTGTATAGAATCCGACATTCCCGACTTGATTTTGGTTGCGCGACAATCGTACAATGAACATTATTTGCATTTATGGTACGATGCGGGTGCGTGGTATTTAGAAAATAATTTTACCCATCAACAATTCTCTGAAGAACTTACTGACACTAATGCTGCTTTATTTTTAATTTTTAACGAACACACTCCAGTTGGATTTTTAAAATTAAATATTGATAAAAGTTACGAAAATTTTTCCGACGCTGAAGCTTTAGAATTAGAGCGTATTTATTTTATAAAGTCCGCTTCAAATCTTGGTCTGGGTAAAGCAACGATTTCATTCGTGAAGGACTACGCCAAACAAAAAAGTAAATCCATCATTTGGTTAAAAGCTATGGATAGCGCACCATCTGTGGAGTTTTATAAAAAACAAGGCTTTACAATTCATTCCGATTACACGCTGCCATACACTCAAATGAAAGTCGAATTACGTGGGATGTACGTAATGGTGAAAGAAATTTAAATTTTAACGTGCACACTAATTCTTAGTACACCCTACCTATCAAAGGATTATCAACAATCATCGTTTTCATTTTAGCAGCGTCTATGGGTCCTTGTTTGCTATAAATAATTTTGCCATTAGGTTCAATTAATAGCGTGTAAGGCAACGCACCTTGCCAATTCTTATCAATTAAATCAATCAATTTGTAGGTATCATCAATTGTAAAAATGTAATTTTTATTGGAGGCATTCATTTGTTGTAGTATCTGCAAAGCTTTATCTTTCTTAGCTAATTTATCTGCACTAATGGTAATGAGTTCAAAATCGCGACGGCGATACATGTGGTTGATTGCCATGAAATCGGGTAATTCGTTCACGCAAGGTCCGCACCATGTTGCCCAAACATTTATGAGTCGCAATTTAGAAGTTTCATTTTTTAATAATTTCTGAATACCGATTTCGTCAATCGTATCTAATGCAACAGGCTCGGTCGCCCATTGTTCTTTTTCGCTTTTTGTTAATTTTTCTTTTTCTGCCCATTTGATAGAACAACCAAAAGTTTTTGTTTTTTCTATGCGGACAGGTTTATTCACCAATAAATCATCAAGTGCATTGCGGGTGTCAAAATTTTTCGGCGTTCCTTTCGGATTTTCAACATCATCTATTCTGCCCGAGTAGCGCAGTTTTCGTTTTTCATCAAAAATAAAAACGTGGGGCGTGGCAATAGGTCCATATTTATTCGCTACTTCTTGTGTTCCACCATCAAAAAGATACGGGAAATTATATTTTTTTTCCTGAGCGCGCAGTACCATGTCTTCATAATTATCGCTTAAATCTGAATAACCCAATTCATCGAGGCGAATTCCTTTAGGGTCGTTGGGTGAAATTACAACCACTTGAACACTTTTATTTTCGTAATCCGTCCCTAATTTTTTTATTCTTTCTTCGTAGGCTTGCGCGGTTGGGCAATGATTGCACGAAAAAATGACAGTTAAAATTTTTGATTTTGCAAAAGAATTCAGCGTATACATTTTACCATCCGCTCCTTTAAGATTAAAATCGGGAGCTGCGGCACCGATCTCAAGTGTTTTAACGTCTTGAAAATTTATAAATCCTAAAAACAGTAGAGAGAAAAAAGGGAATATGAGCTTTATCATGACAATTAGATAAATTTACATTTTGAAAAGAATATAATGTTTCAAAATTACGCCGTTAAATTTAATTATAATAGCAAAATGAAAAAATAATCTCAAACGGTTGACTTTGTTGAGCAGCTTGGCTACTTTCGCTTTGTTATAAATTAACAACGACTTACTAACAATTAAACGAATAAAAAATCAATGACCTATTTAGCAAATCCTAAACGGTACGACAGCATGGAATACCGCCGTTGCGGAAAAAGCGGAATAAAATTACCCGCTATTTCAATTGGTTTGTGGCATAATTTCGGCGGTATAGATGTTTTTGAAAACTATCGCGATATTTTACGCGTGGCCTTCGATAAAGGCATAACGCATTTCGATTTAGCCAATAATTACGGACCGCCACCTGGTTCAGCCGAAGAAAATTTTGGCGTTATTTTCAAAAAAGATTTTGTGCCCTATCGCGATGAACTCATTATCTCATCGAAGGCAGGTTACGATATGTGGCCTGGTCCGTATGGTGAATGGGGTTCACGAAAATATTTAATTGCCAGTTGCGACCAAAGTTTGAAACGCATGGGGTTAGATTATGTTGATATTTTTTATTCGCATCGTCCTGATCCAAACACACCGTTAGAAGAAACGATGGGCGCTTTAGATAGTATAGTCCGTCAAGGTAAAGCACTTTATGTCGGAATTTCGAGTTATTCTGCTGCCGATACAGAAAAAGCAATTAAAATTTTGCACCAATTAGGCACTCCTTGCCTGATACATCAACCTAAATACTCTATGCTCGATCGTTGGGTGGAAGGTGGATTGATGGATGTTTTAAGAAAAGAAGGCGTAGGCTGTATTCCGTTTTCGCCTTTAGCGCAAGGTTTATTAACCGATAGGTATTTGAAAGGTATTCCAAAAGGTTCGCGGGCTTCATTGCCACATGGCTTTTCAATGTCAAAACAAATTACGCCTGAAGTTATTAATAAATTAGAAAAATTGAATGCTATTGCCTCAGAGCGTGGACAAACATTGGCACAAATGGCGTTGGCATGGTTACTTAAAGATAGTCGAGTAACGTCTGTGCTCATCGGCGCAAGTCATACATCGCAGTTGCTTGATTCTTTAGATTGTTTAAAAAACACACGGTTTGCGCCAGAAGAGTTGACTAAGATTGAGGAGATACTAAAATAAAAAGATTAAAAGCGGCGAAGATTTTATTACCTACGCCGCTTTTACAGAACAAATATTTAAAGCGCGCAATAATTTAATGAACTAAATCGCTTTGACGTACTTGTGGCGTATATAATTGTCCGTCTAAAATAGCGCGCGAAATAACGATGCGCTGAATTTCTGACGTGCCTTCGTAAATCTGCGTAATTTTTGCATCGCGCATCAAACGCTCAACGTGATATTCTTTTACAAAACCATAACCTCCATGAATCTGAATAGCTTCAACTGTGTGTTTCATTGCTACATCAGATGCATAAAGTTTTGCCATGGCTGCTGCTGTATCGTAATTTTGGTGCTCATCTTTTAGAATAGCTGCACGATATACTAAAAGGCGTGCTGCTTCAATTTCAGTTGCCATGTCTGCTAATTTAAAAGCAATCGCTTGATGTTGCGAAATAGGTTTGCCGAATGCCTCGCGTTGTTTGGCATACGCCAACGCCAATTCGAAAGCGCCAGCCGCAATGCCGAGCGCTTGCGCAGCAATACCAATTCTGCCACCCGATAAGGTTTTCATCGCGAATTTAAAACCAAAACCATCGGCACCGATGCGATTTTCTTTCGGTACTTTAACATTCGTGTACATAATACTCGTTGTGTCGCTCGAACGAATACCAAGTTTATCTTCTTTTGCGCCAATAATAACGCCGGGCGTATCAGCTTCAATAATTAAACAATTGATGCCGCGATGTGCGAGTTCTTTATGTGTTTGCGCCATCACTAAATGCACTTTCGATGTTGCACCGTTTGTAATCCAATTTTTTGTGCCATTGACTAAATAGTAATCACCCATATCCTCAGCCGTAGTGCGCTGATGCGTGGCATCGCTACCAGCTTCTGGTTCGCTTAAACAAAATGAACCAATCCATTCACCACTCGCTAATTTAGGTAAATACTTTTGTTTCTGTGCTTCTGTTCCATATTCCTGAATACCATAACAGACCAAAGAATTATTGACCGACATGATGACTGAGCAAGAGTTATCTACTTTAGAAATTTCTTCCATCGCAATCACATAGCTCAACGTATCCATTCCGCCGCCACCATATTTTTCCTCAATCATCATTCCTAAGAAACCAAGTTCTCCTAATTTTTTGACTTGCTCCGTCGGATATTTAGCCTGCGTGTCGCGTTCAATCACACCAGGTTTTAATTCAGTTTGTGCTAATTTACGTGCTGCTTCGCGTACTGCTTCGTGTACTTCAGAAAAGTCTACTTTCATATTTTTTAAGATTATTTATTAGTGATTAAGTTTTTAATTTCGCTGACAAAGTTATTTAAAAAACGCTCAATAAATCAAATTTGTTTTAATAATTTTATACTTTGCCGTAAATTGAATTAAATTTGTAGAAAATAAAAGTTTGTGTCGAATGCTGTTTCTATGTTCTCAAATCCGTTAGTAGTTCTTAAACCTAAAAAAGAACCGCTGAAATATACTTTGCAATCATAATTCTAAATGCCCGATAAAATAATTTATCGTTTTGCACCTACACCCAGCGGTTATTTACATTTAGGTAACGTTGCATCTTTTATGTTTACGATTTTGTTAGCAAAAAATGAAAATGCTAATTTAAATTTAAATCCTCCTCAAATTTTACTGCGCATTGACGATTTAGACAGCGATAGGACGCGCTCAATTTGTATTGACAATATTTTCAGGACGCTTGAACTTTTAGAAATAGATTACCAAATTGGACCAAAAAATACCGCCGATTTTTATCAGAACTATTCGCAACTTACGCGATTGCCACTGTATAATGCTGCTTTAAATTTTTTAAAAGAATCCAATCAGTTATACGCTTGTTCGTGTTCGAGAAAAGATAGAGAGCAAACTCGTTGCAATTGCTCCGACAAAAAAATTTCTTTTGATGCACCACAAGTTGCTTGGCGAATAAAAATTGATTCCGATAAAAAAATTGAATCGCTCACAGAAAATGGAACGCGGCAAACTTGCACACTCAACGATGACTTTGTTGTGCGCCAAAAAAATAGTAAACCAGCCTATCAACTCGCTACAGTTGTAGACGACATTCATTTTGGAGTAAATCGCATTGTGCGTGGAGAGGATTTATTCCCATCAACTTTGATGCAAATTTATTTGGCTTCGCTTCTGCCTGCAAAAAACTATTTTGATTCCGTTAAATTTTGGCATCACCCATTGTTGAAGGATAGAGAAGGCGTGAAACTTTCTAAATCGGCTGGTGCAACGGCGATTAATTCTTTCACGAACATTCCACAGTTGAAAAAAGAATTGGAGGAAATTGTCAAAGAGTGGATGTATATCAAACCAACTTTTTTTTCATTTGAGAAATTAGTTTGTAAATAGATTTTTAAGATTTAGGCGCACTTTTCATTAACCATTTATTTAAAAAAAAATAGAAAACTCCCATTGAGACTGCAAAAGGTAGGTTTTCTTTGAATGTTTGTAACTTCAGATCGAAGGAAGTATTCAAAGAAAAGTAAGAAAACATAAACATACATAAAAAAGCAAGCATGAATGCAGATACAATCTCTGTAATTAATTTAAGATTTAATTTCATATTTTTATATTTTTAGTAGATAAATGTGCCTAACTTTATAAATGAAATTAGTATAAAATAAAATTAGGCACTTTAATAAAAAAATTAATATTTTAGCTTGGTTTGTTACGTTGTGCAACCCATTGTCTAAAAGCATATCCTGCTGAAGCAAAACCTCCTGAAAATAGTGCTATTGCACCTGCTGTAGGTACGCCTCCTAAAGCTGGATTTGGTACAGCACTCAATCCGCCAGATGCAATTAGACTTGTAGCTGCTGCTGCGAATCCTGCTGAGACATCCCAACCTATAAGTTCACCCCAAAAAGGTGAAATACTTTGTTTTGTGCTTTCACTATTGGATCATCACCTTGATCTATGTCATCAAAATAGTATTCAAATCCAAAAGTCCAATAAGAAAAATCGTATTCTCTTAATTGTACTTTATTTTTACCATTTAAAGAATTATTAAGACCTTTATTTTCACCGCCTTTTTCAACAGGTGTCCATAACCTTGCTGAATATCTAGCAATTGAAGTTGCGGGCAAAAAAGCAGATAATTCTTTTTGATCTAAATTATTTATTGCATCATTTTCTAAATTATCTAATTTTGATTCAAATTCGGGAATTGCTAAATTAGCAGCAACTAAATCAAATAGAATATACATTCTATTTTTTAGATCCCTACTAATACTTAGTTTTGAAACATCATTCTTAAAATCTGGTTTTGCACCAACGTTAATACTTTTTTTAATTTGGTCTAAAGAAATTTTTGAAGATTGAAAAATCTTAGACTCAGATGGAAGAACTTCTTTGATTAAAGACTCAGTTACACTTGTTACAGAATCAGGATTAATATTTAGTAGGTCAACATGTTCGAATACATACTTTACAGCTAAATTATGTTTGATTCCAATAGATTTAAATAAATCTTTGTCGACAATTTTAGAAGAATCTGGAAAGGCTTTAATACAAGAATTAAAATTAATAAAACAAATTACTACAAAGAAAGAAAGAAAGAAAGAAAGAAAGAAATTTTCATTTAATTAAAATTTAAGAATTTGATTGATATAATTATCGAAACAAATATAATGTAAAAAACTGTAATTTCAAAATTATTAATCTTTTTATTCTTATTTTTTAGAACTTTTTTATATTTTAAAGCTTCTTTCAGAATAAATTCATGTAAAGGTTTAGAACTTAAACCCTCCTCAAATTTTTCTGCGCATTGACGATTTAGACAGCAATAGAACGCGCTCAATTTATATTGACAATATTTTCAGGACGCTTGAACTTTTAGAAATAGATTACCAGAGCGGCGATTAATTCTTTCACTAATATTTCTGAATTGAAAAAAGAATTGGAAGAGATTATAAATGAGTGGATATATATCAAACCAACTCTTTTTTCAAATTGAGAAATTAGTTTGTAATTTTGATTAAAATTTGAAGTATAGTATTAGACGCACAGAAAATGAAGTAATAATTAGATTGACCAGCAATATAAACTGGGAAGATCTAGAAATTATGATACGCTTTATGCAATATTGCGAACGCGTTGCTAAAAGTAAAGCTAAGCAAGCTGATATTGACGCATTAGTGAAAGAAGTAAATAAAAGTTGGTGGGCAGAAAATAAGGAGACTATTTAACCCAGTGTAACACAACATCCTAAGCTACAAATGTTTTATCTTTGCAACTTAATTTAAGCAATGCAAAAAGGATTAGACATTATTTTTGAAGACGATAGCGTTGTAGTTGTGAACAAACCGCCGTTTATTTTATCCATTCCTGATAGATCGGGAAAAGATCCGAATAATATTTTATCAATGTTGCGCGAAACGCGCGATAGTGTTTTCACCGTGCACAGAATAGATAAAGAAACTTCAGGTGCCATTGTTTTCGCTAAAACGGCTGAAGCGCACAGACACCTTTCGATGCAATTTGAAAACAGAGAAACCAAAAAAGTCTATTTAACGCTCGTTGATGGCGTACTACACACCGAATCGGGCACAATAAATAATCCGATAACGGAACACCCGAGTATTGCTGGTAAAATGATGGTCGCTAAAAAAGGTAAAGATGCCATCACCGATTTTAAATTGAGAAAAAGTTATAAATTATTCTCGCTTGTTGAAGCAGATATTAAGACGGGACGCATGCACCAAATTCGCGTGCATTTTCAATCCATTGGTTATCCGTTAGCCGTTGATAAACTTTACGGCAAACGCGAAGAATTATTCGCCGACGAAATTAAAACCAAAAAATTTAAAATGGGCGACGAAGAGGGTAGAGTACCGTTGATAAAACGCTCGACGCTACACGCACAAACGCTGAGTTTTACACATCCTGTAACATTAGAGCGCGTGACTTTTGAAGCTCCGCTCCCTAAAGATTTTCGCGCTGTGATACAACAATTGGAACGTTGGGGGAAATAAAATTTCTTTTGATGGAATTTTATTTGAAAAATGAAAGGTAAATGAGAGAATTTGAAACAAAACCAACGCAGACATTTATTAAAGCGCACAGTTCAAAGTTAATTGCATTGGCAATCGCTTGTGTGGCAGCTGCATTATACTTACCCTATTTAAGCGCGGCACATTTATTCGATTGGGATGAAATAAACTTTGCCGAATGCGCACGCGAAATGATTTTAACTAAAAATTATACGCAACCACAAATAAATTTTCAACCTTTTTACGAAAAGCCTCCGCTATTTATTTGGTTTCAGGTTTTGAGTATGAAGGTTTTTGGCGTGAACGAATATGCTGCTCGATTCCCCGATGCGCTTTGTGGCATTCTGACATTAGTTACCGTTTTTTTTGTGGGAAAAAACAGAACGAATAATACGCGATTTGGCGTTTTATGGGCAATCTGTTTTGGTACTTCGCTTTTACCACATCTGTATTTTAAATCGGGCATCATTGATCCGTGGTTTAATTTTTTTATTTTTTTGTCCGTAACATTTCTTTCTAAAACTTTTGATACGCTCAATTTTTGGAATAGTCTTGGCGCAATTTTTTTTGCTTCTCTTTTTGGTGGATTGGCTTTGCTCACAAAAGGTCCAGTTGCACTATTAATGATCGGGCTGACGTATTCTATCGCGTATTTAATTTTAAATTTGAATAAAAGCTTTCTAAGGTTGGTAACTAACTATCTTAAAATTTTTATTCCATTTTGTATTTTAGCCATAAGCGTAGCGAGTTTGTGGTTTGGCGACGACTTATTAAATCATTCGGGAAAATTTACGGCAAATTTTATTCAATATAATTTGCGATTAGCGCAAACGCAAGACGCAGGTCATGGCGGATTTATAGGTTATCATGTCGTGGTTTTGTTGCTCGGTTGTTTTCCTGCAGTGGCGTTCGCGCTGCCAGAACTTATCTCGCCAAATCGAGAAAGTATTTTTGTTTCAGAAAAATATTTCACACTATTGATGCGCGTTTTATTTTATGCCACGTTGATTGTGTTTAGTTTGGTGCAATCTAAAATCGTTCATTATTCAAGTTTGTGCTATTTTCCACTGACGTATTTAGCAGCCGTTCATTTAGAAAGGATTCTGAATAAGCAGCGCGATGGAATTTTACTCTCACGATTAGAAAAAATATTACCAGTTTCAGTTTTATTTTTGGTCGGCTCAATTTGGTGTTTAATCATTATAGTTTTGCCGATTGTCGGACAGCACATCGAAATGATTAAACCACTTTTTAGTAAAGATCCTTTTGCGCTTGCTAATTTAAACGCGCAAGTTGAGTGGAGTTATTGGGAAGTTGGTTTCGGTATTGAATTTGGGGTGATGTTTATTTTGGGTGTCGTACTTTATTTAAATCAAAAAATTCGTTTAGGTTTAGTTATGATTTTTTTAGCCTCTCTGTTTTTAGCGCAAACAATTATTTATCAATTTGTGCCGAAAGTAGAAAAATATTCTCAAGGTGCAGCGATTGAATTTTACTTATCGCACAAAAATCTTAATGCTGTTATTGAAACTACGAACTTTAAAAGTTACGCGCAATATTTTTATGCTGAGAAAAAACCACTAAATTATATCAACTATAATATTTCTACGCTCGATTCGCTTTTTGTTTCTAAATTAGATCATCCACGCGATTCTTCATTTCAGAAAATTGGACAAAAAAATGGCTTCGTTTTTTATAAAAAACGAAGCCATTGAAGATTATTTGAATTTCTTAGAAAATTAATTAAATCAAATCATCTTAATTTTTATATTTTTAAACCAAACCCGATTGCCGTGATTTTGTAAAGCAATGTGACCTTTTTGAGATTTCCCAAACATCGGCATAGATTTAAATTTACTCCCCGCTATCATTGTGTTCCAACTGGCATCGTTCATATCGGCAGAAACAACTTTTACATCGTTCAGCCACTGTTCAATTTTTCCATTTTTTTGAATCAATCGCACTTTATTCCACGAGCCTGCTGGTTTAACTGTCTCTACTGAACAACTCACTAAATCGTATAAATCGCCTGCGCGATGTTTAATAATTTTTGCATCAGGGTGGCAAGTATTGTCTAAAATTTGCATTTCCATTCCCGATTCATAAGTCGCGTTGAGTTTAGGATCTTCAACCACATCGTAAATAATCCCCGAATTGCCGCAACTATCAATTTTCCAATCAAGGCGTAGTTCGTAATTTTCATAAATGGCATCCGTCATTATGTCACCAGATTCCGTTTTCCAATTTCCATTGATCCGTTTTGCATTGAGCATTAGCGATTGATCTTTTGGGTCAATAATCCAATCTTTTGAAAGCGGTGTATTATTGTATCCTCTCCAACCATTTGTAGTTTTTCCATCAAATAAAAGTTTCCAGCCTTTTAAGGATTCGATAGAAGTTAGTGTATTAGATTGTTCTGATTTCTGTCTGTAAATTTTTGTCGTTAGAACGGATGAATCCGCTAAATATACGCCTATGCAAATTACTGACAGGGTTAAAACCTTAATCATGTTTAATTTTTAAGTGAAAAAATAATCAGTTTTCGAATGTCAATTAAAATTAAAAACTAATTCTAATACAAGTATAAAAACTTTTTAGGAGATTTACAATAAATTTTTTTATTTGGATTAAAATATAAACAAATTTTATTTAAACAAACTGTGAACAACTTTTTTTTATTCTTAATTATTTAAAATCACTTGGCGTATTGTGTTGTATGCTCACTATGTTTTTTCTGCTAATATCCATCCAAGAAATACAGTCAAATTTTAAAAACGCAATGCTACATGTTGACATCGTTTTATCAAAACCAAAAGATAAAGACAAAATAATTTCAGTAAGTTTAGGTTCATGCCCAAAAAGCCAAACCGTCTGTGCATTATTCGGTAATTCTTTAATAAAATCTAAAAGCTCCTTGGCATCAGCTTCATAAATAAGTTTTTCAGGCTGGATAGTGTGTCTATTAAATAATTTATTTTGAAAAATCTCTGCAGTTTGCATGGCACGCAGCGCGGAACTGGATACAACTATTTCTGGTTTCGGCAATTTTCCAACCACAATGTTCGTCATAAAATCTGCTTCTTGAATCCCTTTTTTGGAAAGCGCGCGATAAAAATCTGGCTTACCATTGGGCGCAGAAAATTCTGCATGGGCATGGCGAATTAAAATAAGATTTTTCATAAACTAAAACTATGTTTTTTCGACAGAATGATTAATTTTGTATGATATACTATTTTGAAACATTTCTCAAAGATATTATTTATACATGAAATTACCT
>ENA-OFCD01000930-OFCD01000930.1-metagenomes-genome-assembly--contig:-NODE-930-length-16756-cov-7.248428_pt1 | contig 16756 bp, 14 predicted proteins | sample MGYA00153392_OFCD01 | MGnify analysis MGYA00153392 | reverse complement strand
CGCCGAAAATCTGTTAGATGCGGTAATTGGTTTACCGAGCAATCTCTTCTTCGGTACCGGAATTCCGGCGGCGGTGTTGGTATTTAAGCGGAATAAACCAGACAACAAAGTGTTATTTATCGATGGCAGTCGGGATTATGCCGATGTGAAAACCCAGAACAATCTTCGGGCGGAAGATATCGCCAAAATTGTCGCGGCATACACCCAGCGGGAAACGGTGGAGAAGTACGCTTATTTGGCGGGGTTTGATGAGATTCAGGAGAATGATTTTAATCTGAATATTCCCAGGTATGTGGATACTTTTGAGGAGGAAGCGGAGATCGATATTGGGGCGGTACAGGCGGAGATTGATGATTTGGAGGAGGAGTTATCTAAGGTTAAGTTTCGGATGGTTGGGTATCTTGAGGAGTTGGGCTTATGATTCCTGATGGGTGGAAAATAGAATTACTTGGGGAATTTACGATCGTGAAGGATGGCGTTCATCAAACGCCAACTTATACAGAATCTGGTATTCCGTTCCTAAGAGTCACAGATATTCAAGATGAAAGTATAAATCTGTCAAAGACAAAATATATAAGCAAAGAAGAACATGAGAAAATAACCGCAAGACTGAAACCTACAAATGGAGATATTCTCTATTCAAAGAATGGAACTATTGGGATAACTAGGATCGTTGATTGGGATTGGGAATTCTCTTTCTTTGTAAGTTTAGCACTCCTTCGCTTTAAGAAGGATAGTTATTCAGTTCAATATCTTGCTCAATATCTTCAATCAGATTTAGCAAAAAGAGAGATATATCAAGGATCTAAGCAAGGAAGCGTAATCAATCTTCATTTAGAAGAAATACAAAAGTTTCGTGTACCTATTCCGCCGCTTTTAGAACAGTGTAAGATTGCGGAGGTGCTTGGGGTTTGGGATGAGTCTATCGATCTGCTGGAGAAGTTGATTGGGAGGGTTCGATCGCGCAAGCAGGGGTTGATGCAGCAGTTATTGACTGGTAAGAAGCGTTTTAAGGAGTTTGAGGGCAGCGAGTGGAGGAGATATCATTTTAAAGATATTTTCACACGAATAACTCGAAAAAACACAGTTAATAATTCTAATATCTTGACAATATCTGGCACTCATGGGCTGATAAATCAAAGAGATTTTTTTAACAAGCGAGTTGCTGCTGATAACCTTGATGGTTATTACCTAATAGAAAAAGGTGAATTCGCTTATAACAAGAGTTATTCTAATGGTTATCCTTTAGGTGCGATTAAAAGACTCGATCGATATGATGCGGGTGTCTTGTCAACTCTTTACATTTGCTTTGGACTTTCTAACTCTCTAGATAGTGGTGATTTTATGGCTCATTACTTTGAGTCAGAAATTTTCAATAAAGAAATTTATGGCATTGCTCAGGAAGGTGCTAGAAATCACGGGCTTCTGAATATTGGTGTTAATGATTTCTTTGAGTTGTTTCTTAGTATTCCATCACTTCCAGAACAGGAAAAAATTGCTGCTGTACTCTCTGCCGCCGATGAGGAAATATCAACGCTAGAAAAACAACTGGCTGCTTACAAACAACAGAAACTAGGTTTGATGCAACAGTTATTGACGGGGCACATCAAGATTTAGAGGATTTTCAGGATTAACAGGATTGGGGTGTTGGTGGGTGTCGGAAATTATGACCATTTTCGCATCCATCCAGCCATCCAAATCCTCTAAATCTAAACCATCCCCGCATCCCACAAACCACCTAATCCTGAAAATCCCGAAAATCCTTTAAATCCTGATGCGGATGTGGGGATGTGGGGGAATACTAGAAATGTCAGCATGGGTAATGGACTATGGAACTCAACGATATCACATATAAAATTAATGGCTGTGCGATGAAAGTCCATAATAAAATGGGCAACGGCTTTCAAGAATTCATCTATCAGCGATGTCTCGAAATTGAATTTACTAAAGCAAAGTTAAACTTTGGGAGAGAAATAGAACAAGATATTTATTATGACGGCACAATAGTGGGCACCCGCCGCGCTGATTTTATTGTTGAAGATTGTGTCATTGTCGAATTAAAAGCTGTAATTAGACTAGAGGATGTTCATCTAGCCCAGGCGAAGAATTATGTAGTGATGTATAATTTTCCAATCGGTTTATTGATAAACTTTGGATCTACCAGTTTGGAGTTTAAGAAAGTGTTTAATAATAACGATCGATATAATTCACAAAAGCATTTGATTTCTCAATCAGAATTAATGTAAAATAAAAATAACCATCCAGAGGTGTTATCATGACAAACCAGGAAATGTTAAACGAATTTTCCTCATTACCACAAGAAGCGCAACGACAAGTGATGAGCTTTATTGCCTTTTTGCGACATAACTATACCTCAACCGAGCCTAGTGTTCAGATCGCAGACTCTACATATCCCTCGCCCAAATTTTATGGTTGCATCGATGATGAAACCTTTGTGCGCCATCGCCAAGGCGAACAATCAGAGCGCGAACCGATCCTATGAAATTTTTACTCGATACCAATACCTGCATTATCTATCTGCGAGGTAAAAATTTAATATTGAAACAGAAATTGGAATCGATAAAAGTCCAAGATATCGCTGTTTGCTCGATTGTCAAATCTGAGTTATTTTACGGTGCGCTCAAGAGTGCAAAGCCAGAGCGAAATCTGGCTGCACAGCAGGAATTTTTAGCTCAATTTATTTCATTACCGTTTGATGACTCTGCAACAATGATATTTGGGACTATTCGCACTCGATTAGAAGCATTAGGAACTCCAATCGGCTCTTACGATTTACAAATAGCTTCGATCGCAATAAATTATAATTTGACTCTCGTTACCCACAATACCAGAGAATTTAAGCGTGTTAACGATCTACAACTCGAAGATTGGGAAATAGAGTAGCACACCCTATGCAATGTTTAACTGATGGTGGAGCAGGTGCGTTACGCTCCGCGATAACACACCCTACACAATTATTATGAACCTATCACCCATTGACTTGCGCGAAGTTATTTCTTCTCAAATTCCGGCTTTGGCTTTGCTCCAGAATATGGGCTATACCTACATCACGCCAGCCCAAGCTCTCGCACATCGTCAGGGAAAACGATCGAAAGTAGTGCTCGAAGATATCCTCACCGCCCAACTTCACCAGCTCAATCAGATCGAACATCGGGGTAAAATTCATCCGTTTAGTGATGCGAATATTCAAACCGCCGTCGCTGCAATTAGTCAATTTCCCTACGACGCTCTTTACACTACCAGCGCACAGATTTACGATTTATTAGTACTAGGTAAAAGCCTCGAACAAACCATCGATGGTGATAAGAAAAGCCATCAACTAAAATATATCGACTGGGAAAATCCCGCGAATAACGTCTATCACGTTACCGACGAGTTTGAGATCGAACGCCTCAATAGTACCCAAACTCGTCGCCCCGATATTGTGGTGTTTATTAATGGGATTCCGTTGGTGGCGATCGAATGTAAACGCCCAGATCTTAATGATGCAATGGGTGACGCAATTAGTCAACATCTTCGCAATCATCGCCCCGATGAGATTCCGCACTTTTTTTGTGTCACTCAATTGTTGCTGGCGATCGCTCAAAACTCCGCGCAGTATGGTACAACTTATACTGACAAAGAATTTTGGGCGGTGTGGAAAGAAGAAGCTACTCCCGAAACTTTTTCAGCCGAACTTTATGCTTTAATTAATGTACCTTTGTCTCAAGTACAGAGTCAGAAATTATTAAGCTGGCGTGAAGTTTGGGTACAGTCAAAGATTAAAGAATTGTGGGCGGCGGGAATTCGGGAAGTATCAGCCCAAGATCGAATTCTCTATAGTTTGTTAAATCCAGAGCGATTATTAGATCTGATTCATGGTTATATTTTGTTCGATGGGGGCACGAAAAAGATTGCCCGCTATCAGCAGTATTTCGCAGTTAAAGCTACAATCGATCGAGTCAAGCAAGTACGAGGTGATGCTTCTCGTCAAGGTGGGGTAATTTGGCACACAACAGGGAGCGGAAAATCTCTGACGATGGTGTTATTAGCCAAGGCATTAGTTAGAGAGAAGACTATTCTCAATCCTAAGATTATCCTAGTTAACGATCGAGTCGATTTAGATATCCAACTCAAAGATACATTTAATGATTGTGGTACTCAGCCGATTCAAGCGAGGAATGGGAAACACTTACTAGAATTACTCAATTTACCCAAAGCCGAAATCATCACCACCGTCATCGATAAATTTGACACTGTTGCGAGGGAAAAAGGGATAAATCCCAGCCCAAATATATTTGTTCTTGTTGATGAATCTCACCGCTCTCAATACGGACAGATTCACGCCAAGATGCGAAATGTCTTCCCCCATGCTTGTTATATCGGCTTTACAGGTACGCCATTACTGAAAAAGGATAAAAGTACCGCTCAGAAATTCGGCGGCTTTATTCACTCTTATACTATGCCCAAAGCCGTCGGCGATAAAGCGGTAGTTCCAATTGTCTATGAAGGTAGAGAGAGCGAATTTCAAAATACTGAAGCCGTCGATAAATGGTTCGAGCGGATTACTGCTGACTTGAATCCCGAGCAAAAAGCGGACTTAAAACGCAAGTTCAAAAGTGCCGAACCATTGTATGAAGCTGATGCACGGATGGCGGAAGTTGCTTATGATATCAGCGAACATTTCGCCAAGCATTTCAAAGGTACGGGTTTAAAAGGACAATTCGCCACCTCTAGCAAACGTGCTGCGATTACTTATCAAAGATTAATTAATGATTGGGGCAAAGTCAGAGCAGCAGTGATTATCTCACCCCCCGATACCCGCGAAGATAACGATAGTGTCAACGAAGCCGATCTCTCGGAAGTGCAACGCTTTTGGAAAGATATGATGGCAATTTATGGCACTCCCAAGCAATATCAAGACAAACTAATCGAGAAATTCAAGGGCGGCGATGGGGAAGACGCACCAGATTTAGTCATCGTCGTCGATAAATTGCTAACGGGTTTCGACGCGCCGCGCAATGCAGTTCTGTATATCGATAAACGTCTCAAAGAACATAATATCTTGCAAGCGATCGCTCGTGTCAATCGCGTCTTCGAGGACAAGGCTTACGGGCTAGTCATCGACTATCGGGGCATTTTTGGCGAAATGAACCAAGCCCTAGAAATCTATGCCGCCCTGGAACGGGAAGGGTTCGATCGCGAGGATATTGAAGGTGCCTTGGTAGATATGCGAGTAGAGATCGCTAAACTCCCCACGCTCCACGCTGCTATGTGGGACGTATTTAAAGGGGTAACAAATCGCCAAGATCATGAAAGTCTCCAGCAGTGGCTTCAACCCCAAGACAGGCGGGATGAATTTTATCAATGCTTGCGAGAATTTGCCAAAACTCTCAAACTCGCTCTCAGTAATGCCCACTTCCAAGCCGACACCCCCGAATCAACCAAACAACGCTATGCCCAAGACATCAAATATTGGCTCAATCTGCGAAATACAGTGAAGATTCGCTATGGTGAAATTGTTGACTACTCAGACTTTGAGAACCAAATTCGGCGGATGGTAGAAAAAGAAATCGGCGCGTCGGAATTTATCACCATCATCGCACCTGTGGATATTTTCGAGTTGGATCGATCGAATGCCGAGATTGAAAGCATTGCAGGGACAGCCGCTCAAGCCGACGCGATCGCTGCTAGAGTAAAAAAAGTCGCGATCGAACGGATGGAAGAAGATCCCGTATTATACCTGCGCCTGAGTCAATTAATTCAAACCGCGATCGATGCCCACCGCGCCAAACGCCTCGGCGACATCGAATATCTCCAACAAATGAGATCGCACCTAGAAACCGTCCGCAGTGGCGGAGCCGATAGCGTTCCCACAGCATTGCAAACCCGCCCCCAAGCACGGGCATTTTACAACGTCTTGCAAGCGAAATTATCTAGTAGCCTGGAGAGCCTAGAGACTGAAGTCTCTGCTCGTGATGCGAAGTCCGCCTACGCGGACTGCGGAACCCAATCAGTTGTTCGGGATGAAAAAGCTACCTATACAATAACCCAGTCCGCGAAGGCGGACTTTGCACCACTAGCCGCGATTTCAATCGACGGCGTTATCAATGGCAAGAGCAATAATTCAGACGTATTTGTATTATTATCGATCGGCATTGAAGACATTATCACCAAACATAAAATCCGCGATTGGCAACATAATCAAGATATCCAAAAGCTAATGATGAACGCAATCGACGATCTCGTTCACGACTTAAAAAAGACCCACAATCTATTTATTCCCTGGAGAGATTTAGACGAACTAATTGCCAAGATCCTCAAGATTGCTGAAAACTATGAAGTCAACTGAGATCCATCGCGTCCCTTATGGCAGCCAAAATATTACCTTCGCCCTCGAATATTCCCCGCGCAAAACCCTGGCGATCGAAATTCATCCAGATAGTAGTATTATCGTCAAAGCTCCTATAGATGCCACAATAGAATCGATCGAAGCTAAGATCGTGCGTCGCGCCACCTGGATTGCCCGCCAACAACGCCAATTCGCTAAATATGCCCCAACATTACCCGCCCCTGAATGTATCTCAGGCGAAGGTTATCGGTATCTGGGTCGTCAATATCGGTTAAAACTAATCGAAAGTCAAATTGACAAAATTCGGCTGTGGCAGGGCAGATTAGAAGTGAATACTCCCACACCATTTGACAGAGAACATGTAGAACGCTCGATCGCTAATTGGTTTCGCGATCGAGCCATGATAATATTTGATGAACGTTACCAATACTGTACTCAGTTAGTCTCTCCCTATGACATCCAAGGAAATAAATTTGAACTCCGTACCATGTCCAAACGCTGGGGAAGCTGTACCCCAAAAGGTAAAATCTTCCTTAATCCCTTACTAATCAGCGCGCCAAAAGATTGCATTGATTACGTCATCATTCACGAACTCTGTCACCTCCAGTTTCCCAATCACTCCACTAGCTTTTATCAGCTATTAGAAAGCATTCTCCCCGATTGGCACCAGCGCAAAGATCGGTTGAATAGTCAAGTAGAACTACGTCTAAAATATTAAACCGATCGATCTCAATTGGCTGACAAATTAACAAGTAACCAGGGGTATGTGCCCCTAACTTTTTAATCGATAACCGACACCGCGCACCGTTTCAAATAAATCGCCGCCTAATTTTTTCCGCACTATCAACTATCAACTGCTTGCGACTTACGCGTAGTCGTTGGCGTTAGCCTGCCGTAGGCATAGTATCAACTATCAACTGTTTAAGATAGTTGCTGGTAAGCGGCTAAATGCTAGATGCTCATTTTGTACCTCAACAAATACCGTATCACCTTCCTTAAAATCACCGCGTAGGATTCCTTTAGCGAGGATGGTTTCCAACTCTTTTTGGATCGTCCGCTTGAGTGGACGTGCGCCGTAAATTGGATCGTAGCCAGTATTGACCAAGAAATCGAGGGCAGATTCGGCTAATTTGAGCGATAATTTACGATCGGCTAAACGTTTTTCTAGTCGCCCAACTTGGATTTTGACAATACTCCGCAGTTGATTTTTTTGGAGACTGTGGAAGATGATTGTATCGTCGATGCGGTTGAGAAATTCGGGACGAAAATTGTGACCGAGAGCTTCTAATACGCGAGCTTTCATCTCATCATATTTAGATTCATCCCCCGCTAGATCCAGAATATATTGAGAGCCAATATTACTGGTCATAATAATTACGGTATTCTTAAAATCTACCGTCCGACCTTGGGAATCAGTCACTCGTCCATCATCTAGCACTTGCAGCAATACATTAAACACATCTGGATGTGCTTTCTCAATTTCATCGAATAGAATCACTGCATAAGGACGACGACGAATACTTTCGGTAAGTTGTCCCCCTTCTTCATAGCCAACGTAGCCAGGAGGCGCACCAATCAAGCGCGAGACGGCGTGTTTTTCCATATACTCGGACATGTCGATGCGAATTAGGGCATCATCCGCATCAAAGAGGTAGTTGGCGAGAGTTTTAGCTAATTCGGTTTTCCCTACCCCTGTAGGGCCGAGAAAGATGAAGCTAGCGATGGGACGATTGGGGTCGGATAGTCCCGCCCGCGAACGCTGAATGGCTTCAGCGACGGCGGTGACGGCTTCTTCTTGTCCGATGACGCGACGGTGGAGTTCGTCTTCGAGGAAGAGGAGTTTTTCCCGCTCGGTTTCGACTAGTTTTGTCAGGGGGATTCCCGTCCATTTGGAGATGATTTCGGCGATGTCGGCTTCGGTGACTTCTTCGCGGAGTAGGGATTTACCTGTGGTTTGAGATTGGGCGAGTTTGACTTCAGCGGTTTCTAGTTTGCGGTGAAGTTCGATTAGTTTGCCATATTTAAGTTCCGCAGCCAGATTGAGATCGTAGTTGCGTTCGGCTTGTTGGATCTCGATATTAATTGTGTCGATTTGCTCTTTGATGGTTTGGATCTCGGTGATAATATCTTTTTCGGATTGCCATTGGGCTGTGAGAGCGCGTTGCTCTTCTTTGAGATCTGCGAGTTCTTTTTCGATCTTTTGCAGACGTTCGCGCGCTGAATTAGAGGTGTCTTTATTGACCGATAACCGCTCCATTTCTAATTGCAGGACTTTTCGATCGATCTCATCTAATTCTTCGGGCTTAGAAGTGATTTCCATCTTCAGTCGAGCAGCAGCTTCATCCATTAGATCGATCGCTTTATCTGGCAAGAATCGATCGCTAATATAACGTGTCGATAATGTTGCCGCAGCAACTAGGGCATTATCAGAAATTTTTACCCCATGATGCACTTCGTAGCGTTCTTTTAAACCGCGCAAAATTGAGATCGTATCTTCCACACTCGGCTGATCGACATATACTTGTTGAAAGCGACGTTCTAGGGCTGCATCTTTCTCGATATACTTGCGATATTCATCGAGAGTTGTGGCTCCGATGCAACGCAGCTCGCCCCGTGCCATCATTGGTTTGAGCAAGTTGCCCGCATCCATTGCGCCCTGGGTAGCACCCGCACCCACCACAGTATGAATCTCATCGATAAATAAGATAATTTGACCTTGAGATTCTGTAACTTCTTTGAGGACGGCTTTGAGTCTTTCTTCAAATTCGCCGCGATATTTTGCACCCGCAATGAGGGCACCCATATCAAGTGAGATTAATGTGCGATCCTTGAGAGATTGGGGCACATCACCACTAATAATTCGCTGTGCTAAACCTTCAGCGATCGCAGTTTTACCGACTCCAGGTTCGCCAATTAAAACCGGATTATTTTTAGTCCGCCGCGACAAGATTTGAATCGTGCGTCGGATCTCATCATCGCGTCCAATTACCGGATCGAGTTTACCACGACGGGCAAAATCAGTTAGATCCCGTCCATATTTAGAAAGCGATTCATACTTACCTTCAGGATTTTGATCGTTCACTTTTTGACTACCCCGAATTTGAGAGACGATCGTTTTTAACTTACTTTCTTCTAATTTAAATTGGGAAAATAACTGCTTGCCAAAGCGATCGTCTTGAGGGTAAGCTAGTAATAAGTGTTCGATCGAAATAAAGTCATCATTATATTCTTTACGATACTTATCGGCTCTGTCGAGTAATGTATCTACACTTCGCCCCAGATACACCGAGCCAATCGTCCCAGAGATCTTCGGCTGCTTCTGAATATAGTTTTCCAGCTCTTGCCGAAATTGACTCAGATTTACCCCTGCCTTGCTCAGGATACTAGTTGCCAAGCCATCTTGATCTAGCAGTGCTTTGAGGAGGTGCTCTGACTCCATTTGCTGCTGCTGGGCAGCCTTAGCGACATCTAAAGTATTGGTGACAGCCTGCCAAGCCTTTTCAGTGAATTGCTGAGGATTGTTTGGTTGCATAATGCGACTGGGAATAAAATTTTTATATAAGCAACCTTCATGATGGAGAGGTTCACTCTGGTTGCTTCTTCATTGTAGTGAGTTCGATCGATCTACTAGGATCGGTATTTACGATATAGCTGCTAAGTATTTCCGAAATTATTAAGGTTAGATCTCGATGGGTATCTACCTGTGAGCCGCTAATTATCTGGGAGTTGCCAGTTAATCACGGGTTTACCACTAGCAGTTAAAGCTGCATTAATCGCCGAAAAAGGCTTACTCCCAAAAAAGCCATTGCGGGCAGAAAGTGGCGAAGGGTGCGCCGATTGAATCACTGTATGTCGGGTGGTATCGATTAATTTCAGCTTCTTTTGGGCGTATGCACCCCAGAGTACAAATATCGCTGGCTCTGATTTTTGGTTGATTTTACCAATCACTGCATCCGTAAACTTTTCCCAACCTTTATCTTTGTGAGAATTTGGCGTATGTGCTTGGACAGTTAGCACCGCATTTAACATCAAAATTCCTTGTTTAGCCCAAGGTACTAGGTATCCATGATTAGGGATTTTGAATCCGACATCATCCCTGAGTTCCTTAGAGGTTGTTTGAAAAGTATAAAGCGACACTTGACTAGCCCCCCCAAGTCTGGGGGGAACTAGAGTCAAAGTCCCCCAGACTTGGGGGATTTAGGGGGATTCTCTAGGGTGTATGGGTAACAAAACAGACTTTTCAAACAACCTCTTATAGATATTTACCAGCGAAGGTGGTGTCTTGATACCTGGATTGACTGAAAAACATAAGCCATGCGCTTGATTATTGTCATGATAAGGATCTTGTCCGAGCAATAAGACGTTGACATCTTCATAAGGTGTCAATTCAAAAGCCGAAAAGACATCCTCTGCTGCTGGGAAAATAGTTTGAGTTTGTCTTGCTGTGATGAGAAAATCTTGGAGCTGTTGAAAGTAAGGTTTGTCAAACTCTGGGGCGAGGACTTTTCGTCGCTTTTTTATTCTGCGGCGTTTTTATGTCTAGGGTTCCCCCCGAATAAAAAAACGCCCCTGTCGGGGAACCCCAGAATAAAAACGCCGCTTCATGCCTGCCCAAAGCGAGACTAAGCTTCTTAATTAGGATTGCTATGGTGCATCACACATGTTTGTAATAAGCTCCCCGATTTCACAAAGAAGTCGAGAAGCTGTGATGCTGTGCTGTTTAGATAGTGGTGCTAGCTGTTAGGTTGCCCACTTTGGATTTAATTGATGTCAAAAAATTCTTTAGCAACTGTTTGCCGGAATTAGTCAAAATACTTTCAGGATGAAATTGTACCCCTTCAATGTGGGGATAATCCCGATGACGAACGCCCATAATCGTGCCATCTTCCACCCAGGCATTGATTTCGAGACAGTCTGGACAGGTGGCTCGATCGATGACTAGACTATGATAGCGAGTAGCTGTAAACGGATTGTCTAAGCCTGTAAATACACCAGTACCATCGTGGTAGATTTCCGAAGTTTTACCGTGCATCAAAATCGGTGCGGCGATGACATCACCACCAAAAACTTGACCGATACTTTGATGTCCTAGACACACGCCCAAAATTGGATACTCTGTACCCAATTGGCTGATAATTTCCAGCGTAATCCCCGCAGCTTCTGGACGACCTGGGCCAGGGGAGATCAAGATTCCGTCGGGATTTAGACTTATAATCTCTGAGATGGTAATGCGATCGTTCCGATGAATGCGAATATCTTCAGCAATGGCTAGTTCCTGTCCGAGTTCGCCCAAATATTGGACGAGATTGTATGTGAAGCTGTCGTAATTATCTATAACTAAAATCATGCGTTACACTAGTCCAACCTTACTCAGTGTAACAGGATCGCCGATCGATTCAAACTTAAATATTAATCGGGTAGCTAGAATTACAACCCGTACCTATTAATGAGCAAATAGCAATACAACTAATTTAGGTGCAACCAGACAAAAACCTACTAGTACAGAGGCAAAAGCCGAAATTAGCACAGCACCAGCAGCACAATCCTTGGCAATCTTGGCGAGTTCGTGATAGGTTTGCCCCACAGTGAGATCGACAACAGACTCGATCGCAGTGTTTAATAGTTCCAGGGTCAAAACTAGACCACTAGTAATGCAAATCACCGCCATCTCCACTCCAGTCAATTGTAAAAGAGCACCGATGGTAATTGCCAAGGTACCCATCACGCAGTGAATCCGAAAGTTTCTTTGAGTGTGAAAGGCATACGTCACACCCGCCGCAGCATATTTAAAACTTACACCAATACTAGTGGCTACTCGCCAAGCTTTAATCCTGTTTTGATGTGAAGAAGTAGATATTTTGCTATTCATATCTGGTTGGATTGAATTATTTAACGATTCGTCCAGTTTAATCTGCATAGACGGTTACTCCCAGAGGGAAAATAATGATTTATTGGTCAGATGAGTCACACATATAGCTGAAAAGTCTCATTTCCCATTGAGGAACAAGATCTATAGACCGCTACGCGCGAGGAAAGTTTCCTGCTGTTGTAACATTATCAGTAAACTTGGCTCATCGGGGTGATCCCATCCCAACAGGTGTAGTAGTCCATGACTAGCCAACCAAGCCAATTCCTTTCTCAAAGCATACCCATGTTCGGGGGCTTGTCTAACAGCAGTATCAACAGAAATAATAATGTCACCGAGATACAGGGCATCGTCGGCTGCGTCATCCTCTATTTCAGGAAAATCGACTTCCATTGCGGCAAAAGATAAGACATCAGTTGGTCGGTCTTTTTGCCGGAATTGCGAGTTTAGAGCTTGGATTTCTGCATCGGTAGTGAGGCGGAGACTCAACTCATAACTATCGGCTGGTGGTAAGTCCAATCCTGGTGTCTGCAACCAGTCTTGAAACCAACTTACCCAGGTAGTTTCGTCGATGGTACTGGGTTGATAAAGATCTTGGACGATTAATTCTAGATTCATCTAGGAAAATTGGTGGTGATGGTCAAGAGCCAATCATCAATAGCTACTTATCTGGTCAGATATGCTAGTCCGACAAATAGTGTCAACAAGCCAATCGCACTCAGAGCGAAGTGCTGGAGTGACTTACCACCCTTTTTGACCATGTTTCGCATGGCGTATTTGACAAATTTGGATTTGAGTTCTTCTGGTGTTGGCGGGGCTTCCATCACCTTAATCGGTTTGCTAATGTCATCCCTGGGGGCGGCGATGACCGCAGTGGCTTCGGCGATATTTTTGTCTGTGGGTGTATCACTCATAATAGCGGTCGCTACAATAATATAAATTGAGTTTATTTACCTAGATCTTACCGCATCAATTATTTGCTTTCTGTAACAATTTTACAAAAAATTCTGAGGATCGACATCAATTGTCATTTTGACCACATTGGAACATTTAGTTCTGAGCAATTCCCAATCGGGTAAAGTTGCAGTACCATTGGCTAGATATTTGAGCATAATCTGCCAACGGTAGCGATTACTGACTCGCATCACCATAGCTGGTGCGGGGCCTAATACTTCATAGTGTCCACTAATTGCCGCATCATTGAGAGCTACGCCAATTTCAGTTACAGTTTGTTCGACCGCTGCGGCATCCAGGCTGCTAAACCTCAACAAAATTAGTTTGCCGTAGGGCGGATAGTCTAGTACCTGACGCTCAGGCAACTCGGCGGTAATAAATGCGGCGTAATCATGCTTGGTAACAGCGGCGAGGACAGGATGTTCGGGATTATAAGTTTGAATAATTACCTTTCCCGCTTCATCCCCGCGTCCAGATCTCCCCGCGACTTGGGTGAGGGTTTGAAATGTCCGTTCGGCGGCGCGATAATCCGATAGGTGTAATAAGCCATCAGCAGCAATTACCCCCACCAGGGTGACTTGTGGTAAGTCCAATCCTTTAGTGAGCATTTGAGTACCAACGAGTAAATCGGCTTCGCCACGGACGAATGCGGTCAAAATCTGGCGATGTGCGCCTTTGGTACGAGTAGTATCGCTATCAAACCGCAGACATTTGAGTTGGGGAAACTCTCTGTCTAATTCTTCCACAATTTTTTGGGTACCACTACCAAAGAATTTGAAATAGGCTGAGTCGCACTCAGGACACTTGCGGGGCTGGGGTTGAGAGTGATTGCAGTAGTGACAGCGTAACTGGGCGTGTTCGGCGGCTCCAGGCTGATGATAGGCGAGGGAAACGTCACAGTTGGGACACTCACACACATAGCCACAACTCCGACAGGACACGAAGGTGCTATGTCCGCGTCGATGGATAAATAGTATCCCCTGTTGTTTGTTTGCCTGCATTTGCCGCAATGCTTGGGCGAGTGGACGACTAAATATGCTGCGGTTTCCCTGCTGCAATTCCTGTCGCATATCGACGATTTCTACTGGCGGTAGGGGACGAGATTGGACTCGTGTAGGGAGGGAAAGATAGTAGGTAGATGGTTGATTTGCGGTGACATTTACCCAAGTTTCTAATGAGGGAGTAGCCGAACCGAGAATCAAGGGACAGGATTCTAATTGAGCGCGCCATTTGGCAATATCTCTAGTCTGATAGGTGGGGGCTGGTTGGTCTTGTTTGAAACTAGAGTCGTGTTCTTCATCTAAGATGATAAGTCCTAAATTAGGTAATGGCGCAAAAATTGCCGATCGAGTGCCGATGATAATTTGATTGGTTGGGGTCAACATTTGTCGCCAAGTATCATAACGTTCGCCATCGCTGAGGGCACTATGATAAACACAGACTTTATCCCCAAATCTCGATCGAAATCTATCTGTCAATTGTGGTGTTAAACCAATTTCGGGAACTAGCACTAATACCGATCGACATTGTGCTAAGATTTGCTCGATCGCTTGGAGATAAACTTCAGTCTTCCCCGAACCCGTCACGCCGTGTAATAGCACCTGGGCAAATCCTGAGAGCTGATTAATCGTCTCTAATGCCACAGCTTGATCGCTGGTAAGTACCTTCGCCTTTTCTTGTTGAAATATGCCCAGTTCTTGCTCGGAGCGAAGTTTCTCTTTATTAACGATCGCAATATAACCTTTGTCGGCAATATTCTTTAAAACTGCGGAACTTTTGCTATCGATTAGTTTTAATAAGTCCGACTGCCATAATTCACCATGATACTGTTTTAAGATCTCGACTACTTTTCTTTGTCGCTCGTTTAGATCGCTGCCGACTAGCTCGGATGTTAAAATTACAGCTTTTTGTAATTTGGGATGTTGAGTTTTTCCTGATTCCAAATAAGATTCAACTAATTTGCGATCGAGTAATTCTTTCAAACCCCTTCTTGCCTGTGGCACCTGCTTTTGGATATGCTGCCAACTATAATTCCTGGCAGGATGTGAATTTAATAGATTGATAATTTGTTTAGCAATATGGCTGAGAAAAACACCTGAATTTGAATCGTCCATCGAGTCTAAATCAGAGATACACGCCCGAATTCGTCTCTGCGATCGAGTCAACAATCCAGGCGGCAGGGCAACTTTAATGACTTGAATTAATGGTGTATAATAATATTCAGCAATCTGAGTTAGCCACTGCCAATAATTAGCTTTAAACAATCCAGATGCTACCACATCATCGATATCTTTGATTTTATCGATCGACATACCATCTGGCAATCGATCGACAAATCTAATCGCAATTCCGCCAACTATTTGCCCACCTAATGGCACACTGAGAATATCACCAGCCCGAATACTCAGCCGTTCTGGTACATTATATGTAAATAAAGCTTGAATACCCGGACAATCTACCAATACTTCTACCAGCCCATGTGCCTTTGTCCCGATAGCGTATCCGGTAATCGGTTCGGATACCATACTCGGAGTAGACAGATCGGAATTCCACATTGGATTAGATGTTAGATGTTGGGTATTAGAGATGAAGTATTCTCAAATTATAAGACTACTATCGCTCGTTTTCTTAGATATACTTAACGATTTTAATAAATTTTAAATCTACCCCGGTCGCAGATGAAACACTTATTATTAACTAGGCTTCAAGGTGCATTAATTGGTGCAAATACTATCTATAGCGATCGGCAACAGATCTCACCAAATCAACTAATGTTAGATACTAATTTAGCATTAATGGACGGGATGAGTAGCTTAACTCGTCATGGTAAATATGAGCTGCAAGATTGGACAGAAAATATTTTTACAGATATTCCCAATCCAGAACGAGCGATGGTCGCAATGCTACCACTAATGTTATTTTTTCATGACGATCGAGTCAAACTCCGCGAAATTTTAGTCAACGTCAGCCATAGTTGGCAGCTAGACTGGGAAACCTGCTCTAGTGCAGTTGCCATCGGATACATTATATCTCGATCGCTAACAGAATCTCTCAACTCTAGAACGATTGCCCAACTCCTAGATGAGATGCCCAATCTCCATCCACGCATATTTCAAGAACTTAGCACGATCGAGCGGTCTGGCGATCGCACTAGCTTACATCAAGTCGCCCAACGATTAGCGATCGACTCACACCCGATGATTACCCAAACAGTCCTGGCAATTTACTGCTTTCTATCCACTCCCGAAGACTTTAGTTTGGCAACTCGTCGCGCTTACCATTCACAGTCCCAATCCCAGCTTACCTGTGCTTTGACAGGCATCCTCGCAGGTGCTCACAATAGTCTTACAGGTATTCCGCTCAACGGTTACATTGCGACTCAGGAAAAGGAGCAGTGGCTATTGGCAGCAGAAAGCCTGTTAGCTGCTTGGGCAGGAGTCTATCAAGAACTACCATCGGCTAATTCTGCTCATTCTTTGGCTGTAGCATCACCCAGAGTCATCCAGCGACGAGATTAGTGAAACTTATTCCTACTCCCTTCCCAGTGACAAATTAGACATCTGGGCTAGGGGTGAATGGTGGAT
>ENA-OFCD01000929-OFCD01000929.1-metagenomes-genome-assembly--contig:-NODE-929-length-16780-cov-3.234918_pt1 | contig 16780 bp, 13 predicted proteins | sample MGYA00153392_OFCD01 | MGnify analysis MGYA00153392 | reverse complement strand
CAGTAGTACAGCTATCCCAGCGGAATTAGTGCGCGGTATGAAATTTCTTACCCATAGAGTTTTTAACTCGTACCATTCTGAAACCGCAATGTTACGTTACATTCGAACCTTATCCGATCGCGATCTCGCTCTTGATAGAACGATGATTCCCCTCGGCTCCTGCACAATGAAGTTGAATGCAACGACAGAGATGATCCCAGTGACTTGGCCGGAGTTCTCTTCCCTGCACCCGTTTGCTCCAGCTGATCAAAGTTTAGGTTTCCGCCGATTGATTAAAGAGCTATCAGATTGGCTCATCGCAATCACAGGTTACGACGCGGTTTCTCTGCAGCCAAATGCGGGATCCCAGGGGGAGTTTGCCGGGCTCTTAGCTATCCGTAATTATCTAGACGCCAGGGGAGAGACCGAGCGGGATATTTGCTTGATTCCATCTAGTGCTCATGGAACTAACGCAGCAAGTGCCGTTATGGCTGGCATGAAGGTGGTTGTCGTAGATTGCGATGAAGCAGGGAATGTCTCTGTCGATGATATTAAGGCGAAGATTGCAGAGTTCAATGATCGTTTAGCTGCTCTCATGGTTACCTACCCTTCCACTCACGGAGTCTTTGAGGAAGCAATCTCAGAGATTTGTGGGCTCGTGCACGATGCGGGCGGTCAGGTTTACGTAGATGGAGCAAACCTCAATGCGCTAGTTGGACTGGCACAACCAGGAAAGTTTGGTGCGGATGTTTCTCACCTTAACTTGCATAAGACATTCTGCATTCCACATGGCGGGGGAGGACCGGGGGTAGGTCCTGTTATTTGTAGAGCTCATCTAGCTCCTTTTCTCCCCAATCATCCGCTGGACCTGACGGTTGGCCCCGCTACGGGTCCGGGTCCAGTTAGCTCCGCACCCTTTGGCTCAGCAGGAATTTTGCCAATCTCATGGAGTTACATTCAGATGATGGGTGGAGAAGGGCTCACAAAGGCCACTGAAGTAGCTATTCTTTCGGCCAATTACATCGCTAAAAAGCTAGATCCCCACTTTCCTGTCCTCTACAAAGGCGCGCACGGCTATATCGCCCACGAATGCATCCTTGACTTGCGCGAAATCACCAAGAAAACAGGCGCAACTGTGGACGATGTGGCTAAACGTTTGATGGACTATGGATTTCATGCACCGACGGTCAGTTTTCCAGTCGCTGGAACGATGATGATTGAACCGACCGAATCGGAAGATATCGGTGAGATTGATCGATTTATCAGCGCCATGGTCTCAATTCGGGCAGAAATATCAGATATTGAACACGGTGAGCTCACGACCGAGCAGTCTCCACTACGTTTTGCGCCCCACACAGACAGTGATCTACTTCGCAGCGATTGGGATCGTAAGTACTCCAGAGAGATAGCTGCCTACCCCCTCGGAAGCGACCAAGAGATGACCCACAAGGGCAAGTACTGGCCTTCTACCGGGCGTATCGATGGGGTCTTTGGAGATCGCAACCTAGTCTGTTCATGTACCCCGATTGCAGAGTTGGCGATTAACCGCTGAGTTTGAGCCTGCTGGTCACTGCAGGTGGGGGGAGGCTCAATCTGGTTACCGTTGTGCCTCCGTTTCTTTTAACTTTACATAATGTAGATTATCGGCGATTGAGAATACGTTGCAAACCCCATAACGTGGTCTTGCTCCAAGCTTCATAGACGATTTTTCTACTCATCTTTGAACTGCCGGCTACTCGTTCGACAAAGGTAATAGGTCGCTCGGCGATGCGTCGCCCGTTGGCCGCAGCGATTCGTACGATCTCAATTTGAAAGCCATACCCAATGGTCTTTAAATCTGCCGCCAAGATATCTGTCACTAATTGTCGACTTAAAACGCGATATCCAGATGTGAGATCGCGATATGAGACCCGCAGGGCCAGAGCAGCATATTGCGTTCCAAAACGGGAGACCAACCGGCGCGAGAGCGGCCAATTAACGACCGATCCACCTTCCATCCAGCGAGTCCCGAGTACTAAGTCATAATCCAAAGCCGTTTCCAGAAGGGTATTAAGTTCTTCAGGCTGATGACTTCCATCAGCATCCATCTCGACAAAGTACTGGTACCCCCTCTGGTGTCCCCAGGTGAAACCTGCCAGATATGCGGGACCCAGCCCACCCTTTCCGGGGCGATGAAGTACAAACGTTCTCTCATCTACCAGCCCATCTGCAATCTTTCCCGTACCATCCGGGGAGTTGTCATCGACTATAAGAATTTCCACGTTGGGCGCGGCTACTCGCAGACGTTGGATCACCTCGGCGATATTGAGCGCTTCGTTATAGGTCGGAACTATGACGAGTACTGAAGGGCCTACCAATTAAGCGCTGCGATCATCCGGTCTATTGAGCTTCCCAGACCATAATCCTCTTTGAACTGCCAGATCTTCTCCATGTTCACAGGCCGCGTTGGCATCGCTATGGACATAGGAGGGATTGGAACATCTAGGGCGCAGTGCACAATCTTGGGTGCTATAGCTATGTACTCTGCTCCTGCAATCAGCTTCTTGCAAAGGTTGGATGTAAGTCGTTCATCTGCGGCGTGTGCCGCTTCTAGAGCTTCCTCAATGGTTTGAAAATGATTGGCGATATGGGCAGCACCCTTTTCGCCTATGCCGCGAACACCAGGTAACCCATCTGAGGCATCTCCCCGAATCATCGCGAAAAGAGCGTACCTCTCCCCCGGAATTCCATATTTATTACTCACCCATCCTCGGTCAACAAGATCGTGGTTTGAAATTCCCTTAGCAAGATAAACGATCTTTACCCGCCTCTTATCATCAACTAATTGAAATAGATCACGATCACCGGTCGCGACAAAAGTAGGGCCTCGTTCTTTGACGCTGAAGGTCGCCATAATGTCATCGGCCTCATAATCATCAACTCCGACCATGGGAATACCAAAGGCTTCCAGGAGGTCCAACAGGATGGGAATCTGCGGACCCAAAGTATCTGGCTCCTCTTCTCCCCCACTTTCATCCAATCGATTCGCTTTGTAGCCGGGAAAGAAATCTACCCGCCAACTAGGTCTCCAATCACCCTCTAAGCAAGCCACCAATCGAGAAGGTTGATACTGAGCGATCAGCCGTGAAGACATTTCTAGGAAGCCCTTAATTGCATTGATTGGTTCACCGTGCGGGGATAACAAGGTGTCGGGCATTCCATAATAGGCGCGATACCAGAGTGATGCGCTATCTAGTAACAGGAGGGTCATGCGACAATCCCTGCGTAGGAAACTATGCCCCTATCGATTCTCTTAAGAGCGTTTTCAACGGTATGAGCTAAATGTGGTGAGGCGTTTCCAATCTGACGAAGTAGATCGATGATCTGCTTCATTGAGCGTACAAAATCGCCAACGGTAAGTTCAGTTCCGCGCAGAATTGCACCAAGTGAGTGCCCAGTTGCCCAGCGATATGAAGCCCAACAGAAGGCGAGATCGGGTTCACGCATCGGTTCCAATCCGATTTCCACCTCATTGCTATGAATGAGGGACCATTGATGGATTAAATCGTTTAGTGATTCTTCCACCGCACCTTTTGGAATTTTCGGGGATTCATCGCGACGCGCTTCAAAAACTAGGGCAGAGAGGACAGAAACCATCTCGGGTCCATCTAATGTATCGAAACTCCCCCGCTTGATGAGTTCCGCGATGAGAAGATCCGTCTCGCCATAGATCTTCGCCAGCAAGACCCCCCACTCCGTGATCTGGCCATTTTGTAAATAGCCTGATCGTTCCAGCATGATCTGAACTCGATCAAAACGCTTGGCTATGAGGTCGGTCCTATTGCTCACTCGTTCATCTAAACCACGCGTCTCGCGCTGCAGACGGTCTACCTTTTCAGCTACCCGTGAATGTGCCTCTCGATCTCCGCAAGAGTGACAGGGATGAGATTTCAGGGCTTTTCTGGCCGCGATCAACTCATCTTCAGCGAGGATCCGTTTACTCTTGGTAAGTTTGGCAAAACTCTTCTCCGTTGCCTTTATCTCTGATCGAATCTCGGCATACTCTTCAAAATCTCCAGCATGACAGCTCATCGTCTCGCGCAACTCTTCCATCGCCTTCTGGTTACGTTTAATTTGGCGCGCCAGCCCTACCACCGCTTTATCGGCCTGATATTGCGCAAAGGAGGATTCTAAAGATTCTCGAGCGCTCACACTTCCGAAGCGGGAAATCAAGTTAATAGTCATGTTATAGGTCGGCTTGAAACTACTCTTAAGTGGATAAGTTCTAGTCGATGCCAACCCCGCGACGGAACCCGAATCAATCTCTTTGCTCCACAGGATCACGGCATTGCCCTCAATATCAATTCCTCGTCGACCTGCTCTTCCGGTCAATTGGGTAAATTCACCGGGCGAGATAGCCACATGCGCTTCCCCATTCCACTTCACCAATTTCTCCAGCACAACTGTGCGCGCTGGCATGTTAATTCCTAGCGCCAACGTTTCAGTTGCAAACACACATTTCACGAGGCCTCGCTGAAACAGCTCTTCGACGGTCTCCTTGAATGAAGGAAGTAGGCCAGCGTGGTGTGCCGCGATCCCTCGCTCCAGTCCATCTAGCCACTGAGAAAACCCTAAAACGACCAGATCTTCTTCTGGAATATTAGCGGTAGCGCGGAATACGACTTCTCGGATCTGACTTCGCTCTTCTGCATTGGTTAATCGAATTCCGGCAACCAAGCATTGATTCACCGCAGCAGTGCACGCGTTACGTGAAAAGATGAAGGTGATAGCGGGAAGTAAGCTCTCTCTGTCGAGTTTTGAAATGACTTCTGCGCGCCCAAGCTGTTTGACGTTCGGTCCCCGATCATTCCAGCCTGAGTTTCGGCCCTGTCCCTTATGTCCAGAGTTCGCCCCTCGAGTATTTCTGAAACTCTCCTTCTCGAGGCGCACGATCTCTGGGTTAACTCGCCCGTCATCGACAAAGAGATCGAGAAGGCGGTTATTAAATAGGACATGCTGATAGAGAGGTACGGGACGATTTTCAGAGACGATCACATCCGTATTCCCCCGAACCTCATTGAGCCAGTCTCCGAACTCTTCGGCGTTGGAAACTGTCGCCGAAAGAGAGGCGACTTGAGTGGTTTCCGGAAGGTGGATCAAAATCTCTTCCCAGACCGCTCCACGGAACTTATCAGCGAGGTAGTGCACTTCATCCATGACAACAAATTGCAGATTCTGTAGGGTCCTAGAATCGGCGTAGATCATATTTCGTAATACCTCGGTCGTCATTACCACGATGTTTGCTTCAGAATTAATGCTGGTATCACCTGTTAGAAGTCCAACGTTCTTCTCGCCAAACATCTCCTTAAAATCCGCAAACTTCTGATTTGAAAGCGCCTTGATGGGTGCGGTGTAAAAGCATTTCTTACCCTGCTGCATTGCGAGATACGCGGCGAACTCTCCCACGACGGTCTTGCCTGCCCCCGTGGGAGCGGCAACCAGCACTCCCCTACCGGATTCCAGTGAGTGACAACCACTCACTTGAAAATCATCCAAGGGAAAGTCGAAGCTCGAGGCGAAGGCACTCGTGGCTTTAAATGAATTTCGCAATTGTGCTGCGGCAAATCTTTCAGCTGGCGTGCTCACCCGCGAAATACTTGCAGAGTTTGCTGCGCTAGGCAGACGCGGATGGGAAGTTCGGCGATCCGCTCTCCATCAGCGTATGCGGTTGTCACCCCGGAAATTAAAACTTCTCTACCGGTCACAAAGTGAACTTTTGGATCTTTCACATGTGAACCAAAGAAAACTCGAGGAAAGACCGCTAACAATCGCAGTGGACTTACTTCGTCAACAATCATGAGATCAAGATACCCATCATTATTCTTAGCATGCGGCGCGATCTGCATCCCACCCCCATAACTCGTTCCATTGGCGATACAGACCAGCGATGCACGACGATATTGCTTGACCCCATCAATGGAGATCTCGAAATCAATTGCGTGAAATCTCCACACCTTCTGAAAGACGGCGACAATATATTTAACTTTTCCTTTAATAACTTTGAAGTTATTGGCTCTCTCATTGACCACTGAGTCAAATCCAGTGCTGAGCACTTGAACAAAAGGTGTCTCAAGGTTTGAGTGATAGATCATCCCCACATCTATCCCAGAACTCCCTCTGTTCACGGGTAGCTCCAAAAGAGTAGAAATTCTCTTCCTGTGCAATCCCAGGGTTCGTGCAAAATCATTTCCTGTTCCAGCGGGAACGACCAAGAGAGGGAGGGAATGTTTAAGAAGGGTAGGAAGCAGATCATGGATAAGGCCATCTCCACCCACAGAAATCAGAAGATCAAATGGTGAGGTCTGGGAAAGACGGGAAACTTCGATGAGAGATTGAGCTCGTGAGGCTTCTTCTACATAAACGATCTCGTGTGCCGATTGCGCGAGATGCTCTCGAACACGACTACCTACAATCGCACCCTTGCCGCCCCCGGAGGTCGGGTTGATGACTACCAACGCCTTCACTCCCCGCTCCTCCTGGCCCGGCGACGATCATTGAGCAGAGCGATCCCGCCGGAGGCAAAATAGAAACCCACGAGCGGAAGCGCCAGTAACCCCATCGTGAGTGGATCGCTCGTGGGGACAAATGTTGCTGAGAAGAGCGTGATGCCAAAGACCGCAACGCGCCATGGTTTAAGGATCGATCGTCCGGAGAGAACGCCGGCGAAGTTAAGGGAGACGAGAAGAACAGGGAGTTCGAATGCCAAACCAAAAACTAGAATTAAATGTAGAACAAAGGTGAGGTAGTCACTGAACTTGATGAGGTTGGAAAGCGTAGTAGGGGTGAAGCCGAGTAAGACTTTGATAGCGAGCGGCAAAACCCAGTACGCGAGTGCAGCCCCAGAGATGAAGAACGGCGTTGCCGTCGCAATAAAAAAAATACTGTATTTTTTCTCGCGACTATGCAGAGCGGGAGCCACGAAGGCCCATAATTGATAGAGCCAAATAGGCGAGGCTAAAATCACCCCAGAGACGATCGCTACTGAAATCTGCAGGTTTAGGGGTCCCAGAACTCCATCAATGTAGAGAACTCCGCAGTGATGCGTTGTAGACGCAGCGCGAGTGAGATCGCAGACCGGTTTGGTAAGAATTCGGACTATCTTGGAGTAGAAAACCCACCCTAGAACGCCGAAAATAGCGATTGATAGAGCAGAACGGATCGTGCGCTTGCGGAGCTCACGAAAATGCTCCAGCAAGGACATCCGACCACTATCTTCAGTGGTCACTCGCTACTTCCTAGTTGGAGGGAGTTGAAGAAGTACCGCCGTCGGTGTTCTTCTCTTCAGGGGCCTTCAACTCATCTTTAAAGATCCTAAGTGATTTTGCAACTGACTTGGCTGATTCCGGGAGTCGTTTTGCTCCGAAGAGCACTACAAAGACAAGAACGACAATCACAATATGCCAGGGCTTGAGGTCTCCCATTTATCTTCCAATCTCGAGGTAGATCAATCTTACTGGTAATTGGCCAACGCGCCCGCGATTCGGTGCTGGAGCAGGTCTGCTAGTTCACGCGGTTGTATAACTAATACGGGGGTAGGCCACGCGAGAAGAGTCCTAGCAATCCATTCCCCCAGGCTGACACGCAACGTGATGCGGTATGACGACCCCAGCTCAATGAAAGAGGTAACGATTTCGTTATGTTTTTCCATGAAGAAAAGGCCATCCGCTCCGAGTTCAACCACGATCTCCTCTGCCGTGGTCTGGCTAGGAGCGAAGGCAAAATTCTTAGCAAAGTCATGATTGATATCTCCTGGAGTAATCCTCACTATTCGGTCAACCCTAAAAGTGCGGGAATCACGCTCTGAAATTGCGATGGCCTGGAGGTAGGCGATGCCATCATGAAAGGTAAGTGAGAGTGGGAATATTTCTCGAGAGGTCACTAAATCGCTGGATGCGGAATTATATTCAATAGTCAACGCTTGATGAGCGCCAATCGCCTGCGAAATTTCGATGACGTGGGTGGACTCCTGTACCGCATCTGTGATGGTGATTTTAGAAGTGATTTGGTCACCCAATATTGTGGTAATTCGTTTTTGCAGCGCTGAGATAGCGGAACGTTCCGTTGCATCCATTGATAACTCAGCAAGAAGTTGCAAGCCAAGTAGGAGGGTCATCGCCTCTAACTGAGTGAGAGAGCGTGGTTGGTCAAGAACTTGCGGATCTGTTACCGAAACATATTCTGGATCCTGATAATCGATATCAAGCAATTCGAGGTGAGAATAACCGGGCAATCCGCACATATGAAGTAAGGAGAGATCCTTGGAGATCTGGGTCGGCGTAGAGTGAAAGCGCTGGGCGATTTGAACCACAGAGAGACCAGGGTTTTTGGAGATAAAAGGGATTAAATTCAGGGCTCGAGAGACTCGATCCAAAGCGGTCTCGCTCATAATTTGCTCCTGAGGGTGTCTTGCAGTTCTTTCACCTTCTCATTAGGTTTCTCCAACACAATGTCAGAACCAAACCAGAGAATTTGTTCCAACCAAGTGGATCCCAATCCGAATTCAATTCGATCCCACTCCCCATCTATTGCTGTGGCCGCCCTTTGCGCGAGGGCACGTAAACTCTGGCAGCGACCGACTCGAACGCGGGCGGTAAATTCAATCTTTGCCTCTTTTTGAAGCATGATGAGGTGCTTTGAAATCGAAAAATCATCGGGAACGGTGAAGGCACTTGGCGCGCTCTTAAAAGTTATTTCCGAGATAATTCGTGAAACCTTAAAGACCCTCATCTCCTCTTTATCTAAATCCAAACCGACTAGGTACCACGAACCATGCCAGAGCGTTAAACCGAAAGGAGATACTTTGCGAACTCCAACGGATGTGCTGCGATAAGTAAACGCAATATTCTTACGTTCTGTAATCGCCTCCCATAGTGCGGGAAAGAGCGGCGTCTCATTTTCCAGCGAGAGCGTGGCGTGACCAAAATCTTCACGCAGCCCAGTTCCACTGAGAGCATCCAATTTCAATAGTGCCATCGCCCCACTCGATGCGAAGAGTTGGTTGCGCCAGATGGTAGCCGCCAGTGAAAGATATGAAAGTTCGCTGGGAGTTAGCTCACCTAAAGTGAGTTCATACTCATTCTCAAAAATTCGATATCCCAATTCATCTTCAAAGAGGGGATCATGGTTACCCACGTGAATTGAGATTCCCATGGCGCGCAAGTCATCTTTGTCCCGCTCAAACATCCTCTCCTTGGTTACCTCGCTACCCGTATAGCCGGCAACGGTTCTGAAGATCTCTGCTTTGCTGAGAAAACGCTTAGTCCCGAGAAGGGCCATCGTTAGGTTGATCAACCTTTCGGTCTTCTGGTTGGACACCCCCATACTCTAGGCGTTTGCTAGTATCTGCACCTTGATTCATTTGGTATTTATAAGGAGAAGGTTGATGAATTTCCATCCAACAAAGTTCGGGTATTCCGCAGTAGTCGCTTTAGCGGCGGTGATTGCCATCGTTCCAACCATCTCCGGCGCAAGCGGTGCTGGAATTCAGCCACTCGCAAAGGCGAAGATGACAACCACTCTTCCAAAAGTTTCCGCTCATGCCGGCATTGCGCCAATTATTAGTAAGCCGGTCGGTCCAGCTCCGACCACCCTCATTTCGAAAGACATCATTGTAGGCAAGGGCAAAGCGGCCGTTACCTCCTCCACAGTGAAGGCGCAATATGTGGTGATGTCTTGGAAGACGGGCGTCATCTATCAGACCTCGTGGAAGTCCCAGCCCTTTGTGGCCCCTTTAAGCAATCTAATTCTTGGTTGGCAGAAGGGCATTCCTGGAATGAAGGTCGGCGGGCGTCGCCTCTTTGTCATCCCTCCCGCTTTGGCGTATGGCTCTCAGGGAGCGGGCAATATTCCAGCGAATGAGACTCTGGTATTCGTCGTGGATCTGCTCGGGGTCAAATAAGTTAAATAACGCTCTCTTCCTCTGAAAGACCATAGCTACCTTTTGATGGCCGGCGCCGACGCAGTGGCGCAGTTACACCCGGGGCTAGCCTTCGAGCTTGGATCAAGAATCCTGTATGTCCGATCATGCGATGAACCGGACGAACCGCTAGTCCCTCGTGGTGCCATTGTCGGATTAAGGCTTCAGAACTTTCCGGTTCAGTGAAGCGAGCAGACTCTTTTATGGCCTCCGCCATCGCAGAGAGCTGGGTAGTTGTGGCTACATAAGCGATCAAGACTCCACCTGGATGCAAAACCGCATCCGCCAGTCCGACGCACTCCCATGGTGCCAACATGTCCAGCACGATCCGGTCATACTTTTCGTCAAGGTTCTTCTCTTGAACAGAACCCAAGGTAAGCCTCCAATTTTCAGGAAGACCGCCAAAATAATTGGTGACATTGCGGGTGGCTATCTCGGCAAACTCAGAACGTCTTTCAAAGGAATCCACCGCTCCGGTCGGTCCGACCGCTCGCAGTAGTGAGATCGTCAAAGCCCCCGACCCAACACCCGCTTCTAAGACCTTAAGCCCCGGGGCTATATCTGCAAAACCTACAATCAGAGCAGCGTCCTTTGGATAGACGATAGTGGCTCCACGCGGCATAGAGAGAACATAATCACCGAGGAGGGGTTTAAAGGCAAGAAATTTTAGCCCTGCTGTTGTTTCAACAACCGATCCTTGAGGCGCACCGACGATCTGATCATGGATTAACCAGCCTTTATGAGTGTGCCACTCCCCACCCTCCTTGAGGGTGATGGTGTGCAATTTCCCTTTAGCATCCGTGAGCTGAACTCTATCTCCGTAATTAAACTCGGGTCGCATCAATTTCCTCTTCGCTCTCTGTATAAAAAATTTCCTGAATATCTGCGGTACTTAAACCAATGAGATCCGTGCGTAGATGCAGGCGCGGTGTTGGAGGGTAGGTGATGAGGTGAGGAATACCTATGACGACCGCACCACTGGCGAGTCCTGCATCTATACCTGTTCTCGAATCCTCCAAGACCACGCAACGAGCGATATCAACGCCGATTCGTTGAGCCGCCAAGAAATAACTCTCCGGATCAGGTTTACTTATCCTTACATCTTGGCTAGAGATTGAAGTAATAAAAGTTCCCGCCGGAAGCAAAGCGAGGGCGGAGTCAACCAGGAGCCTAGGACTCGCAGAAACTAAAGCCATAGGAATTCCGGAAAGGGCCAACTCGGTAACGAGGGCATGAGCGCCCGGCATAAATTCCAATCCTTTTCCAAATTCCGCAGCAACCAAGCGGACCAACTCATTCTCAAAGTACTCGGCACTTTCTTCTCCGTGGGCCAACTCTGACATGTAAGCCCCAACTTTTGGCAGTGGCCCACCAAGACAGAAGGCTTGGTCATCATCCGTCCAGGTATGACCGAATCGACCCATTAATTGCGTCTCGCAGACCAACCAATATGGTTCCGAATTAATCAGCGTTCCATCCATATCCAAGAGCACTGCCTCTAAGGGCACATTCGTTCTACTCATACAGCGTTGAAGTACTTGGCTTCGGGGTGGTGCACAATGATGGCACTGGTCGACTGTTCAGGGTGCAGTTGAAACTCCTCGGAAAGAATTACACCTATTCGCTCCGGTTCAAGCAGTTGACACAACTGCACTTGCTGCTCAATATCTGGACAGGCAGGATAACCGAATGAGTAGCGAGAGCCGCGGTATCCCTGATCCAAGATCGCGGCGATCTCCTTCGAATCCTCATCGCCAACCGATAGCTCGCCGCGGATTCGCGAATGCCAATGCTCCGCTAGCGCTTCTGTTAGTTGCACAGAGAGGCCATGTAGTTCTAAGTATTCTCGATATCGGTTGGCTGCAAAAAGTTTTGCCGTCGCCTTACTCACAGATTCACCCATTGTCACGACATGGAAGGCGACGGTATCGATCACTCCACTCTCTTTCGATCGAAAGAAATCACTGAGGCAGAGGCGACGATCGCGACGTTGGCGCGGGAAGGAGAAACGAACTCGCTCTTGACCCTGCAACTCCCCCTCGTGATGGAGAATTACCAGATCATTACCCTCGCTGTAGCAAGGAAAATATCCATAAACCACCGCTGCGTTAAGCCACCCTTGAGATTGAGATTCATTCAAAAGTGCGCGCAATTGCGGACGGCCTTCTCTCTCCACCATGGCCTCATATTCGCCCCGTGCCCCTTTGAGTCCCCACTGCCCCATAAATAGAGCACGTTCATCGAGCATCGGTAGATAGTCAGCGAGGGCAATTCCCTTCACTATTCGTGATCCCCAAAAGGGAGGATGAGGAACTTTGTTATCCGTGGCTACATCGGAACGAGTTGTATCTAACTCTGTAGATTGAACCGCGCGCGTGCGCGGAGTGAGCCGCTCCCGTAGAGCAGGTAATTGCGCGCCCGGGACGCCCCGTTTTACGCTGATCATTGCATCCATCAATTTCAACCCTTCAAAGGCATCTTTGGCATATCTCACTGTGCCTGGAAAGATGCTCGAAAGATCCTGTTCAACAAACGAGCGAGTCAGAGCTGCTCCTCCAAGGATGACAGGCCATTTAGATGCTAAGCCTCGTGACTCCAATTCTTGCAAATTCTCTTTCATGATCACCGTGGATTTAACGAGGAGGCCACTCAACCCCACGACATCCACATCATTCTCTTGGGCAGCATCAATAATTTGATTGATGCTCTGTTTAATACCAATATTTACCGTGGTGTAGCCGTTATTTGAAAGGATAATATCAACTAGGTTTTTGCCGATATCGTGCACATCACCCTTTACGGTAGCCAGCAGGATTTTGCCACGACCCTCATCATCGCTCTTCTCCATGAATGGTTCCAAAATGGCAACGGCTTGCTTCATTACCTCAGCGCTCTGCAGAACAAAGGGCAGTTGCATCTCGCCCTTCCCGAAGAGTTCACCGACTGTCTTCATACCCGACAGGAGATAATCGTTGATAATGGCGAGTGGTTTTAAGCCGCTCCCTAAAGCCTCCTGTAAATCGCCTTCGAGTCCCACCTTTTCGCCATCAACGACTCGGCGCTCTAAGCGATCTGTGAGGGGTAGCGCCGCCAGCTCCGCCGCTCGAGAGATTCGCGTAGATGTCGCTTCCACGCCATCAAAAAGTTGAAGAAAGACGGTTAATGGATCGTAGGTGCACTCACCTGAAGAGTCGTACACGCGACGATCGTAGATAAGATCGAGGGCAACTTCCAGCGCTCGATCTTCGATACGGGCTATCGGAGTGATTTTTGAGGGATGGACAATTGCGGAATCCAAACCCGCCTTAACCGCTTCGGAGAGAAAGGCTGAATTTAAAACGATACGCGCCGCAGGGTTGAGCCCGAAAGAGACGTTACTTACGCCCAGAGTAGTCTGAACATCGGGAAACTTAATTTTGAGAGCTCGTATAGCGTTAAGCGTTTCTATGCCATCTTTACGCGTCTCTTCCTGACCCGTGGCAATGGGGAATGTCAAGCAATCGATCAAGATATCACCGACGTTCATGCCCCAGTTATTCGTGAGGTCTTCAATCAAACGAGTGGCAACGCTTAACTTCCAATCCGCCGTTCGTGCCTGACCGTCTTCATCAATAGTAAGCGCTACAACGGCTGCTCCGTGCTCTTGAACAAGTGGCATGATTCTGGCGAAGCGCGAAGTTGGACCAGCACCGTCTTCATAATTTACCGAGTTAATTACGCTACGTCCCCCAAGATGTTCAAGGCCCGCTTGAAGTACTGCTGGTTCAGTTGAATCTAAGACGATCGGCAGGGTCGATGAGGTAGCCAAGCGAGAGGCGATCTCCTGCATATCCTTCACGCCATCTCGCCCAACGTAATCGACCGAAAGATCGAGCATATGCGCCCCATCTCGGATTTGGTCTCGTGCAATCTCGATACAGGATTGCCAATCCTCCTGGAGCAGTGCATCGCGAAAGGCACGAGAACCGTTGGCATTCGTTCTTTCTCCGATGGAAAGATAAGAAGAATCTTGCCGGAAGGGTACAAATTGGTAGAGAGAGCTCGCCCCACGTTCTAAATGAGGACTACGGGTGACGACCGCTGACCCGCTCAGGGCATCGACTACCTCTTTGAGGTGAGCTGGGGTTGTCCCGCAGCATCCTCCGATGAGAGCGACTCCGTAACTCTTGCGAAAGTCGGAGAGGTAGCGAGCCAACTCGACACCTGTCAGGGGGTAGTGCGCTCCGTTTTTTCCGAGGATTGGCAGTCCAGCGTTAGGCATGACAGAGATTTGAGCTGTTGACCCTTGCGAGAGTGCACGGAGATGTTCGCTCATCTCCGCGGGTCCCGTTGCGCAGTTCAGTCCGATTACATCTACTCCGAGTGGTTCAAGTGCGTTAAGAGCCGCGCCAATCTCAGAGCCAAGCAACATCGTTCCCGTAGTTTCAACGGTGACTTGGACGATCAAGACGATATCTCGCAATGATCTATCAATGGCAGAACGAGCCCCGTTAACAGCAGCCTTCGCCTGAAGTAAATCCTGAGTTGTTTCTATGAGTAGCGCATCAGAGCCGCCGTTGATCAAACCTTCCGAGGCTAGTGAATAGGCGTCTTTCAATTTCTGGTAAGAGGTATGTCCCAAAGTTGGCAATTTCGTCCCAGGACCCAGAGAGCCAAGAACAAACCTTGGCTTGGTTGGGGTGCTGTACTCGTCGGCGACCTCTCGAGCGAGTTTTGCCCCCGCAAAAGCCAGCTCGTAAATTCGATCTTCGATGCCGTATTCGGCTAAATTGGCGAAGTTTGCGCCGAAAGTATTTGTCTCAATTGCATCGACACCGACATCGAGGTACTCGCGATGCACGGCTTTAACGATATCTGGTCGGGAAATATTAAGAATTTCATTGCAGCCTTCCAGATCCTGGAAGTCCTCTAAGGTGGGGTTCGCCGCCTGCAGCATCGTACCCATTGCACCATCAGCAATAATCGTGCGAACGCGCAGCGCAGCGCGCAAGAGTGAGGTCTGCTTCATTAGGAGGAGAGTTTAGCCTAGAAGGTCAAACCCAAAGCGCTATCTAGAACTCTTGCCAACTCCCCCGCCGAACCTCCTGAAAGCCCCGATTCCGTCTCCTCTACCCATTTTAAGATGGCCGCAAAGGCTCGAGGGGTGTCAAGATCATCGGCGAGCGATTCCATAATTGTGGCAGAAACATTGGTGGTCGGCGCCACTTCATTTCGAGAGAGAGAGTCTCTGATTCGCGCGACATCTGCCAGAGCGGAATTCAAAATCTCAGCACTCCATTCTCGATCCGTTGAATAGTGTCCACGCAACAGCGCAAAACGAATCACGACAGGGTCGACTCCATCGCGTAGGAGTTTGGAGACGAAGACCAAGTTACCCTTGCTCTTGCTCATCTTCTCTCCGTTGAGCCCAATCATTCCTGTATGCACATATCCACGAGAGAACTTCTGACCTGTAATTGCCTGAACCTGTATTGCCGACATGAAGTGATGAGGAAATATTAAATCACTGCCCCCTCCTTGAATATCGATGAGTGCCTCTCGGGCGAGATCTCCCTCCAAGAAACTCTCCCCAATGAGATATCGCAGGCTAATTACTGCACATTCAATATGCCATCCTGGTCTTCCAAAGCCGTGTGATGACTGCCACCCCGGTTCATTGTTGCGATTTGCGATCCATAAAACCGGGTCAAATGGGTTCTCCTTGCCTGGGCGATCTGGATCGCCGCCGCGTTGCGAGAAGATAGCAAGACATTCCTCTTGAGTGAATGGAAGTTCCCATAAGAAACTCACTGTGCGAAAGTAGAGGTCCCCCTCGACCTCATAGACATACCCACGCTCCTGCATCGCTGTGATTGCTTGATCTACCAGATCCATAGTTTGAGTTGCAGGTACGAACCACTCCGGTGCGAGTATCCGTAGCGCAGTCATATCCGAGGTGAAGAGGTCAGTTTCTTTCTGTGCCAGGCTCTGCCAATCGACATCATCGCGCTGCGCCCTCTCGAGAAGGGGTTCATCGATATCAGTGATGTTCTCCACAAAATCAACTCGACCTCCACCAAGCAGTACATACCTGTTGATCAAATCGAAGGTGAGGTATGTAGCAGCATGCCCGAGATGAGTAGCGTCATAGGGTGTGATTCCACATACATACATCCGCTGAGTAGAACCGAGAGGAATTTCAAAAGAACCGTTCGCACTCTTCAATAGCAGAGGGTACGGCTCTGGTCTAAGCGAAGGTAGAGCGGGATTTGGCCAGGGATTATTTACAATTTCCATAGGAGTATAAGGCTACCTAAAAAGGTGGCCAAGGGACGCAAGGCCAGTCAGCGCTAGGTTCTGGAAAACTTCCTTGGATCGAGAGCTCTTCAACGCGATTGATCACCGCTGCGACCTCTGCTTCCGTGATGAGATCTCTGAGAATTGTTGGAGCAATTTGTTTGGCTTGGTCCAGAAGTACCAGTTCATCTGCTCGAAGGTGCTCACCAGAAAACTGCCACAAAACAGTGCGCAATTTGGGATCCTCGTGAAAGGTCACTCCATGATCGCATCCAAAAATCTGACCTTGCACGCTCGGCAAGATATGTCCAAATTTCCTGTCAGTATTATTGATAATGGCATCAAAGAGCGCCATCTTACGGATTCGGTCGTTAGAACCCTGTGCTAATTCAACAATATCTAGCTGCTCATCGATATCAATCCACTCCTGAACCATTCCTGGCCCAAATGGTCCATCTCTGATAATCGTAAACGGGACGAGATGTAGCTCTAATGCTTGGGAGAGAAGGTACGCTGCTAATTCACGATTGGCCAGATTTCCATCAGGAAAATCCCACAGCGGGCGCTCTC
>ENA-OFCD01000928-OFCD01000928.1-metagenomes-genome-assembly--contig:-NODE-928-length-16795-cov-8.672043_pt1 | contig 16795 bp, 14 predicted proteins | sample MGYA00153392_OFCD01 | MGnify analysis MGYA00153392 | reverse complement strand
AAAACTTACGCATCCCGCTGCGGGCGTGAAATAATCTAGATTTAACCGTACCGACGGGGATTTCCAGGATTTCTGCTACTTCTTTTTGCGGTAGTTCTTCGAGATCGTGTAATACCAATATCGAGCGATGTTCCTCACTCAGACAACTCAATCCTTTTCGCACCAAATCCTGATAATGAAGTTGCATCAGATCGGGGTCATCATGTTGAGTAGCAATACTCTGAGCGATCGTTTGGAGCCGAGATCGCTCTTTTGCTAAAGTTTGACGTCGATCTGATGCCACATTCCAAGCTATCCGATAGAGCCAAGTTGAGAACTGCGAACTTTGCAGAAACTTAGGCAATCCTTTCCAGGCCCTGAGAAACACTTCCTGTACCAGATCGTCTAAAGCTGTTGGATCGCCGAGTTGATAGAGAATCTGCCGAACGCGCGATTGGTGACGATGATATAATAATCGGAAGCTATGACGATCGCCTTTTAAGCACCTCTCGATTAACAGATCGTCCGCAACGACGGGTTCAGTCCGATCTTCCACTTCCATTACCACCCTGTACCCCATAAATATCGATCCATCACTAATGACCTATAATTCCCTCATCAACAACAGTTTTGATTAGGGGTCGATCTCAAGGTTCGCAATTTAGCGATCGCGACAATATTTAGTACGAGGGTTTTGAGCGTAATGTTCGCGTTCCCATTCAAACCGCCGATGTTCGCATTCGCGTTCAAAATCAATGAATTCCTCCAAAATAGAGCTATTAAATACTTGAGATACTAGTTAGACAGCTATTTTGACAATTTGGTTCAATTTATATCGAAAGTTTTTATAGCATTACGAAGTCATCTTAAGACGAATAGTATAGTATAGGGTAAAGACAAAAAAGATATCAATGCCAGCACCATATAGCCAAGACTTGAGGATAAAAGCACTTACAGCAGTAAAAAGAGGAGAACAAAAAGCAATAGTGAGCCGAATGTTAGGCATCAGTAGAAACACAATAGATCTCTGGCTCAAGCGAGAGCAAGAAACAGGAGAATGTCAAGCAATCACGAAATATCAACAAGGCTGTAGGCACAGGGCTATTTCATTCTAAACAAAGACTTGAGAAAGTTAATACCAGAGCTAGCTCTGCGTTGAGTTTGAGCCATGTTTTTAGAGCCATCTTCTCGATAAAGATTGAGAGCAAAGTTACGTGCCAAAGCAAATATATTTGGCAGTGGCTTGACGCGAATGCGAGAAGCATCTTCTCCTTGGGTCACATCACGAACATGATGAACTTTATTTTCGACATGCCAGTAATCACGAATACGTTTCGCAAATTGTTCTACTGTTTCATCCAGAGAACTGATATAGTAACGAGTTTGAGGCTTTTTAATCATCAAATACTTTCCTTTGATGAGATGACGATAGCTGGTCACTCGAATCACGCTGGTCAATCCCACCCAATCTAACTTACCTGGTAAGGAATCCAAACTCTGCCAGAGAGATACACTACGTCGTTCAACACGACCATGACCAGTTTCAACTGTATTGAAATGGGATTCAGATTGAAATTGTTGCTTGATTGCTTTATGTAAATTGCCATGATTGCCTTTAAGTCCTCCTAAATAATGGTTTTCTGATGCAATGATTTGCTCACAAGTTTTTTTTGAGTATTTAGTGCATCAAAAGCAAAGACCACACCCCGCCCAGCTAATCCGGCGATGACAGGTGGCAAAGCTTTGATTTCATTGGTTTTACAATCCACTGGTTGAATCGGTAGTATTAGTCCTCGTTCGACAACATAGACTGTAACTAATTGAATTGCTGGATGGGATTCTGCTGTGCTGGCGCAAGTTTCGAGGTTATAAGAGCCTCTCAAGACTTTTCCATCCATCGCTATTGTTTCACCTGATACAGGTTCAATCTGAAAGAATTGCGCCAAGCAATTGCTATACGCTTGATAATCGAGATTCAATAACACACGGCGAATAGTACTATAGGAAGGGAGTCTTGATTTAGCCGGATTGAACAGTTCCATTAGTTCACTACGATAGCTCAAAAGCCAGTCACTGATTGATAAAAACCCTCGACATCCCGCACAAATAGATAATGTGAATAACGCTAGGCATAAAGCTTGGCTATGCCGTTTGCCTTCCCCACGCCTTGCATCTGGTAGATTCAGAAAGGCTTCCACAATCGCTAAATTACTCAAGATTAGTACTTCGATCTAAATTCGCTACATCATCATACTAGCCTTGATTGTGACAATTGCTCAGAATGAAATAGCCCTGGGATGCCAATTGACTAAAGAAATTATCATGATTATTCCTACTTAGACTACCTGTATCATCAATATATTTAATAGTTTTCGATAAGTCTTCTACAAGTTTCCGTTTGTCTGTTGTACCACTATGGTGAAGATTGAGGCACAGATAATCGAGACCACACTCAACCATCCGTTGATAAACTACTCGCAGTGCAGTATCTTTTTCCGCAACTAGCAAAACTGATTTACCATTGCCGACTAATTCAGCAATCATATTGACGATCGTTTGACTTTTACCCGTCCCTGGTGGACCCTGAACAACAAAACTAGAACTAGCTTTTGCTGCTTCAATTACAACTTGTTGACTAGAATCAGCATCAAGAATTTGAAATACGCGATCGGGCTTAACTTTTACATCTAAAGCTGATGCAGACATAGGTTCTTTATAGTTTGTCTGATAAGATCTGATGTCGCCACTCATTGCTTGCAAAATTGGGTGATTGCAAATTCTATCTTCATTTTCAATGATATCTTTAATCATTGCAGCTTTAGCATAAGAAAATAGTGAGAGAAAAATATTTTCTTGGATCTGCCATTTTTCTCGATCTACCAGTACTGTTCGGATCTGGGTAATCAATTCACCATAAGTTATTCCCTGTAACAAGTCCCCTTCTGGAAAAGTAATTCCAAAAGTTTGCTTTAACTTCAATGCTAGCGTTGGATTAAGTACAATATCTTCTTCTATAATTGAGACGGTATAGATATCTCTTCCTCGTTCTTTTGTCAATGATACAGGAACCAAAATTAGCGGTGATGTCAATGCTTCACTTGGTTTGTCCTTGTCATACCAAGTCAGTGTCCCAAATGCCAGGAACAGACTGTTTATACCTCGTTCTTCCCGTGATAGTCGTGCTTCTCCACGCAACTTCTTTAATCTCTTTAATTGCTCATTATCTATTTGACGAGTTTTCAATTCAGCAGGATTACTTACTATCGCTGTATTCTCTCGTCGTGTAGACTGAACAATCGATTGAACCTCACTATCTGGTCGAAAATACAACACCTTCTTCTCTTTCGTTAAGTACTGAAAGATAACCTCTGGTTGCGGTGTGAGGATTTCCAAAGATCTAGGACTGTCTTGCCGAAATTTGATTAGAGGATTTCTTCGCCCCAGATCTGCCAGTCCAGCTTTCCATTTGGCAATTCTTCGAGTAAGGTTTTGCTGAGGATCTGAATCTGGATGTGGCATGTCAGCTCTTTTATATAAACAACTATGCTTATTATTCCCAAAGTTACAGGAAGAGTAATAAGGCGGTGGGCACATCCCAATAAAATTACAGTGAGCAAAGTATAGGAAGATATCCCAGTATCGGAATAATGCCTCCAAATTATAGATCGTATTACTCAATCGACAATTGCTGCAATATCTGCCGTGCTGCTAAAGTCTCAAATTGACCGCTCAAAGCCTTTGCTGCTGCCTTATCTCTCAACATCACCCCAGCCTCAATATTTCGATCGTGTGCAGCTTCCGTAAAATTCGCCGAAGTCACCAGTAGGTATTCCTCGTCGATGACTACACATTTAGCATGGAGACAAGCTCTCGTGCGACCGCCAATTTCTAACGATCGCGGGTCGTAGAATATAGCTGGAAGTCTCTTTCCTGGCCAGATTTCCGCACGAAAGCTGCGGGCATATTCCCTGACTAAAATAGCCGTTGGGGTAGTGTCTTTAAATTCCCGTTTGATGTTGAGAAACAGCCTGACTTGGAGCTTGAAGTCTTTATCCATCTTGGCTGCTAGTCCACCAAAGAGAGTGGCGGCATTTTCGCCTTTGTCGATTGCGTAGGTAGAGATTAATACCGATCGCTGGGCGGTACGAAATAGCTCTTGCACGACTACTCTAGTATCGCGTCCACTGGCTCCTAAGATCTCATCACCCGTCCAGACTAGATCGATCGAGTCTCGCTGGGTCTGTTGGGACTCGCGTTCGGCTAAGATCGATCGCAGTAGATAGACCAGATTAGCGGTATTCATCCCCTGTTCCCAGAGCATATTTAACTCAGTAGCGATCGGCTGAACTTGGGCTGAGGCGATCGCAAGTGCTAGCGCAGTAGGTGAAATAGGGAAGGTAATCCGCCCAGATTCAATTGCCTTGAGCAGACTTTCGAGCGAGGGACGACTGAGTTGAAGGAATGGGGAACTCATAGAAAATCGGGGAAGAAGGCTGCACCCTGATTTTCGACAGTGTTAACGACTAATGCTCGATCGAGAAATTCATTCCCTTTCTCACAGGATGTTTCAGCAATCAGCAGACAACCGTGACAGGCGGCTCGGAGCCAGAAGAACCCGTGTAGAGCAAGATGCCGTAGCCATACTTATCGCTGGCATAAACTCTCTCTTTAATCGCACTGGCTGAATAGCCACACTCTAGAGATACAGTAGTAATGAGCAGGTGCGAGAGGGAGTGGAGCATGACGTAGGGTAGCCCTGGAAAGGGAAAATCTTCATCTTTGCGTCCCGTTCTGGCTAACCAAGTTTGATGACCATTTAAGAGTTCTCTGCCGCGTTGTTTGACAGCTTCAGTTTCTTTCCATATATCGATTGCGGCTGGATTGAAGGAAATAAATACGCCTTCACCTTTATTTTCGATCGCTGGAAACCAACGTGGCTCGGCGGCAAGAGCGGCAGATTGGACGTTGAGATTTAGTTCGCCATCGATGTCGGCATAGCTGGGTTCAAACCTTGTAAAGCCGACTTGAGCGACGACTTCACGCAGACGATGGACTAAGACAATGCGATCGATCCGCTCTTTCAAAGTTGGCAGTAATTCAGTCAGCGGGCGATTGCAAGCATAAAAATCACTCTCAGGTGTATCGTTCCCAATTTCAGCGGTTTGAGAGAGGAGGGTTTCGATTTCTACTTCCTTAATCAGTTTTTCGGAAATGGGTACTCCACTCCGCCGCCGTTGAATTTCGGCAAAGATCGATTCGTCGCTAAAGCCGCGTAGAGCTTCGGCAATGGCGGGTAATTGGCGAATAATTTTGAACGTGGTGAGGTTATCGATCGTGCTTAAATATCCGTCATAAAATTCATTGACGGTATCTCGCAGATTTTGATTGGAATCGGGGAGCGAGATGACAGTGATGATTTGGGGGAAATAGGCATTACTGGCGGCTCTGACTAGCAGCCGATTTGGGTAGGGGAGATTGTTCTCAGGATTGATACAGTCTTCGCGATTATTTGGCCCCAACCACGGGCGTTTGCCTTGACATGAACCCAGTGCAATAGCAGAGGGCAATCGGGCTTCAGAGAAGGGGCGACGTTCGTTACAGGTTTGACAGCGGACGAAGATATCGGCGAAATCACTGCTGGAACCACCTTCATCTAGGTACAAAGAATATCGATCTTGGCAGCCATCTTTATGTCTGGCAAAATTTGACCAGTCAATATCGCTGATGTGACCATTGGGACAAGCTTGGACAAATCGGACGGGTACGACAGGGATTTTCTTGCGGCTTTCGCTGAAATAGCTGCCGGATGTTAACTGAGCGAAGGGCACTAATGGTCGGGTGCGGTAGACTTTTCTGGTTGGGGATGTCCACGTTTCTTCGGTTTGAGCGACAAACCAAATTGGGAACTGAAAAGCTTTGACTCCGACATTGCCACTATTACTATCGCGGTTGCTAGTTGGTGGTTCGTAGAGTTTGACACTACCGAGTTCGGGATATCGATGGCGTAACTTCTCGCAAATTTTGGTACTCAGGCGTTCTTCAACTATTTCGCGTTTTTGTTGAGGATCGAATTTCCAATAATTCAACCCACCAATTAACACTGAAGCTTCTGGTAAATCTACCATTGAGCCAGGGCCAAACGATGATAACAGTTGACTTTGGCGAATTTCCCCATCTGGGGGACGTTTTTGTTTAGACTTCATGACTCATCTCCAAAATCTTGACCATCGGGACGTTGAATCCATAAATCTACAGACTGTTCGACATCGCGTAAACTCCGCTGTGCTTTAAACTTTTTGGCGCGAAGATTTTGTTTGAGCAGTTCGGGATCGAGCGGATCGTAAAGTAATGGCGGCGCATCGCCCACTTCTTTCTGATACTGCAATTTGCCTTGTTTCTCTGTGGCTAAATGCTCCCAATCATCCAATAGATCGGTCACAGCCGCCCGTAAGTGCAATCGCAGTGCTTCGGCTTCATCTTTGCTCAATTCTTTATCGTGATTCGCTGCTCTTTGAGAAATAGCCTCGGCGACAAATTCAAGATTTTGACGCTCTTGGTTAATTTGAATCGCTTGCTTGGGGGCTGTGAGTCGATCGCATCCCAGACGAGCGAGGGCGACGGTAATTCCCGCTAAACCTCGATCGATCGCCCGTGGCGAAAATGGTGTAACGCTAGTAGCTTCTACTGCCCGATAGAAGGTATTATGCCAAGCCTGAAACCGCTCGTAATGCGATCGATCTCGCGGTCGATGGATATTCATCAAGGTAATCACCAATCCAGGGCGTTCGTCATCGCGTCCGACGCGGCTGGTGGCTTGGATATATTCGGCGGTGGTTTTGGGTTGTCCGAGGACTACCATTAAACCCAGACGAGTGATATCTAGACCGACTGAAATCATATTGGTTGCCAATACGACATCGACGGCATGTTTGCGATCGATCCCGTGGAAAGTCTTATCTAGTCTGCCCTTCGCTTCCGCCACCTGACTGGTATTTACTCGTGAGGTTAATTCTAGTGGATCGTCGGCAATCTTGCGATCGGCAAACCAGCCAATTGCTTCTGTCTCCCGCTTCCTGTCGCTATATGCCTCTAAAAGCGATCGCACCTCATCTTCGACAATCCGCCGACTACCGCCTAGTTCCCGCAGGGAATTAAAGTACCCCACTAAGGTCATGTAAGGATCGACAGGATTGTTCTGGTTTCTCGCTCCTTTCTCTGCCTCCCAGAGCTTCTGACTCGCGCCTAATAGTGCCAGATAGGTACGCAGTAACACTACTTTTAAACTTCGCCCTTGCCCTGAAACTCCCACATAGAGACGGGCATTTTTCGTTTGAGCGGAAACGGTTTGAGCAAAGAATGAGTCACGACGATCGACTCCAGGGGGTGGGAAAACTTCTACTTGGTCGCGTCCAAATAAAGCGCGAATTTGACTGGTAGCGCGGCGCACAGTAGCCGTAGATGCAACAATCTTGGGTTTAATTGCTTTACCATCAATCGTCCGACAACTGAGGGTTTCGATCGCGGTTTCATATAGTCCCACCATCGTACCGAGCGGCCCCGAAATTAGGTGCAACTCATCTTGAATGATTAGATCCGGTGGTAGTAATCCCTGTGAGAGCCGACTACTACCTTTGATATCGGGAGTAGCAGCACCATAGAATCCATCAACACTATAGCTAGTAACCTTCCCAAATAGTCCCGCCGTGCGTCCTACCCACGGCAGACTGGCAAACTTATCGACGGTGGCAATTAGGAAGCAGGGCAACCGCCGATAAATGGCATCATCAACGGTGACAATCGGGAGAAATCGATCGCCCCTAAAGTCACATTGGCGATTACTACAGGTAATTTTGAGATCGAGGGGATTGGCTTCAGTTGGGCGGAGTTGAAAAGATTTCTTGTCAAATTCAGCCCCACACCAAGGACAACTATCGAGAGGAATTGGTGAATTTTGAGTTCTACTACTTTGATAATCGATCGTCTTTTGACGGGCGGTGTGGTCTTTTTTATCGCCATGTTTGCCCATTTCATTGGGAGTAGCAGCGGAACCCACCCACAGCCCAATTTCAAATGGCCAGACTCCCAACTTGGCAGGGTCTTTACTGCGTTCTAGTTCGAGGGCACAGACGAGGGTGGCAGCGCGACTGAGTTGGTCGAGGGTGAGGAGACGGAGAGTATAACGCATCAGGACGCTCATTCCTGCCCCGTCAATGCCTGGATTTCGTAGGCGACGGAGAACGAGGGTAAAAGCAGCTAATCCCAGGTAGGCTTCGGTTTTACCGCCACCTGTGGGGAAGAAGAGTAAATCGACGATTTCCCGATCGATCGTTGTTGGTTGAGCGATGCCAACTAGGTTCATTAATAGGAACGCTAGTTGAAATGGTCGCCATGTGGGTACTTTCACCTTCACATCTACTGGAGATAGATCGGTATTGTGAATACTCCGCTGGCGAAGGGCGATGGCACTCGATCGATTTGCCATCCGAAAAGCTGTCAAAACATCAGGATCGTCTAATGCTTGTAGTCCGGCGGCGATCCGCTGATTGACAATGGTAGCGCGGTGTAGCAAGTCTTTGGCAGTCTCAGATCGATCTCCAAAGGGAGAGGCTTTGCCAACGGGATCGGCGAGTTCGATCGTCGATTGTTGGGTGATCCAGGCTGTATAAGCCGCCACCATCGGACTAATTAGGCTGCGGATCGCTTCAGCAGTTTGGGCATCGGCGATCTTTTCCATCCCCAGTTCGACGGTGGGTAAGTCGGTAGCGATGACTTTTTCGACTTCGGCAGTGGGAATCCACGCGGTACAGATGTGAGTACAGTGGCTCTGGGCATCGGGAAAGGCTAGAGCCGAGACATTATGCCCGACGGCAAATTCATAGTCATCGCGATATTGCAAATCGGCAATCAGCTCGTCATCATCTTCAATCCGGCGGTTGCGAAGATCGGGACGGGGAATGAAGCTGTCGCGATTGTGGATGGTGAGTTGGGCTTGGAAGATATAGCCTGTATCTTTCTCAGTGTCGGGTGTAGGGCGACGATGATTGACGAGAAAGATCGAAATCGCTCTAGTACCAGCAGGTAGCTTGGTAGTGCCATTGACGGGGCGATTGGAGATGGCTAATTTGAGTCCATCGCTGTGGGGAACGTCTAGAGTAACGGGCTTAGTAGAATCGGAGATCTGAACGGTGAGCCGCTGCAATTGTCGTTGGCGTTGCCATCTGTCGGTTTTTGTTTTGTTTTCGACTGTGCCATCTGGTTTGATGGGCTGGTAGTCGCCCCAATACACTTCTAGATCCAAACTGGTAGTCTTGTCGCTAATCAGGAAGCTAAGTCCGATCGATGATGGAAATAGAGCCTTTCTAGCCGATGCAGTTTCCGGCGTATTTTCGTCTTCGCTAGATCTACTCGTGGGCGCGTCTATTTCGAGTCCTTCGTCAGCAGTATCACCGCTCCGATCTTGGACGCTGGCTTCGTAGGGCACCAAAAATCCGGTCAGATACCATTTGCTCGGAGCTTGGGAGATGATTTCATCTTGGTAATGGTCGTCAGCAGTGGCATCGGGGCCAACGAGATCGAGGCTGAGGGCTTCAACGAGTTTTTGGCGAACGGCTGCTGATGTGGTCATGTAGCGAGGTTGTAGAGCACCTCAATATTATTCCCCATTTCCATGACATTAGCGTACATTTCTACCAGATCGTAGTTCGGACGTTGTAATCTAGATCGTATCGACAAATGACTCAGCTTGATGTTTACAGCCGAACAAATTCAGTCTCTTTTTGGGCAGCCAGTCATCGAATACTTGCAGAACAAGAATCGTGGTGGCATCAATGGTGAAAAGGGCAGCACCTATGAAAACTTTTATGCTCTCTATCAGTTAGCTGTCTTGGCAAAGGATGTCATCGAACTCGATCGAGATGCTACGCTGTATGGTCAGGCATTCGCATTTGTAGACGATCTGATGGTCGATCGACATGACAATCCAGTTTTGCGTAACTACCAACTGAAGAATTCCTCAACAGTCACTTGGGGCAAAGGTGATAAGTCCATTCAAGATGATTTCTACAAGCAAAAGATCCTAAATGACTCAATCTCACGGGAATCTGAAATATCTTTGGTAGTATCAAATCGAGATCTGCAAGACAGACTCAGTGAAAAATGCCCTGCATCAATCCGAGACTTTAGCCAAGTTCTCTATTTCCCCTATGAGAAAGGCTTGAGTCAGTTACTAACGAAATACCCCGATTTGCAAGAGTCAATCGAATACCTGTGCGCGTTTGAAGACCCAGAGATAGACAAAATCGAGTGTGTAGCGAATGTTTTATTAGGGGCGATTGTTTCTTCTGCCCGCGAAAACCTGTCAGTTCGAGAGATTTTAGAGAAAGCACAAAGTTTTTCGCCTAGCTATATCCGGTCTTTATCAGGGACATTTACACTCGATCCACAGGTTGCCAAAATATTAAGTAATATTAAAAAGTTTAGTTACAATACAGACAGAGGCTTCTTACACTGGGATTATGGTGATGGTATTTTGACAGGTACCGTCAGTCACAGCGTTGATTCCGAGCAGTTTGAGAAAATCCAGCGGCTGGTGAAGAATGCCAATCCCACAACATTTGTAGAGATTCAGGATTTTCTCCTATGACTAGAGAATACTCCTCATTAACCAATATTAATGTTCGGCGATCGCTCGATCTGCTCATCGATCGCAGCACTTCGACGCAGGGTTATGAAGCTGCGATGTTTGCGCTGGGTCAAGAATTGGGCACAGCTATTCTGAAGAAAATCCATTCTCCAGATGCCAAAATCTACTTGGCTTGTACTGCGGAGGATGCAGATTTTTTAGCGAAGGGAATTCTGCATAGTTTAGAGGCTAAAGGCTTTCGTATAGCGATCGCGTGTTTCTGGAATCAAAGAATCAATCCTTTCGATATTGCGGATATTCAAATTGCACCAATTATCAAAAAATACAAAGAGCCGATCGATAAACAGATAGATTTTTTGGTAGTTGTGAAGTCAATTATTTCTGGTGCTTGTGTTGTTAAGACCAATCTGAAAAATTTGATTCAAGATATCGAACCACAATCGATTCTGATTGCATCACCCGTCATGTATGTTGGAGCAGAGCAACGGTTGAAAGATGAATTCGATCCAGCGATCTATGATAAATTTGATTTTCTCTATTTTGCTCAAGATGACGAACGGAAATCCGATGGAGAAGTAGTTCCAGGCATTGGGGGGATGGTCTACGATCGATTGGGCTTTGACGGTCAAGATGATAAGAACCGTCACATGCCCAAGATCGTCAAGGAACGGATGGAAAAGCTGATGTTAAGTGCTTAACCATTGGAAACTAGGTACGGAAAACATCATCTTGTAAGTTGAGAGACAACAAATGACGAAGAGTAGATCGCCCTATAAAGTAGCTTAATTTCCCAACGGTTCCCCGTCTGGTGGGATGATAATTGCTTCAATCGATTCAACGAGCGGTAATTCAGATTCTCTAGGTTCAGCCCAAGGGACAAGATCGTATTCTCCAGCCCATTTAGGTCTACGAAGACGGTTACTGTATACACCGTCATACTCAATCATGGCTAAAATAACCATTTCTACATACCATAAGCCTAAACTCATAGTGTTGAAAAGTACGATAGAAGAAGGAGTATATTGCTTTTTGGCGTGAGTTATATCATTACGAATTTTAGTGAAAACAATCGATGCTTCTGATGCTGATTTATTTTTATACCCTGATTCAGGAATATTATCAGCCACAAACTGAATTAAATCATCAACAGAGGCATTCGGAGAGGGTTTTAATGTCCCAGATATTGAAAATTCATTTAATAAATGGGTTATCTTCTCTGCTGGCGACAGGAAACCTCTTTTATCATATTGAGCGGCAGCTACGACAGATTTTTTCTCCACTAAAACAACTCTGGCAATCAGCTCTAAAACTGACTGAGTTAATATAATTGTGATATCTCCAAAGTCGTTGGTATTAGCTTCAATATACATATTAAGTACTATTTGTGCTGGTTGTCCCCAGTCTTTCCACCAACTGACGAACTTAGGGAAGATTGTTTGTACTTCTCTCAAGTCTTGCTTTGGAAGCCATGAATCTCTTGATTTCCAGGGGTTCCCAAAGGTATCATTCCATTGCTCGTATACTTTCTCGCCTGCAATATTGTAACCAACTAAAAGAACGGTTGGAACATGTAAACCTCGTGCAAATGACAGAAAGTGAAAGAGTATTTCTATGATTTTTACAGCTTGTTCAGCACTGAATGTACTATTATCTTTCTTTTTTATTTTCCCAGCATGAGTAATTGCATATCCACCAGATTCTTTTAAATCGTTAAATAGATCACTACTTTTCTTTTCCTTCGATGATGCTTCGTCGATAATAATTTCCCAATCTTCCTCAAACAAAGTTATTCTGCCTTTATTTGTGGTTGTCCCGAACTCTGTCTGCTTGCAGGTCACTTCATTAATGTACTCACAGAAATTTACGATGTGAAAGATAATACTATGCAAGTCATCTTCTCTGCCAACAACTGATTTACCTGTTAACGCTCCTGAAATATGATATATGGATTTGCCTCGATCGTGGCTGTTAGCCCAATTTTGAATGCGGATCGGTATTAATCGATCGGAATCTGGCAACGTAATATTACTATCATCCAGGTCGTGAGGAATTGGAAAAAGACTGTGACTTATTTTGAATATTGGGTGAGGGTTTGGAAACCAAGTATATTCGATCGTTCCAGTTCCTAAAAACTCGTATAGATTTCCATTGACTTTATAGCTACATTTAATCTCCCCTTCATAAAGGTGAATTTTTTTACTAGGGTAATCGGTTGAATAAACTGGCTCGATTGGTTGGGGCAATTCTGAATAATCCATAAAAAATATCTTGCGAAACAACAGTAAAATCTTTAGTCCGCGAAGGCGGACTTTGCACCACTAGTCGTACTCGCGTTGGCGTAAGCCTGCCGTAGGCACAGCGTATCCGTCAGGATGGTTTCAATCGCTGGCACTTCTAAAACATGTCCAACTGCTCCACATCCGGCGGAATCAGATTAAGCTGCTTCTCCACTGTCACCCCCTTGAGCTTCTTCGCTTTCGTACCTTTCGCCTTGGACTTATTGGCCTTCTTCTCAGCCTGCTTACCACCCAAGATTTCCGCTTCGTGGCGGTGCTGATTGAGTTCTAGCAGACGGGCGAGGACTTCATCGTGGGTGGCTTCTGGCCAGCGGTATCGCCAGGGCTTTTTGCGCTGACGTTTGCCTTCTGTGGGTTCGGTGTCTGGGGTGTCTTCTTCGTAGTCGAGGCGGAATTCGCAGGTGGTGGAGATGTCTGTCCAACCGTAGGCGGCGAGGACGGCGGTGTCCATTTGGGTGTGGAGTTGGCGCAGTTTGAGGATGTCTGCATCGTCTTCTTCTGGGTCGTGGAAGCGGTTGTAGGTGGCGGTGAGTCCTTGGTTGTTGCGAATCATCAGGGCGGCGCGGAATTCGTAGTATTCCTGTCCAATCGATTCTAGTTCGCGGTTGGTTTCCCAGTTTTCGGGAAGGGGAATGTTTCAAAACAGTCAACAATATTGTAGCGGGGGCGATCTTCCAAAGATGCACCAAAAAAGTTAGCCCACACTTCATGAAATCTGCTGCTCATAACAACAAATGTTGAGAATCTTGGCAAAGCAAAAACTATCAGTGTTTGATCGTAAACATACCCATCTTTGAGAAATGTAAAACAAAAATGCTTGCTAGTTAACGATCTAACTAAAACCCGATCGAGTTGTGCAATCGCTTTCCATAATTCAACTCTTTTCTCACCATACTGCCACCAATATCGTCGATAGCCTTCTCGATTATTTTTCATTCGTTCGGGCTTAACTTTATCTTCTACAATAGATATTAAATCTTGCCACTCACGAGCTTCTTCTTCACTCATTTCCCCAAAATTAAGCACATAGCGATCGTGATCGTGAGTAGGACTAGAATTCACTTCCTCACCACCAATATAGGGAAAGATCCGCTCTTGATTGCGAGGATCTTTTTCAATTAGACGGTACATTTCAGCAATAGGCGTTGCGTTAGTATTGCCGTCATCAAATGTGAATCCCATGCCAAGAACAATACTACCAATAAAACTTTTATTCTGATTAGCAATTAACCGCTGAGGATCGTTATTGCCACCAGCATGAAATAGAAAAGCGGTGATTTTCTCAACGGGCTTACCATCGAGGATAATGGGCAGATCGATCTTTCTCATTTATCTCAAATACTCTCGAATTACGAATAGCTTTTGACTCGATTTCGGTTGATTTTGCCGTTGAACTCGAATCAGGCGGTTGTGGAGTCGATCCACTTGAGTCTCTAGATAGTCATGAAGTACCTGAGCTTGTCCGAGATAGTCTCGATCGTCCTTACAAATAATAATCCCAGCATGACTTACTCCATTGCGGTATAATGCCGCAAAATCATCGCGATTAAATGTGATAACACAGCGATCGTTCAGCGTGGCATACTTCAATACCTCATCATCGGGAATCCCTTGATTCGCCTGTCCTGCGTCGTAGGATGAGAGAATATCGTGGTTGAATTTGCGAAGTGCTTCAACCAGATCGATCGCCAGATTTTCATTTGAATATAATCTAGTCATTCGTCAGATCGTCCTCATCATGGGAGGCAATTAGCCGATCGATCTCGGCTCGATTGGTTGCATAATAAGCCCTAGTAGCTGCCAAATCGAATAGAGTTAGGCTGGGGAAGTTACGGAGTAATTCGGCTTCATCTGCGCCTTGATTGTGGAGTGAAACGATCGTCCACACCGGAATTCGAGTATTGCGGATGCGTGCATATCCACCGCATACTCCCTCAGTTTTTTGAATATTGCGATCGGTAAGCTGTCCTTGCAACAGCAGATAATCTTCTGAAGGCAGAGCTTCAATCATTTGAACCAAAGATTCTACTAATTTCGTATTCAAGACTTGACTGTCTCCCGTATTTTCATAATATGCACCAGACTTACTACCACCGCTGCTAATCCAGGCCACTTATATCGCCGTGTGGCATTGTAGATTAGACCTCCATTATTACAAATGAACCGCAATCCAGTAGAGCGGGTATCGCCTTGGGCGATGGTATTGGTGGAAATCAAACCCATTGTGCCATTCGATCGCAATAAATCGAACGATCGCCGAAAGAAGAACGCCACTAAATCGGAATTACCGTGAGACTCAGCATAGGTGTCCTTCAGCCAATCGGGATAGCCTTCAGCATTGCCACTAGTCGTCGTGTTTTTGCCAGCAAATGGGGGATTGCCGACGATCGCATCAAACCCGCCATTTTCCCTGTCAAACACCTCTGGAAACTCAATCTCCCAATTAAACGGCACCACCCGTTCCCGCAACCGCGCTGAAACCGCCATCATTCGCTCCGGCTGCAACTGCACCATCCCCGCATAATCCCGCCGCAGAGCCTCCCGATCCTGCTTATTTTTACCCACCCCATCAAAGAACACCGCGATCGAAACATCCCCCCGCAGCCGCACCCCCGCCAAAGCTAACTCCGCCGACTGCCACATTTGCGCCTTCGCCAACGCCTGAGCATCCGATCGAGTATCCTGTACCTGAATCTCCGATCTAAATAACTTCACTTCCAACAGCTTTTTATTCAACTCTTCCCCAATCGGCGAACCCTTTAAAGGTGATTCGATCTGCCCAAAAGCATTAATCTCCCGCCGCGTTCTCCCCACATTTGAGCGCGTGATCCAAGAATGTAAACGGCAAATCCCGCGAGAGCGTCACCAACCACAGCGATAATTTCGCTAAATTCACCGCAAACGGATTCTTGTCCACTCCATACAAACACTGCTGCGCCACCAACCGCCGCGCCATTAACAGCGGCTCATCCTCTCCCTTCTCGCCACTCAAAACCACCGATTCACCGCGATTCCAAGCTGCCACTACCTGCTCCGCCAACTGACGACAAGCCTCGACTAAAAAAGCCCCCGAACCCATCGCTAAATCGCAGACTTTTAGCTCCAAAATTTGCGCCGCCGTCGGTGCATCCCCCAAACCTGCCAAAATTGGACGGAGGGTATTCTCGACGATCGGTTGAGTCAATTTACGCGGTGTATAGTGAGAACCCGATCTGCGCCGTTCCTCTGTGGGTTGGAGATAGAGCGAACCAACGGGTAATAGCTGTTTAGTTCGCCCTGAAACCCTTTGCCCGATGGCAGCGATCAGCGCATCGATCGTTTGCGCTTCCTTGACTCCCTTCGCGGCATTTGCCGCCAGTTCGCAATTCGCCCATTCCTTCAGCAGCTTGGCACGATCTCCAGATTTAGCTGCCAATAAACCTTCCACATCTACCACCACCGTCGTCGAATGCTTGGAACCCTTGGGCTTACTATTCACGCCGATCGAAATACTGGTAGCGCGATTGACAGTGTAGCCCATAATTCCCTCATAGACAGAGCCAATCTGCTCCACATCTAGCGATCGATATGAAAGCCGCTCTCCATCCAACATCAGCAGCTTATCCAATACCCGATAGATTACGCCATCGGGAATCTGGGGTAGTGTTGAGCAGATTTGCCCCCCAGCCCCCAATTCTGGGGGAGCCGGAGCAAGTCCCCCAAGTTTGAGGGACTTGCTCATCCCTTGAAGTCCCCCAAACTTGGGGGATTTAGCGGATGCAATCGCGCTGTAGGCGAAGACGTGTCGTTAGACGGTTTCCTCAGCGTGCGTTGCACCAAGCAGGGGGCTAATCATCCTGAGACGGGATATAAATAAACAATCCCCACCGGATCGATC
>ENA-OFCD01000927-OFCD01000927.1-metagenomes-genome-assembly--contig:-NODE-927-length-16797-cov-15.746924_pt1 | contig 16797 bp, 15 predicted proteins | sample MGYA00153392_OFCD01 | MGnify analysis MGYA00153392 | reverse complement strand
AGGCAGCAACGCGGGCCCGACGCGCCGAGCACTGACCCGCCTGCTCGACATGGCTTTCTGGCACAATGAGGCGGGCAACATCGCCGCAGCTATCACAGCGAGTGAGGCCGCGCTGGCGATTAACCCCAACTCCACTACGGCACACTCCCTGCTCGGGTCACTATACGAGAAGAAGGATGATGACGCCCAGGCGATCCACCACTTCGAGGCGGTTCTGGCCCTGAACCCGGACAGTGCCGCCGATGCCTCCAAACTGGACCAACTCCGGCGCGGCGTCCATGTCAAAGCAGTCGCGCCGCCGATCGCGCATCAATTGGTGCCGCCTGTTCTGATCAGACTAGGCCCGACATTGCGCCAGAAATGGGGTGGATTGGCCGAAAGCGGTGTGCGGCAGGCCGGCCTCCAGCGGCGCCCGCTTTATGCCGCCGGCGCAGTCACGGCAGGCGTCCTGCTGATGGGCCTGCTCTTGACCAAGCCCTGGCCAAGCGTGCAGACCGTCACGTCCCCCGTCCCCGCGCCCCCGCCCATCGCTGCTGTGGGCCGTTCAGCCTTCGCCGGCGGGATGGCCTCGGTCGCGCAGGCCGCCGCGCTCGCCCATGCCCACTGGAAGTTGTAGCCACCGAGCCAGCCGGTCACGTCGACGACTTCGCCGATGAAGTGCAGGCCGGGCACGCGCCGGCTCGCCATCGTCTGTGAACTCAGCTCCGTCGTGTCGACGCCGCCAGCGGTGACCTCGGCCTTGCGGTAACCCTCGGTCGCCTGCGGCTTGAGTTCCCAGCGCTGCAGCCGTGTTGCGAGTTGCGCTAGGTCGCGGTCGCGTTGCTCGGGCAGCGTGCGGTCAGCCAGATCAGGCGTGGGTGCAAGCCACGCGTCGGCGAGGCGCTTCGGAATCAGCTCGGTGAGTTCGTTCGCGAGTTTGCGGCGCGACGATTGCTTGGCTTCGAGCAACTCCGCGCTCAGATCACGACCCGGCGCGAGGTCGAGCCGGATCGGCATGCCCGCGTGCCAGTAGCTCGAAATCTGCAACACCGCCGGGCCGCTCAAGCCCCGGTGCGTGAACAGCAGGTCTTCGAGGAAAGCGGCGCGCGCCTTGCCGTCGCCGGTCTCGATCGAGGCTTCGAGCGACAGGCCCGACAACGCCGCGAACGGCGCCCAGCTCACCGGATCGAACGTCAGCGGCACGAGGGCAGGGCGGGTCTCGACGATGGCATGCCCGAACTGGCGCGCGATGCGGTAGCCGAAATCGGTCGCGCCGATCTTAGGGATCGACAGGCCGCCAGTCGCGATCACGAGCTGCTTCGCGCTTACCGTGCCGCGATCGGTGTCGAGCTCGAAGCCACCGGCCGACTGCCGCACCACCTGCACGCCGCACGGCTGCCAACGGGTCACGCCTCCTTTCTCGCATTCGCGCAGCAGCATCGCAATGATGTCGTCGCTGCGCTCGTCGCAGAACAGTTGGCCTTTGTGCTTCTCGTGCCACGCGATGCGGTGGCGCTGCACCAGCGCGATGAAATCGGCGGGCGTATAGCGCGCCAGCGCTGAGCGGCAAAAGTGCGGGTTGGCCGAAAGAAAATTCGCGGGCGTCGTGTCGCGGTTCGTGAAGTTGCAGTGCCCGCCGCCCGAGATGCGGATTTTTTCGGCGACCTTCTCGGCGTGGTCGACCAGCAGAACGCGCAAATCGCGCTGGCCGGCGATGCCGGCGCAATGCAGGCCGGCCGCGCCGGCACCGACGACGACCGCGTCGAAGTGCGTGCCTGGAATCAGGACCGCCACACGAACGGAAACGCCAACTGCTTGAAGAACCCGTTCGGCACGTAGTCGCCGACGACGCCGTAGTGCTCGGGCCATTCACGATCCGACCTCACCGCGGTGCCGAACGCGTAGTCGATGAACGCGAAATGCGCGGCGTAGTTCTTGTCGATCGCGACATCGTCCTGCGAGTGGTGCCAGTGATGAAAGTTGGGCGTCACGATCACATAGCGCAGCGGCCCGAGCCGCACGCTTACGTTGGCGTGGTTGAACACCGCCTGGAAGCCGACGATGATGATGTAGGCGTCGATCACTTCCTTGCTGAACCCGAGCACGTAGATCGGCGCGAGCACCAGCGTGCGGGTGATGATCAGTTCCAGGATGTGCTGGCGCGAGCCAGCCAGCCAGTCCATGCTCTTGACGCTGTGGTGCACCGCATGCAGGCGCCACAGCAGCGGCACCTCGTGGTAAGCGCGGTGCGTGGCGTACTGCACCAGGTCGGCCACCAGCACGATCATGAACAGCGCGGCCCAAAAATTCAGCCCCGCCACCCAGCCGCGGATGCCGTCTTGCGCGGCCCAGCCGAACAGCTTGTGCACCAGCAGGTTGGTCGCCAGCAGCACGAAGCCGACGATCATGTGGTTGACGATGAAGTGGTGGAAATCGGTTTGCCACTCGGGGCGGAACACCGGCTGGTCCTTGCGCAGCGCGAACAGCTTTTCGATGAAGATGAAGATCAGCGTCGAGCCGAGCAGGTCGAGGATGAACCAGTCGAGGCCGATGTACGGCGTGTGGTCAGGAAAGTTGCTGTCGACCGGCACCTTGTGCCCGCCGAGCCCGAGCGACAGGCCGATCAGCACGAAGGCACCGAGCGCCAGCCAGCGTGCGCGGCCGCCGATGATGTTGTAGAGCGAGAGGCCACCCGCGATCACCATCGACCAGAACAGCAACTGGCGCATCACGTCGACGTTGTATGACTGGCGCAGTTGCGGTGTCGTCAGGTATTGCGGCCAGTGGAAGGCGAGCACGCCCAGAAAGCACAGGATCGCGAGCGACAGCGCGATCACGCCCGAGATCATCCCCTTGCCGGGACGCAATGCGCCGTGTGATTCGGTAAGCTGGTTCAGCTTGTTGAATTCGGTCTTCATGGTGGCCCTCCCAGGCGCGATTTGCCCGGGATTATGCGGCGCTAGGTCGGGCGCTCGGGTCAGGCCGCGTGCGCTGCGGCAGCCGTGCGTGACAGGTTCCGCACACCCCGCAGCACGTCGCCGACGATCACGATCGCTGGGCTGCCGATGCCCTCGGCGCGCACACTGGCGGCCAACGAGCCGAGCGTGCACAGCAGTTGGCGTTGCTGCGGCAGCGAAGCGTGTTGAACGACCGCGGTGGGTGTGGCGGAAGGCATGCCTCGCAGCAGGCCCGACTGCAATGCCTCGATCGAGGTCACGCCCATGTAGATGACAAGCGTCAAACCCTGCGCGGCCGCTGCGGCGAGTGCGGGCCAGTCGACCGGCTCGCCATCGGCCCTCGCGTGCGCAGTCACGAAAATCACGCCATGCGCATGCTCGCGGTGCGTCAGCGGCACGCCGAGCGAGGTCACTGCAGCCAGGCCCGCCGTGATGCCGTTGACGACCTCGACCGCGATGCCCTGCGCGCGCAGCCGCTCGGCTTCTTCGCCGCCGCGGCCGAAGATGAACGGGTCGCCGCCCTTGAGCCGCACCACCGTCTCGCCGTTCATTGCCTCGGCAGCCATCAGTTTGTCGATGAACGCTTGCGGTGTGCTTTGGCAGCCGCCGCGTTTGCCGACATGCACGATGCGCGCGGTCGGCGCGGCGAAGGACAGCACCGCGTCGCTCACCAGGTCGTCGACCAGCAGCACGGTCGCGCGGCCGATCGCGCGCACGGCCTTGAGCGTCAGCAATTCCGGGTCGCCCGGGCCGGCGCCGACGAGCCAGACCGTTCCCGCCATCATGCGGTCTGCACCCGCGGTGCCGTCAGGTCGATCGCGCCGAGCGCGGCCATCAGGCATTCGACCTGCCGAGTCACCGGCCCAGGTGCCGGCTTCTCGCCGCTGACGACCGCCTGGATATAGACCGCGGTGGTGGCCGCGTCGAAGGCGCGCGGCAGCAACGGCAACTCGGTCAGCACGCCTTCGTGCGCGGCGCGCGACAGATCGGCGCGTGCCTGGCCCGCGATGAACACGTCGAGCTTGGGCGCGCGGCGCGGGTCGGCAACCGGCTCGCCCTCGGTGCCGCGCAACAGCACCGCATCGCCACCTGTGTGCGCGAGAAACTCGGCCAGCATCGTCGCGTACTCGGGGTGGGTGTAGTTGACGACGCGCAGGCACGCGCTGGTGGTGCAGGGCGCCAACACCTTCGCGATCGTGTGCCCGGAGTTGCGCAGGCCGACGACGCGGCGCACGTCGAGCAGGCGTGCCAGTGGTGGGCAAAGGTCGGCAGTCGCGATGAACACCGGCTCACGGCGCGCCCAGCCGGTTTCGATCTCGTCGGCATTGCGCGCGAACGGCAGGCCGAGGTCGTGAAAAATTTCGGCGGTGCTGACCCGCCCGGCATCGTGCATCGGCCCGTGCACCAGCACCTGCGCGCCTTCTTGCGCGAGAAGCAGCGCCAGCAGCGGCGTGAGGTTGGGCAACTTGCGCGCGCCGTTGTACGAGGGCAGAACGATGGTCGGGCGGGTCGGCGTGATGCCGATGCAACGCTCGTGCGTGGCCCGCAAAAAGCCCGTGAGTTCGGCGATCGATTCGCCTTTGATGCGCATCGCGAGGGCGAACGCACCGATCTCGAGATCGGTGACCGTGCCGTCGAGCACCTGGCTCATCAGGTCGTGGGCCTGCACCTCACCCAGCGAGCGCGCGCCGTCTTTGCCGCGCCCGATTTCCTTGATGTAGCCAGCGATCGCCATTCATGTCTCCCGCAGGGCCTTCAGCAATTGTCAGGCCACTTGTCGGCGGAGCTGGATGATGCGCTTGAGTTCGGGAATGCACGAGCCGCAGTTGGTGCCGCATTTGAGCTGGCCTTGCAACTGCAGCAGTTGCACATCGGGCGAGCCGGCAACCGTTGGCAGCACGGCTTCGATCTGGCGCTCGCTCACATCGAAGCAACTGCAGACCTGCTTGCCTCGCGACGCTACCGCGACCGGCGCTTTGGCACCGGGGGTCAGCAGCAATCGGCCGTAGGCCTGCGCCGGCAACCCGTCTTGCAGCAGCGGCTTGACCCACGCCTCGGCGCTGATGTCGCCGGCGAGCATGAAGCCTTCGAGGCGCGCCTCGGCGCCATTCGGTTCGATGCGCATGCTGCGGTGCTGACCGCGGCGTTTGTCGGTGTAGTGCAGCGCGCTTTTCACGTTGACCCCGAGGATGGCTTCGATGCGCTGGAGCAACGCCTCGTCGGCCGCCTCATGCGAGGCAGCGCGAAACAGCACGCCGCTGCGCTCGCGCCCGAACGGCACGCAAGCGGCGAACGCAAAGGCCTGCATCAGCGGCTTGAGCTGCTCGCGTGCGCGCAGCGCGTCAACATCACCCAACCAGGCCACGCACAGCAGTTTCCACGGCAGCGTGGCCTTCAGAATTTTGACCGCCGCATGCTTGAGTTCGGGTTGCTTGGAACTCGGGCAAAACGCCGGTGAGGTCAGCGCATTGACGCCCGCGGCGCGTTCGCCGATCGAGGTGCTGCCCGACAAGAATTCGTCGCCCCAGTGCATCGCGATGAAAGCCTGCGCCAGACCTTGCTGTTCGCTCGCCTTCGCAGGCAGCACGATCGACCCGCGTTTTGACGTGACCTGCACCAGGTCGCCGTCCGCGACGCCGAGGCGCTGCATGTCTTGCCCGTGCATATCGATCGCCGGTTCGGGCACGTGGCCGAACAAGCGGCCGATCGTGCCGGTGCGGCTCATGCCGTGCCACTGGTCGCGCAGGCGACCGGTGTTGAGCGAGAACGGATAGCGCACGTCGCGCGGCTCGGCGAGCTTGACGTAAGGCGTGTCGACGAACCGCGCCCTGCCGTTGTCGGTCGGGAAGATGCCGTCTTCGTAGAGCCGCGCGCAGCCGCTCGCAGCGCCTTCGGGGAACGGCCATTGCTGCGGGCTGGCTTCGAGTGCGACGTAGCTCAACCCGGTGATGTCGAGATCGCGTCCGCGGGTGGATTCGCGGTGCTCGTTCCAGACCGATTCGGGCGTGGTGTACGCGAAGCCGCTCGCGCGTTCGGGGTGTAAGCGCGCTGCGAGCCGCCGCGCGAAATCGGCCGCGATGCGCCAGTCGTCACGCGCCTCGCCGACCGCGGCCATCGCCGAGCGCACGCGGCTGATGCGGCGCTCGCTGTTGGTGACCGTGCCGTCCTTTTCGCCCCATGTCGACGCCGGCAGCAGCAGATCGGCGTAAGCGCATGTGGCGGTCGTGGAAAACGCCTCTTGCACGACGACGAACTCCGCGACCTCGAGCGCACGCCGCACCGCCGACACGTCGGGCATCGATTGCGCGGGGTTGGTGCAGGCGATCCAGAGCGCCTTGATTTCGCCATCGGCAACGGCCTCGAACATTTCGATGGCGGTCTTGCCGGGTGTAGCGGGCACGTCGGGCACGTTCCACAAGCGCGCCACTTCGGCGCGGTGCTCGGCGTTCGACAAATCGCGGTGCGCGCTCAGCAAATTCGCCAGCCCACCAACCTCGCGCCCGCCCATCGCGTTCGGCTGGCCGGTGAGCGAGAACGGCCCCGCACCGGGCTTGCCGATTTGCCCGGTCGCAAGGTGCAGGTTGATCAGCGCCGCGTTCTTCGCGGTGCCGCTGCTGCTCTGGTTCAAACCCTGGCAGTAGAGCGACAGCGCCGGCTTGCGCGGCGCGCCCGGCGCGTCGAGCCCGGCAAACCAGCTTGCGGCCTGCAGCAGATCGGCTTCGCGAATGCCGCAAAGTTGCGCCACGTCTTTCGGCGTGAAGTCGCGCACACGTGTCTTCAACGCGTCGAAGCCGTTGGTGTGCGCTGCGATGTACGGCATGTCGAGCCAGCCTTCCCACAGCATCACGTGCAACATGCCGTTGAACAGCGCCACATCGGTGCCGGGCAGGATCTGCAGGAACAGGTCGGCGGCGTCGGCCGTTTCGGTGCGGCGCGGGTCGACGACGATGGTGCGCAGCCCCGGGTTCGCGCGCTTCGCGTCCTCGAGGCGGCGGTACAAGATCGGGTGCGCGCACGCGGTGTTCGAGCCGGCGATGAACAGCGTCTCGGCCGAATTCAAATCGTCGTAGCAGGCCGGCGGCGCGTCGGCACCGAGCGTTTGCTTGTAGCCGGCGACCGCACTGCTCATGCACAGGCGCGAGTTGGTGTCGATGTTGTTGGTGCCGATCAAACCTTTGGCAAGCTTGTTGAAGACGTAATAGTCCTCCGTCAGCAATTGGCCCGAAACGTAGAAGCCGACCGCGTCGGGGCCGTGGTTTTGCACGATTTTCGCGAAGCGATCGGCGGCGGTGTCGAGCGCGGTGCTCCAGTCGACGACGGCGCACGGCTCGTTGCGAGTGTTGCGCAGTTGCGGTTGCAACAAGCGCGTGTGCATCGAGACCGTGCGGGTGGCGGTCAAGTGCAGCGTGCTGCCTTTGGTGCAGAGGCGCCCGAAGTTGGCGGGGTGGTCAGGGTCGCCTCTTACCCCGGTGATCTGGTTGGCCTGCGTTTCGATGATCACGCCGCAGCCGACGCCGCAATAAGGGCAGGTGGACTTGGTTTCGTTCGGTTTGTCGCTCATGGTGGCGTTTCACGTTCGCGCGTTTTACGTGCGCGCGGCAAGGCCGGGGCGGATGGGCGCCCAGCCGCAGTGGCGGCGCCCTCCGCTTCGCTGCGGGTTCCTTGCGCTTCTCGCTCCGCGGGGCGGCTGCGATGGCGCCGCACCGTCGCTGAACGCGCCGTCGCATGAAGCCTTCTCGCCGGTACGTCGGGTACGACGGACTTCCCCCGCTGCGCTGCGATGCTCAGCGCCGCCCATGCGCCTGTGCACCCATCCGCCCCGGCCTTGAACCCACCACCGGCTGTTGCTCCGAGATCGGCGAGAAGAGAAGGTGCCTCCACGCATGGCCGTGGGCGGGTGCCTGTGGGCGGGCATGGGAAGCCCTGAGGAGCGGAGGGCTGGAGGTTGCGCGCGCAGCGCGCATCGTCATCTGACTCGCCGCGGCTGTTAGAGCGCAGTGAGCGAAGCGAACGCAGCGAGTTCTGCGGCTGGCCGCCAGACCGAGTACCGCAAGGCAGTCGTCGAAGGGCCACGAAGGGGCCCCTTCGTGGCCCTGCGGCGACCGCTTCCGCTGACCGCACACAGGCACCCGCCCGTGGCCATGAGCGCGCAGTTCCTGTGAAAGCGGCGAAAGCCATCACTAAACGGCCGAAGACACCTCGCGCAACGCGACGCTGTTCAGCTCCTCCAGATCCAGGTGCACGACCCCACCCTCTAACTTCACCACGAACCTCGGCGTGCAGCCTTCATCAGGCGACCGCGCGCACCCGTCGTCCAACCCGATCGTCCAGTTGTGCAGCGGGCAGGCCACGCTCTCGCCGAACACGATGCCCTGGCTCAGCGGCCCGCCTTTGTGCGGGCAACTGTCGAGCAGCGCAAAGACTTTGTCTTCCGAATTGCGGAAGATCGCGACATCGCCGCCCACCTTGCGCGGCAGACGGCGCGCGCCGAGCACGGGAATTTCGTCGACTCTGCAGATCGCTTTCCAGTCGCTCATCAGACCACTCCCAACGGCTCGAACTGGCGCGCATCGACGCCGGCTTTCTCGAACTCGAACCACGGATCGGGTTCGCCGTCGAGCGAGAACAGCAGCTTCTCGTGCAGCGCGCGCCGGCCTTCGGTGTCGTTCAAGATGCGTGCCTTCACGTGATCGAGCCCGACGCGGCTGATGTAGTGAACGGTGCGCTCCAGGTACCAGCCTTCTTCACGGTAAAGCTGCAGGAACGCGCCGGAATATTCAATCACTTCGGCGGCCGTTTTCAACTTGACGAGGAACTGCGCCACATCGGTTTTGATGCCGCCGTTGCCGCCGACGTAAATTTCCCAGCCTGAATCGACGCCGATCACGCCCACATCCTTGATGCCCGATTCGGCGCAGTTGCGTGGGCAGCCGCTGACCGCGAGCTTGACCTTGTGCGGCGCGTACATGCGCCACAGCACGCGTTCGAGTTCGATGCCCAGGGCGGTGCTGTCTTGCGTGCCGAAGCGGCACCATTCACTGCCCACACAGGTCTTCACAGTGCGCAGCGTCTTGCCATAGGCGTGGCCCGATGGCATGCCGAGGTCTTTCCACACGGCTGGCAAATCTTCCTTCTTCACGCCAAGCAAGTCGATGCGCTGGCCGCCGGTGACCTTGACGGTCGGGATCGCGTATTTGTCGACCACGTCGGCAATGCGGCGCAGTTCGCTCGAGTTCGTCGTGCCGCCCCACATCCGCGGGATCACGCTGTAGCTGCCGTCTTTCTGGATGTTGGCGTGGCTGCGCTCGTTGATGAAGTGGCTTTGCGGGTCGTCGATCGCTTCTTTCGGCCAGCTGCTAATTAAGTAGTAGTTGACGGCCGGGCGGCAGCTCGCGCAACCGTTGGGCGTGCGCCAGGCCATCGCGCGGTACACGGCAGCGATCGTCAGGTGGTGTTCCTTGAGGATCGCCGCGCGAACATCCTGATGGCTCGCATCGGTGCAGGCGCACATCGCCTTTTTGGTCGGCGCCTTCGAGTAGTCGCCACCGGCCGTGAACATCAGCAGTTGCTCGACCAGCCCGGTGCACGAGCCGCACGAGGCGCTCGCCTTGGTGTGCTTCTTCACCTCCTCCAGCGTGAACAGGCCCTTCTCCTTGATCGCCTTGCAGATCGCGCTCTTGCTGACGCCGTTGCAGCCGCAGACCTCGTCGCTGTCGGCCATGGTCGCCGCGTGGCTGTGGCCTTCGTGGCCGACATCGCCGATGTTGGATTCACCGAACATCAGCTTGTCGCGGATGTCGCTGACCTTGCGGCCCTCGCGCAGCAGTTTGAAGTACCAGCTGCCATCGACCGTGTCACCGTACATGCAGGCGCCGATCAGCTTGTCGTCCTTGATCACGAGCTTCTTGTAGACACCGCCGTATGGGTCGCTCATGACGATCTCTTCGCAGCCCTCGCCGCCGGTGAAGTTGCCGGCCGAGAACAGGTCGATGCCGGTGACCTTGAGCTTGGTCGAGGTCAGCGAGCCTTGGTAGCGGCCGATGCCGAATTGCGCGAGATGCGTCGCGCAAACCTTGCCTTGCTCAAACAGCGGCGCGACCAAGCCGTACACCGTGCCGCGGTGCGCTGCGCATTCGCCGACCGAGTAGATGCGTGGGTCGGTGATCGTTTGCATCGTGTCGTCGACGACGATGCCACTGCGGTTTTCTTTGCCGCAGTGCAAACCGATCTTCACCGCCAGCGTGGTGTTCGGGCGGATGCCGGCGGCCATCACGACCAGGTCGGCAGGCACCTCGGTGCCGTCCTTGAACTGGATGGCCATCACTCGTCCAGCCTTGTCGCCGATCAGCGCCTGCGTCTGCGCGCCCATCAAAAACTTCAAGCCGCGCGATTCGAGCGAAGTCTGCAGCAGCTTGCCGGCCACGTCGTCGAGCTGGCGCTCCATGAGCCAAGGCATCACGTGAACCACGGTGGTCTGCATGCCGCGCAGCATCAGCCCGTTGGCTGCCTCCAACCCGAGCAGGCCACCGCCGATCACGACCGCGTGCTTGTACTTCGTGGCCGCCTCGATCATCGTGTTCGTGTCGTGGATGTCGCGGTAGGCGATCACGCCTTCGAGGTCTTTGCCAGGCACCGGCAGGATGAACGGGTTCGAGCCGGTGCACATCAACAGCCGGTCGTACTCGGCCTCGGTGCCGTCTTCGGCCTTGACGATACGGTTGCGGCGGTGGATGTCGACGACCTTCTTGCCGAGGTGCAGCGTGATGTGGTTCTCGGCGTACCAGCTCAGCGGGTTGAGCACGATTTCGTCGAGCGTTTGCTCGCCGGCCAGCACGGGGCTGAGCAGGATGCGGTTGTAGTTCGGGTGCGGCTCGGCGCCGAAAACCGTGATGTCGTAAAGATCGGGGGCGATCCGGATCAGCTCTTCGAGCGTGCGCACGCCGGCCATGCCGTTGCCGACCATCACGAGTTTCATTTTTTTCATCGAGCCGTCTCCTGCCGCGCGGGTGCGGCGACGTTTTTGTTGAGCAAGCGCGGTGCCAGCCGCGCATAGGCGCTCGCCGCACCAGCGCCGCGCAAGAAACCTACAACTGCCATCGCCTCGACTTCCGCAGCGCACAGAATCGTGCGCGATGGCACCAACACCACCCATGAGCTCGCCGGGCCGCCCCACGGGCGAATACCGGAGTGCACAGCACCCAGGTAAGCCCGTGAGCTTCGATGTCGACATTGGCCAGGCGAGCGACCGCGGCCCACGTGCAGTGGACGAGGCTTCGCCGCATTTGCCCGTCACGCCCCCGGCGACGAATCGCGCGGCTTGATCGCGGCCATCGCCGATGGCGTTTCGGCCGGCGGCCAAGGCCGCATGGCGGCGCAGACGAACGTGCTGAGCCTGGTCGAAGATTATTTCGCCGCACCCGAAACGTGGGACACGACCGTCGTGCTGGACCGCGTGATCTCGGCCTACAACACCTGACTGGTTGCCCACAACCGCCGCGCCGAGGCCTCGGCGATGACGACGCTGACGGCGCTCGCGCTGCGCGGCCAAACCTGGACGCTCGGGCACGTGGGCGACACGCGTGCCTACCGGCTGCGCGGCGGTGAGTTGCGGCGCCTGACCCAGGACCACGCCTTCGACCATCCGGACCTGCGCAGCCGCTTGACGCGCGCGGTCGGGCTCGACGACGCGGTATGCGTCGACTATCTGCAGGGCGATCTGCAGATCGGCGACGTGTTCTTGCTCGCCTCAGACGGCGTGCATGCCGCGCTGAAACATGCGCGGCTGCGCGAGCTGGTCGGGCAAGCACACGGGCAGCTGGACGGCCAACCGCACGCACAAGCCCAAACACAAACCCAGACCCAGAACCAGTCCCACACGCAGGCCGCGGCCGATGCCATCGTGCGCGCCGCGCTCGCCGTTGCGCCACCGACAACGCCACCGCGCTCGTGGTGCGGGTGATCGGGTTGACGCGCCTGCAGCTCGCCGACGCGAATGCGCAGGCATGCGCAAGCACGCCAACTGCCGGTGCCGCGGCGCCTGAACGTCGGCAACACGATCGACGGCCTGGTCGTGACCGCGCTCGTCGCCGACACCGGCGCGCACCTGCTCTACCAGGTGCGCGACCCCGCCACCGGCGCGCTCAAGGCGCTCAAAACGCTGCACCCTTCGCGTGCCGGCGACCCGCAGGAGCGGGCGATGCTCGCGCACGGGGCCTGGCTCAGCGAGCGCCTCACCGAGCATGCGGTCGACGGCTTCGTGCGCCTCGTGCGGCGCACCTGCGCGACCGAGTTCTACCTGCAGTTCGACTGGCACTCGGGGAAGACGCTCGACCGCGTTTTCGCGCGCCGCGGCCCGCAGGGCCTGCCGCTCGAATCGGTGATCGGCTGGGGCCTGGCCGCGGCGCATGCGCTCGGCCGTCTGCACGGGCTCGGCGTGATGCACCGGGACGTGAAGCCGTCGAACCTGCACCTCGGTGAAGACGGTCGGCTCAGGCTGCTCGACCTCGGCGTCGCGCTTTCGGGCAGCGAGCCGGCCGAGCAGCGTGATCTGCACTCCGGCATGCCGAGCTACATGAGCCCAAAGCTGTGGGCCGATGTGCCCGCGGGTCCACGCTCCGACCTGTTCGCGCTCGGCGTCACGCTTTACAAGCTGCTGACCGGTCAATTGCCTTACGGCGAGATCGAGCCGTATCAAATGCAACGATTCCGGCGCGACCCGAAGCCGCCCCTGCGCTTGCCGCCCGATGTGCCGATCTGGCTCGATCACATCGTGCTGAAAGCAGTCGCACGCGACCCGGCGCAGCGCTTCGAGACGGGCCAAGAACTGGTGCTAGCGCTCGAGCGTGGTGCCTCGCGCCCGCTCGCTGCGCCACCCGCTTCGCCGCCCGCCGCGTGCCACCTGCTCGCGCTGTGGAAGATCGGGTTCGGCGTGTCGTAGGTGTTGAATGCGCTGCTGGTGTTCTGGCTGCTGTTCTTGCCGCGCTGAGCTTGATGGCACCCCCCCCCGGGCCGGGCTGCGTCCAGCCCGCCCCCCGCGGGAGTTCAAGCAAAGTGGCAGAGCCACATTTGCTTGAGAGCGCGGTCTACGAGTGGCCAGGCCGAAGGCGCAGCCCGGCATCGGTGTCGTCGTGCGGCGTGCGTCATGCTGTGCTTCGCGATGCTCGGCGCCGGAAACGGCGCGCTGTCTCAGCTCGTGCCGCTGCGCTGGCCCGCGAAGAAGAGCAGCGTCGTCAGCACCAGCGACTGCCCCGCGAGCCCACACAACACGAGTGAGCCACACACGCCGACCAGTACCGCGCTCAGCGTGTTGATGCCGCCGACGCGGTCCGACACACAGCCGCCGACCACCCGCACCGCCGAGCCCATCAGCGTGGCCAGCACCGTGAGCTGACCGGCCTCGACCTTGGTGACCTTGAATTGGTCGTAGAAGTAGGTCTGCAAAAAGCTTGCGAAGCCGACGAAGCCGCCGAACCTGATCACGTAGATCAGGCTGAAAGCCCAGCCGTCTTTCTTGAACAGGCAAGCGGTGTGCTGGCGAAAGCTCTGGTGTTCTTCGCGATCCGGCGGCTCTTTCGCGGCAAAACACATACCAACATCGGCATCACCATCGTCAGTGCTGCCAGGCCGTCGATCGTCGTCCCGCCGTACTTCACAGCGAGCGGCGGCGCGAACAGCACCGCCATCACCGTGCCCGAATTGCCGGCGCCGGCGATGCCCATCGCCAGGCCCTTGTACTTCGGCGGGAACCAACCCGAACCGAGCGAGAGCGCACCGCCGAAGCTGCCACCGGCGATGTCGAGCAGCACGCCCATGGCCAGCACTTCGTTGTGGGTGTCGACGAACTAGTAGCCGTAGAACAGCGCGACGACGATCAGCCCCATCTCGACCATCGCCGCGTTTTTGCGGCCGATGTATTGCGGCAGCACACCGATCGGAGAGCGCATCAGCGCGCCGGCGATGATGGGCACCGAGACCATGAAACCCTTTTGCGCCGCGTCGAAATGAAAGGCCTCGCCGATAAACGGCGCCATCGCGCCGTTGAGCACCCAGATCGCGAAGGTGAAGTCGAAGTAAAGAAAGGCGGCGAACAACGTCGGTGCGTGCCCGGCCTTCAGGAAATTTTTGAACCCGGTCCATGCGCCTCCGTGAGTGAAATGAGTCGTTCGCGCGCCTCGAATTCGACGCACTGGCGCCAACGATGCGAACACCGTGCCATGGCGGGCGCAGCTATCATCAACTTAGGGGTTGACTGGCTTATGTGCGAGTAGCTGCTTGCCATTGGCGAGCCCCGAGACCAAGATGAATCGACGTGCACGTGCCGTGCCGCCGACGTTGCACGAGGAATGCTGATTTGATGAACGAGACGACACCGGCTTTGTCGCAGGAGCGCACCGCAGCGGCGCGCTCGTTGGCGCGCGCACTCGAGACCGATTCCGCGGACCTGGCGGCGGTGTTGCTCGAAATGCTCGACCGGGTCGATGTGCTGCTGGCCATCAAAGACGTTGCGACCGGCCGCTACCTGCACGTCAACCCGGCGATGGCCGCGCTTTTCGGTCGGTCGCCGGAAGCCATGCTTGGCGCCACCGACACCGATCTGATGGAGCCCGCGCAGGCCGCTGCCATGCGCGCCGCCGAGCAAACCGCGCTGGCGCATGACGCACCGGCTTTGAGCGACCACAAGATCGACCGCGACGGCCGCAAACGTGAGTTCAATGTCACGCGCATGGCCTTGCCGGGTGCGGGCGGCGGTGCCGCGCGTAACGTGTTGTGCGTGTGGGCCGATCGCACCGCCACGCAGCAGCGCGAACAGCAGTTGCAACAGGCACTCGGGCAACTCGAACAACAACAACTCGCCGCAGAAACACTGCGCCGTGAGACGCAAGACCAAATCCTCCGCGACAGCGCCACCGGCCTCTACCAGCGCCTGCCATTTGACGACCAGCTGCGCCGCGAGGTTGACCTTTCATCGCGCGAGCACCGCGAGTTCGCGCTTGTTTCGATCGCGCTCGACCCGCTCAGCGCGGCCGTCAAGTTGGCAGGTGGCGCCGCACGCATCCGCGTGCTCGAAGCGCTCGGTCGGCTGTTGCGCAGCAACACCCGCGCGATGGATGCGTCGTGCCGGCTCGATGAAGACCGTTTCGCGGTGTTGCTCTCGGGCGTTGGCCTCGCGACGGCCCATTCGCGCATGGAAGGTCTGCGCCGCCAGTGCGCAACGCAGATCGTCGTGCTCGAAGGGCGCGACCTCGGCTTCACCGTCTCGATGGGCGTGGCGAGCTTTCCGCACACCGCGCACAGCGAGGCCGATCTGATGCAAGCCGCCGATACCGCATTGCACGAAGCGCAGAGCCGTGGTGGCAACCATGTCGCGCTGGCGAGCATCCGCTTCGAGCTCGGCGCCAGCTGACACCCGGCCGCTCTGGCGGCAGTGATCAGAGGCTCGCGGCCTTCCAGATCATGTAAGTCGCCAAGCCCAACAGCAAGCACGCAAACACACGTTTGAGTTGGCGTATTTCCATGCGGTGCGCGGTGCGCGCACCGAAGGGCGCCGTGACGACGCTGGCGATCGAAATCATGACCAGCGCGGGCAGGTAGATGAACCCGATCGTGCCCGCAGGCATGGCGTGCAGCGACCAGCCGGCGATCACGTAGCCCACGGTGCCGGCCACCGCGACCGGGAAGCCCAACGCCGCCGAGGTCGCGACAGCGTTGTGGATCTTCACATTGCACCAGGTCATGAACGGCACCGAGACGAATGCACCGCCGGCGCCGACCAGCGCGGCGAGCAATCCCACCACGCCGCCGGCTGCCAGCATGCCGCCCGTGCCCGGCAGTTGGCGCGACGCCTCGGGCTTCGCGTCGATCAGCATCTGCGCTGCCGAGAAGCTGACGAACAGCGCGAACAGCACCGCCAGCAACTGCGACGGCAGTGCCTTCGCGATCTGCGCGCCCAGCAGCGAGCCGAGCACGATGCCCGGCGCGAGCCGCTTCACGACCGGCCACAGCACCGCACCGCGCCGATGGTGCGCGCGCACGGAGGCGATCGACGTGAAGCAAATCGTCGCCAGCGAGGTCGCGATCGCCATCTTGACGACGTATTGCGCGGGCATGCTCTTGGCCGACAGAAGCAAGGTCATGAACGGCACCATCAGCATGCCGCCGCCCACGCCGAGCAGCCCGGCCAGGAAGCCCACGCCCGCACCGAGCGCGAGAAGTTCGACGGCGAGTTGCCAGCCGAGGCCGCCGGTCATTGGCGGCGATTCATTCGGGCTGGTTCAGCAGTGCCAGCACGGAACGCCACTCGTCGACCGTCACCGGCGTGATCGACAGGCGGTTGCCGCGTTCGAGCACGCGCATCGTCGCCAGCGACGGCGCCGCGCGCATCGCGGCGAGCGACAGCAGAGGCGTGTTGCGGATCAGCTTCACGTCGACATGCAACCAGCGTGGCGCATTGGGCGTCGACTTGGCATCGAAGTAGTGGCTTGTAGGGTCGAACTGCGTCTGGTCGGCGTACGCGGCGCTCGCCACTTCGGCGAGGCCGGCGATGCCCGCAACGGGGCAAGACGAGTGATAGAAAAGCACGCCGTCGCCGAGCCGCATTTCATCGCGCATGAAGTTGCGCGCCTGGTAGTTGCGCACGCCGACCCACGGCACGGTTTGCTTGGGTGCTGCCGCGAGGTCGTCGATCGAGCACTCGGAGGGCTCGCTCTTCATCAACCAATGGGCCATTGCGCGACGCAGGAAAGTGCGTGGGAAAGACAGGGGAGAAAGGTGTCCGCCGCAAACCGTGAACCGCATTCCTGAACCAGGAGTTCAGGTGGGCGAGGTCAGCCCGGCTTCGGGTTCATCTGACGCGAGACGATCA
>ENA-OFCD01000925-OFCD01000925.1-metagenomes-genome-assembly--contig:-NODE-925-length-16817-cov-3.710774_pt1 | contig 16817 bp, 13 predicted proteins | sample MGYA00153392_OFCD01 | MGnify analysis MGYA00153392 | reverse complement strand
CTCGAAGATGCGAGGCCATTCCTCTCGCTCTTCGAGCATCTCGGAAAGCCGTTGATCACGACGTCACCGCGCGAAGCCGAACTCATCAAGGGCTTCTCGAATGCCTACCTCGCGCTGAAGACCTCGTTTGCAAACGAAGTTGCGAATCTCTGCGACGCCGTCGACGCCGACGCCCTCGTGGTGCTAGCCGGGATCGGCAACGACACGCGAATCGGGAAGCTTTTCTTGCAGCCGGGGATCGGTTACGGCGGCCCGTGTTTCGATAAAGACGTCCGTTCGATGCACCATATTGCGGGTGAGAACGATTCGAGCCGCGAGTTGCTGGCAGCGACCCTGCGCGTCAACGAAGCGCAGCCGCGCCGGATTGTCGACACCCTCGAAGAAGAAGTCGGCCGACTCGATGGGCTCACGATCGGAGTCTGGGGCCTGACATTCAAAGCCGGAACGGACGACGTTCGTGATTCGCTTGCAATCAAGATCGTGGCTGATTTGGAAGCGCGTGGCGCCCGTGTCCGCGCCTTCGATCCTGCGGTTAAGGGGCCGCACACGATGATTTCCTGCGAGCTCGTCGGTTCGCCACTCGATGCGCTCGACGCCGATGCGTTGCTGGTGCTCACCGAGTGGCCGATGTTCCGCGAGATTCCCGTTACCGCAATTGCTTCGGCTTTGCGACTCGGGGTCGTTATCGACGGCCGCAACACGCTCGATCATAAAGCGCTCGCCGTGGCCGGCGTGACCTATCGCGGCGTCGGGCGTCGCGCCATACCGCCGAAGACACTGAACGTCGAGCGATCAACAGAGAGTGAAGTCGCGGTTTAGGACGTCCTCGAGTGCGTTCGCGAGCGGCGAGCTCGCAGCGATTCGAAATGGCGGCTTAGAGCGCCAGCCGAGCTGTCCTGCGTTCGGCGTCTCGGGGGCTGTTCCGAGCCAGATCGCGATTGGAGACGGTTCGTAGTAACCGACGAGTCGCTGAACGAGCCGCTCGAACGCGTCTTTCGTTGAGCACGGTTCGTACTTCTAGGGCCAGCTCGGACTTGAGAATTCGCTCGGCGGTGGCAGCAGCGTATCTGTCGACGGCCCGCTTAAAATCGGCGGAACGGTAAATCGGCGTCACGCACGTTCGAATGGGGCGTGACGGATGCGAAGCGAAGCACGCGCTTACATTCGGTCGGGACCGTCACAAACTCGATGCCGAACGAGGTAGGAACTTCTTTTTGCAAATGACGTTGGATCTTGAAGACATTCGTTTTTTTGCATGTGGGTTTTCCCGCACTAACCGAACCAAACGATCCTACGGTTCGATCGGCGCCGAGTGGCGGATGGTGATCCTCGTGCGATGCATTCCGCAGAATTTGCGTGTAATGCGAGCTCGATTTTAAGCCACTCCGTTCGTTATTTCGCCATGAAATTAACATTCTGCCTTGCCGACGTCCGCAGACGGACTCCATGAGACGGGTCCCTTTTGTCAACGGCCGGTCGTACTATTTATCCGTAACATATTCCGGTTCACATCTGTAAGTTTATCGGCTATTATTGCGGCAGTGGTGCTAGCGCGAATGGGAGAAATTTCCCATAGGCTGTCCTGTCTCAGGAAAATGCGCTGCATTAACATCTGCCGTCATTTCTAAAAGTAATCTTATGAAGCAAATCGTTCGAGTGCGGGAGGGTCCCGCGTCGGCCAATTTGTGGGTCGTCGGAACTGCGGTCACTTCGGTGATTACCACGAAAGGTGCTTAACAACGTGTCGCAACTCGTCCCTCTCGAATCTGCAGAAGCGTTCGTCTCGCGTCGTTTTTGCATCGTCGGTACCGGATACGTCGGGATGGCTAGCGCCATCGGCTTTGCCGAGTTCGGCCACGATGTGGTCGGCTACGATATCATTCGCGAGCGTATCCGCGGATTGCAAAACGGGATCACACCCTATAACGAGGATGGCCTCGCGGCGGCCCTTCAGAAACACCTGGCTACCGGCTACCTGCGCTTCGTGGAGTCTCTCGTCGAAGCGGCAACCGACGCCGAGTTCATCGTCATCGCTGTTGGCACGCCGTCGCGACCCGATGGGTCGGCTGATCTGAGCTACCTCTATTCGGCAATCGACGCCCTGCTCGATATCGACCTCTCCGGGAAGACGCTCGTCGTTCGGTCGACGGTCCCGGTTGGGACGACGGATTTTATCGCCGACCGGCTGCGCCGCGTCGCCGCCGTCGTTCACGCTCCCGAGTTCCTGCGCGAAGGTTCGGCGCTGAACGACTTCCTCAACCCCGATCGGGTTGTCGTCGGCGCGAATCCGATTCACGAAGCAGATTCGTTCCTCTCGCTCTTCGCACACCTCGATAAGCCGCTCATCGCTACGTCGCCGCGCGAAGCCGAATTGATCAAGGGCTTCTCGAATGCATATCTGGCGCTGAAAATTTCGTTTGCAAACGAAGTTGCGAATCTCTGCGACGCCGTGGACGCCGACGCTCTCAACGTGCTCGCTGGGATCGGCAATGATTCGCGTATCGGGAAGCTCTTCTTGCAGCCGGGAATCGGCTACGGGGGTCCCTGCTTCGATAAAGACGTTCGGTCGATGCACCACGTTGCGACCCAGCACGATACCAGCCGCGAATTACTCTCCGCGACGCTACGCGTTAACGATTATCAGCCGCGCCGGATCGTCGATCTCCTCCAGGAGGAACTCGGCCGGCTCGACGGCATGACGGTCGGCATTTGGGGGCTGACCTTCAAAGCGGGTACGGACGACGTGCGCGATTCGCTCTCGATTAAAATCATCGCAGATCTGATCGAACGCGGGGCTCGCGTTCGCGCCTTCGATCCCGCGGTCAGCGGTTCGCACACGATGATCCATTGCGAGATCGCGGTTTCCCCGCTCGACGTGCTCGACGCCGATGCCTTGCTGGTTCTGACGGATTGGCCGATGTTCCGTGAGATCCCGATCGCGGAAATCGTCGGACGTCTGCGTCGTGGCGTTGTCGTCGACGGTCGCAATACGCTCGACCATCGTGCGCTCGCGCTCGCTGGCGTTCGCTATCGCGGAGTCGGTCGCAAGGCGATGCCGATGACGAGCGTTGTCGCCGGCGCGAACGACATCTCCGAAAACGTCGCAGTCTAGGTAATCCCTCCAAGAGTCGCCGTTTTCGTGTTTCGGAGACGGCGGCTTTCTTAATAAAGTAGTCTCACCACGTTTAACTTCTCAAACAATGTGTTTCTCCGATGCTGCGGCAGGAATCGACATTCGCACATCGCCTACATTGCTTCGATGCCGCTCAAGCCGACCGTCGCGATCGTCTCCGATGCTCTCGTGCAGCACGGCGGTGCCGAGCGCGTCGTCGAGGCGATGGCCGAAGCGTTTCCACAAGCGCCGGTATTTGCATTGCTCTATTCGCCTTCGCGCGGTCCGGCATCGCTAGCGCACCGCGTGCGTACGTCTTGGCTGCAGCAGGTCCCGGGTGCCGCACATCGTCATCGGATGCTCTTCCCGCTTTTCGCACCCGCGATCGAGAGCATCGATATTACCGGCTACGACGTCGTGCTGTCGTCACATCATTCGGTAGCGAAGGGTATCGTTCGCAGCGCCGATCAGCTCCATATCTGCTACTGCCACACGCCAATGCGCGCCCTCTGGGAACGTCCGGTCGCCGAGCTCGCCACGCTACCGAGCATGCTCCGCCCATTCGCGGCGGCGGCCCTCGGTCGGTTGCGTGTGTGGGATTTCGCGACCGCTTCGCGAGTCGATTCGTATTTGGCCAATAGCGTCGTGACCCAGCGCCGGATCGCGCGGCATTACCGGCGCGAGAGCACGATCATGCACCCACCGATCGACATCGAGCGTTTCACGCCGTCGCCCGTGCAATTCAACGGTCAAACGCCGTACTATCTCGTCGCTTCGCGTGCGGTACCCTATAAACGCGTCGATATCGCGGTGGCGGCCGCCCGCATCTTGGGGCGTCGGCTCGTCGTCGTCGGCGGGAATCACATGGGCATGGTTGCCGGCGCCGGTGTCGAGATGCTCGGTATCGTCGACGACGCGAAATTGCTCGAACTCATGCGCGGTGCGAGTGCCCTCTTATTTCCGCAATACGAAGACTTCGGGATGACGCCGCTGGAAATGAACGCATGCGGCCGCCCCGTTATTGCGTACGGGGCCGGTGGCGCACTCGAAACGGTGATCGATGGAATGACGGGTGTGCTCGTCCCCGAGCAATCCGTCGATGCGTTCGTCGAGGGGATCCGGCGCTTCGAAGGGATGACGTTCGATCCGATCGAGATCCGTGCATACGCAGAGAAATTTTCGAGGGTATTGTTTATCGACGAACTACGCCGCTTCGTCGACGAGCAATGGAACGAGTGCGCCTTCGAAGCAAACCCAAGAAAGGACGGCTTCGTTCCGAACTCAAAATGCGCGCAGCGATGAAAGTCGTCGTCGTCGCTCATCCTGCCATACGCGCGTCCAATCGCGCGGTCTATCGGCGGCTCGCTGAGCGTGGGCTCGATGTGACCCTAGTCGTCCCCGACCGCTGGAAGAGCGTGCTCGGCGGAACGATTCTCCCCGATCCTGAGGAGCCGGGTTCGCCGCTCAAACTCATCGTCCGCAAGAAAATCGGCATCGCGCACTCCAACCTTTTTTTCATGGTGCCGGGCATCGACGATCTCATTCCGCGCGGCGAGCGCTGTGCCGTGTACGTCGATCAGGATCCCGCCGGCTTGATGGCGTTTCAAGCCGCGATCGCAACGCATCGCAAGGGCGCGGGCCTCGTCTTCATGTCGATGCAGAACATCCTGAAAAAATATCCGATGCCGTTTAACGCTATTCAAAAGTACGTTTTCGCGCGCGCGGGAGCGTGCGTCGCGGGTTCGCAAGAATGCCGGACCGTCGTCGTGCAGCGAAGCTATACGGGGCCGGTTTCGATCCTGTCTTTCGGATACGAGCTCGTCCCGCTCGCGAGCGACGAGCGCGAGCGGGTCGCAAAAACGTACGGATTTTCGCGACCGAGCATCGGTTACGTCGGGCGGTTGGTTCCCGAAAAAGGCGTCGATCTTTTAATTAAAGCATTCGCTAAAGTCGGTCACGCGGAGCTCGTGATCGGCGGCGACGGCCCTTCGATGAACGAGTTGCAGGCGCTCGTGCGAACGCTCGATCTCGAAGATCGCGTTCACTTCTTGGGGAATCTCGCGCCGAACGACGCGGTGCGCCTCATCGGGGCGCTCGACGTTTGCACGCTCCCATCCCGCACGACGAAAGCTTGGAAAGAACAATTCGGGCGCACCGCCGTCGAGGCGATGGCGCAGGGCGTCCCGATGATCGGCAGCTCGAGTGCGGCTATCCCCGAGGTGATCGGCGACGCCGGCTTGATTTTCGAAGAAGGCAACGTCGATGCATTCGCCGCGTGCATCTTGCGTGCGCTCGATCCGGTCGAGCGCGCCACCATCATTGAGAAAAGTTTGGAACGCGCGAACCGAGAATTTTCTCTCGATGCATCGGCCAATACGCTGCATCGGGCGCTCGAAGAGTCGATTCCCAAATAATTCGAATTTAGATCTCGCTTGCGAGACGGCTCGCAATGGTTGCGGCACTCGCGTCCCAGCCGAACGTCGAGCGATAGAGCTCCGTCGCCGCGGTAGCCCGCCTCGCGATATCGTTCGGTCGGGCGAACGCGCCGACGAATGCATCGGCAAAGTCTTCTGCCGTATCGTCGGTGAGCGTGACGACGGCGCCCAGCCGATCTTCATCGTGCGGGTTGCGCGTGGCGACGACGGGCGCGCCGTATGCGAATGCGGCGAGCAGACTGCCCGCCGAACTCGTTAGACCTTCGGCTGCCATGTACGCCACCGCATCGGCTCGCAGGAATTCATCGCCGATCGCCGTTTCTGGTAGGCTTCCGGTAAACGTGACGAGTTCCGAGATGCCGGCTTCCCGCGCGCGCTCCCGACAGGCGTCGGCATACGGCTGGTCCCAGATCCGACCGACGATCCGCAATTCAGCATCGATATTTCGGTCCTTGAGAATTGCGAGCGCGTCGATCGCACGTTCGAGTCGTCGCCTACTGGCAACGACGCCGAAGGTTACGATCCGTTTGCGGTGACCGTTGCGGGCATCCGGCGACCACTGGTGACCGGCACTCGGCTCCAGATTGGAACCGATCGGGGCGATCGAAATTTTCGCAGCGTAGGCGTTCCCGACATTCGCGAGGATTCGATCCCGTCGGACGATATTGGGCACGAAAATTCCGCGACACATCGCGAGTACCGCGCGATCGCGATATTCGAAGTATATTTTTTTCCAGCGCGACTTCACCGATGCCGTGCCGCTCGCATAAAAGATCTCGTGCACGAAGACGAAAGTCGGCACTCGGCACAACATCGGCAGAAGCAGCGGTACGAAGGAACGGCCTCCGAATAGGAACGGTGTGTACTCCAGAAAGACCGCATCCGCGCGCGTCGCACGGACGACTGCGGCCGAGCGTATCGCGGCCCCGAGCGACCAGGTTCTCCCTACGATGCGAACCTCGACGGGGTTATCGGGCCGCGGATCTCCCGTCGTTATGACGACGACGTCGTTACCAAGGCGCGACAACGCATATGCCAGTTTCGCGGCGTGGTCGCCGACGCCGTCCATTTCCGGTGGATATCGCGGCGCGACGAACGCGATCTTCATCGTTGCACGGCCGGGATCGGCGAGCGTTTTGTTTTCGAGCGAATCAGCTTGCCGAAGAAATCGATCATCGGCATTTCGATCAAGCGAAAGAGCAACACGCTCATCGCTACGGCAAAGGCCGTGATGGCGACGAGCCAAGCGACGTGGAACGCCGGGTACCGTAGCGGGAGATGCGTCGATAACCGGCCGACCGAAATCAGAATTGGAACGTGCCACAGATAGAGCGAATAAGACGCATCGCCGAGCGCGACGATCGCCGTCGGCAATGTCATGTTTTTCTCGAGCTCGAGGCTGACGACCCCGTAGAAGATCGCGGCCATCGGAACGCCTATGAAAAAGAAGCGCGCTTCACCGTTCAAGTCGAGGGTTCTATCGAGATTCACGTAGGTGAGCCCATCGATGAAGATCGCGATCGCGCCCAATGCGATGGCGGCCCATGCGAAGGACATCGGACGTCCCGATTTACACCACTGCGCGATTGCAGCACCCAAAAGAAACTCGATCGTAATCGTATTCGATAGGAAAAAGATGTTGGCGTTCGTGGGATGCGGGAAGATGGCATGAACGAGAAGCGTAAACGCGATCCACGTGCCGAGTCCGGCGAAGAGATAGCGCCGCGGGCGGGTGACGAGGAACGTGTAGATGTAATAAAAATACATCTCGTAGACGAGCGTCCAGCTTACGGTGAGGAGCGGTTTTCCCTGTTGGGGAAGCAGCAAGAACGACGCCGCGATACTCGGTCGTATCGTTTGCGAGCCATTGATGAGCGACGGTGCGATAAGATCGAGTGCTGCGAGCGGAATCAGAACGAGCCAATAGATCGGAAAGATGCGCGTTACGCGGCGCAAGAAGAAGATGCCGGATGCGTTGGGCGTTGCGAAAAAATTCCACGTCGACGTCAGCATCACGAAGCCGCTTATCACGAAAAATAAATCGACGCCCCAGCTGCCGATCGGATCGAACCAGCCGACGAAGCTCGAACCGGTAAATTTGCGTTCCATTTCGGGGAGGTGAGCGCCGACGACCAAGACGGCGGCAATTCCACGGAGAGCTTGAACGTTCTGGATTTTCACAGAGCGTTGAAGTAGTGTGGCAGAGGCGGGCTCCCCTTCCGTTCGCGGTTGGCTTAGTATTCACAAAATAGTGCCGCGCTTCGCGTCTCCACGATGCCATCCACTTGGTGAGTTAAGTTTTTTTTACGAAAGCTCGCCGGAGGATGCATACGAATTTAGCTCGTGGCACGCGCCATGCGAGGTCCGGAGGTCCTAGTTCGACATGACGTTTGCACCTGGTATCGAATGCCTAATCTGAGGTTTAGTGGTGAATAAGAGGCTATTGCCGCTTTACAGCATGGCGAGTTTACCGAGACTATTATCGCCCGAAAGTTATCGTAGGCATGGGTTGACCGAAAAATCATGAAGTCGCTGAGACGCTTCGGACCAGTTTTTCAAGCCAATGCGTTTTATGTGGAGAAGTAAGCTTTTGAAAAAATCTCGACTCCGTCGCCTCGTTGCCTTCGGGATTGGTTCGCTGTGCGCAACGATCGCTGTGACGTTTGGCGTTGTCTTGGCAGCTACGATTCATCCCGGCGATAAAGTAGACGTTTTCGTCTACAATCACCCTGAGCTGAGCCAGCAAGTCACCGTAACGTCGGCGGGAACAATCTCCCTTCCACTTGCGGGCGATGTAAACGTGGCAGGTCTCGAGCCGACCGACGCAGCCTTGCGCGTAAAATCGCGGCTTGCACCGTTCGTGAAACTACCGGCCGTTCAGATCCGGACCCTTGTAGAAGGCACGCAGGTTGTTGTCGACGGGTTCGATGGCGGAGCAGTCCCGCTTAGCCCCGGTGAATCGCTCGTTGGCGTGATCTCTTACTTACAAAAAAATGCGAAAACGAATACGGTATCCCCGAGCGATTTAACGAACGTTTCCGTCAAACGGAATGGCCGGGTCATCGGTCAGTATGACGTCGCCGCCTTGCAAGTCAAGGGCCAATCTGGCCCGACGCTTTTTCCCAACGACATCGTCTCGATCCGTAACAAGCCGATTGCTGTGAACGTCCGCGGCGCCGTCAAGTCGCCTGGGATCCAGTACGTGGCGCCCGGTTCGACGATCGCATCGGCCATCGGGGCCGCCGGCGGACCGACGGAAGCTGCAGCTCCGAGCCTTACAACAGTCACGCAGAACGGGAAAGAAACGATCGTGCCGATTGGCGCGCCCGCGAGTGCGCAAGTCGTAGCAACTGGCACGACGATCGACGTACCTAACGCCGCAAATGTTCAAGTCATTGGAAACGTGGAGCACCAGGGGGTTGTCCAGTTGCGCCAAGACAACACGCTCCTCAGCGCTCTCTATCTCTCCGGCGGGCCCTCGCGGTTTGGTGACATCCGTAAAGTCACCGTGATGCGCGGAACGCAGAGTACGATTTACAATATTACCTCCCTTCAAAAGGGCGACGTACGGCAAAATCCGCCTCTTCAAGACGGCGACATCGTTTACGTTCCTGAAAACCATAAAATCGATTTTGCCTTGCTGTTCCAAGCGATCAATCTCGGTCGCACGTTGAGACGTTTTTGAACATGATCGTTGTCGGCGAGCAAACTATCGAAATGTTCTCAAAGGCGGTCCGTCCGTGAAAACAAGCGTGTCACCATGGCAAATACTTTCGCGTCGGCGCTGGGTCGTGATTGGGGTCGCGGCGGTTGGCCTACTTATTGCAGCAATCGCATTTTTGTTAACCCCGACACCTTACGCTGCTACTACGACGGTGTTGCTCGTAGATCAGACGTCGGGCCGCGACCCGTCTATGGCGGCAATCGATATGCCGGTGCTTGTGAAAAGTACGACGGTGATCGAGCGTGCCGAACGTGCAATCGGCGTAAAATATCCTCTGCCAAGCGTCATTGCCGATCTCAGTGCCAAGGTTCAGTACGGCTCGAACGTCATGCCGATCATTTACAAGAATAGCAATCCGCGAATCGCGGTGGCTTTTGCCAATGCACTCGCAGACCAGCTCTCGCTGTATTACCGGCAGATCTCGACGACCCGTTATGACGCTTCGGCCACCTATCTCAACGACGCGTTGCACAAACAGAAGCAACATCTGGCCGACCTCGACCGCGCGCTTCAAACTGCGGCTGTAAAAGATCCGTATCTCGATCAGCTGGACGCCACACAGTCATTAGCCGCTCAACTCGTACAGCTTCAGGGACAGCGCTCGACCGCCGAGGCGGCTCTTACCGGTCATCAGGCTATCGCAGGCTCAGCTGTCGAAGGCATGCAATCGGTGGTGCCCGTCGCCAAGGCCGAAATTCTTAAGGATGACACCGGGCTGAAGAAGCTCTCAGATCAAGCAGGCTCAGACTCCGCGCAGTTAACCATCGATCGGGCTCAGTACTCCGATTCGTTTCCTGGCCTGCCTGGCCTCGAAGAAAAAGTCCGTGTCGAATCTCAAGCCCTCGATGTTGCAAAAAACGTCAGATCAGGGTCCGGTCTCGAAGCGAGTCCCTCGTATGTCTCCGCCCTCGCAACGAAGTCGCGATCGCAGGCTGCCGTAAAGCAGGATCAGGCGACGCTGCATTCTCTCGATCGCGCGATCGAGCAAGTTCAAGATCACCTCGCGGGCGTTCCAAGCAAGGGAGTCGCACTAGCCGCTCTTCGCCGTGACCGGGATGCGAGCAGCATCGCTTACGGATCGCTCTACACGCGCCTGCAGACGACCCTTGCCTCACAGGCTACGTCGTCATCGCTCGGTTCGATACAGGTCATCGACCGTGCTGAGGCGGCATACAACGCGCTCGCGAAGATCTTCTTCTTACTTATTGGAGGAGCGATCTTTGGCTCACTTGCAATCGGTATCACGGCCGCCTTTTTCCTCGAAATCCTAGACAAGCGCCTCAGAACGTCGAATGACGTCGAAGAGATCTTTGGGATTCCCGTCTTAGCCAGCGTTCGCGCGCGCTAATTTTCGAAAGGTCGATTATGCTTGATTCCGCCGATACTTTTCGCACCGTTCGCGTCAAGCTCGAGTCGGAAGTTGAACTCCCGAGCTTGATTCTCGTAACGTCCTCGGGCGAATACGAAGGGCGAGTGACCGTGGCCGGGGGCATCGCGAAGGCCTTCGCCGAGGCCGGTTACGTGACGGCACTTTTGGCGCGCCAAAAGGACGCGGCCGGGTACTCGTCTTTCACGGGGCTCTCGCGCTTCGCACCCTTCGCAACGGAGACGTCCGGAGTCGGCGCGTATCGGACATCGGTCCCTAATCTCAGCGGCGTTACGTTGGCCGATCGTCAGGGTGACGGTACGCTCTCGGCTACTGGCGCCGGAGAGCTTTCGCGCAATTTGCGCGGCATTTTTCAATGTACGATCGTGGATCTTGGCGCCGTGATCGATAGTGCGCTAGCCTTGCAGCTTGCGCGCGTGTCTAGCGGATTCGTACTTGCAGTTCGGTTGGGACGTGCGCCGAGTGAAGCCGACCGTGCCACGATCGATGCGCTGAAAATCGTAAATGCACGAGCGCTCGGTATCGTCACGACCGAATCGGATAAAATTCGGCAGGCCGATGGTTCTGGCGACCCATCGCAATATGCACAGTCTTCGCGCACGGTCGATACGGCCGTAAAGATCTCTTGAGGCAGGCAACCCAACCTTGATCGACATTCGCACGCGACCCAAATTGCCATGGGCGGCTATCTCCGCCGTTGCGTTTTTTGGGACATACGCGATGAGCATCGGTTTCCTAGCTGGTCGACGCAATGCAACGGGGCTCTTTGCCGGCATCGGGATTATCGCGCTATTTTGGCTCGGACGCTACTGGCGAACGACAGTTCCGATCTTACTGCTCATCAGTTGCACCGACGGATTTATTAAGCACCTTATTAGTTCGTCGGCGTTGCTCATCCTCAAAGATGCTCTCGTTGTGGCGATCATCATTGGAATGATCGTCGATCTTGCATTGCATCGGAAAGAACGGCCGCAAGGTCGATGGCAAGGGCTCTTCCCTTGGGTTTTCTACTTCATGTTCATCGTAGCGAATGTCGCGCTCCCGCATCTTTCGATCGCCTCGCAGATTGCGGGTTTTCGAGCGCGGGTCTTTTTCTCGTTGCTCATCGTCGTCGGAGCGGTCTACTTTTCGAGCCCGCGCGTGCTCGTGCGAGCCGCTTGGGTTTTCGTCATCGGCATCACGATTGCAGCGGGCACGGGAATCATCCAGGTAGCGCTCGGTGTAAGTTGGGAGAGCCTAGGTGTCGGATTCTTGCTCGCGAGTCAGAAGTACCAATCGTTCTCATCGGTAATCGGCGCTTACTTTCTCGCTTACGGAACGATGGTCGATCCCGAGTCGCTCGGCCTTGGATGCGGTTTCGGTCTTCTGCTCGCGATGGGAATGCTCGGTCTCGTGAAAGGCTCCGCGAAAGTGTGGGTCCTCATCGCCATGTTGATAATGGTAACGAGTCTGCTCCTGAGCGGCGCGCGTGGAGCGATCTTAGGAACCGGGTTTGGGCTCGTCCTCGTGTTCGCGCTCGCATTCCGTTGGAAAGAGACACGCAGTTCGGCGTGGCTGGCCCTCATCGTCGTCGGCCTCGCGCTTCCGCTGGCGGGGCTCGCCAGCGGTGGTTCAAATTCCGAACGATTTTCCTCCGAAAGCACGTCGTATGCCGCGGAGACTCGTGCGGCGGCCTTTCCACTCGTATCGTCGGCCTTGCAGAAGAACCCCCTGGGACTGGGAATCGGGTCCGCGGGAGCGGGCGGCGCGGCGCTCGCGGGGAGCGATCAAAGTACTCCGATCGACAATTACTATCTAGCGATTCTCTATGAAACCGGGCCAATCGGGCTGATCTTGCTGGTCGTCGTTCTGGTAACGATTTTCTCGCAAACGATCCGAAGCGCGTTCGCTTCGCAGTCTTTGGAAGCGCGGGTGGTCTTCATCGGTTTTGCGGGAGCTCAGATCGAGCTCATCGTTTCGGCTTTTCTTACGCAAGGGTCATGGGATTACGCGCCCGTATCGCAAGCGTTTTGGCTCTTTGCCGGCGCTACTTTGATTCCTCGACGAGTCGTCGAGGCCGTTATCGAAAAATCTTCGCGTCGAAAGGTTACTTTATGGCAACCGTAGTTACGGGTGGAGCCGGGTTCGTAGGAGGGCACCTCGTCGAACGGCTCGTGGCCGAAGGGCGCTCCGTGATCGTCATCGATAATCTCGTCACCGGACAGATCGGCAATCTCGAGACTGTCCTCAGCGGTGATAAGGCGACGTTCGTCTTCGCCGACGTCTCGACGGACGTCGCGAGCCTACGCCGGATAGTAGCAGATGCATCGGCCACGACAATCGACGAAATCTATCATCTCGCTTCGCCCGCAAGCCCCGATGCGTACGGTCGGCTTCCGTGGGAGACCTTACGCGTTAACTCGATCGGCACGATGTCGCTAGTCGAACTCGCGCTCGAATACAAGGCGCGGTTCATCTTGGCCTCGACGTCCGAGATCTATGGCGATCCGCTCGAACATCCGCAACGCGAAGGCTATTTCGGAAACGTCAATTCGGTCGGTCCGCGCGCGTGCTATGACGAAGGAAAACGATTCGCCGAAGCTGCCGTGTCGTCGGCGTGTACGAGCCTCGGTCTCGACGGGCGGATCGTTCGTATTTTTAACTGCTATGGCCCGCGTATGTCGGTCGGCGACGGTCGCCTCATTCCATCGCTGATGGAGGCCGCGCTTAAGGGCAGTCGTCTGCCGATTCATGGCGATGGGTCGCAGTCGCGAACGATGACGTACATCGACGATCTTATCGACGGAATCCGGACTGTCGCGCGTTGGGAACCGCCCGCGCTGCAGCCGATCAACCTCGGTGCCGATGTCGAAATGAACGTTCGCGAGATCGCGAGTGCGGTCGCACGCGTCGCAGGGATTCCGTGCGAATTCGAGTACCTCGATGCGCGCCCTGAAGATCCGCGGCGCAGAAAGCCTGATCTCGCGCTCTCGCGGTCGATCGGCTGGCAGTCGAAATGGACGATTGAAGACGGTCTCGCGCAGACGTACGAATGGTTCAAGGGGTCCGGTACGACGCTCGTCGCTCATGCGGGGTGAATAAAAAGCCCGCGCGCGAAGGAAAAGCCCTATCGCGCACGCGCGCGCTCATTTTTAATGGAATTGCCGCGCTCATGAGTTCGACGGGGGCGGCGGTTCTCGGCGTGCTGATTACGCCGTTTTTCATCTGGAAACTTGGGCTCGAGGGCTACGGGATTTGGGCGCTCGCCAACGGCCTCGTGGCCTACGCGTTTCTGTCCGATCTCGGCCTCGGATCGACGTTCATCAAATCGCTTGCCGAATATCACGCGCTCGACGAAGAACGACGCGTGCGGCAAGTCATGACGTTCGGGGCGCTCTTCTACATCGGGCTCGCGCTCGTGCTCGTTCCAATCGTCGCGATCGCGATGCCCTCGCTCATCGGATTTCTCAAACTCAAACCGGCCGTGCACCAAATCGCCTCGAACGTTTTCGTGCTCGTCTTCGCGTACACGATTCTCTCTCGCGCGCTCGGTATGCCAGGCTGGCTCCTTACGAGCCTCGGCTTTTTGCGGGTTACATCGCGCATCCAATTCGTCACCCAGCTCATCTTCTATTCGTGCTCCGTACTCTTCCTAATCCGCGGCTACGGCCTTTACGGCATGGTTGCAGCGATCTATTTACGCCTGTTCGGCAGCGCACTTTGGACGTTTTTTTCGGCGCGTACGCATCTTCGCAAAATTTTCATCAGCCCGTTTTCCCTCGAGCCGCATGTCGTCCGGCGTCTCTTCGTTCTCGGCGGCTGGATCCAATTGACCGATTTTTGTACCGCGCTCAATTTCGAATCCGATCGAATCATCATCGGCTGGCTCGTCAACGTTTCGAGTATTTCTTATTACGACGTGGCGAACAAACTGGCGCGGACACTACGCTCGGCGCCGCTGAGTTTCATTAACGCGTTTCTGCCCGCAGTCAGCGCGCTCGAGGCCCGCGAAGGTCGTAGCAGATTCAACGAGTTGTATGTCCGCGCTTCGCGGTATTTCATGCTCGCGACGCTGCTTTTGCTCGGATTTCTCTTCGCCGCGGCGCACCCGATCATTCGCACATGGCTCGGCCCCGGATTCGATCCAGCTGCCTCGATTATCGGGTTGTTCTGTCTGGCTTACATCGCGAATAATCTCACGATCGTGGGCGCTACGATGGTGCGTGCGATCGGCGAGCCGAAGCTAGAGACGTTCTACAGCATCTTAACAATCGTCGTGAAGATCATCGCCTCGATCGTCCTTGGCAAGATCATGGGCATGTACGGCGTCGTCCTCGGCACGCTGATCGGGTCTCTCGTCGGCCTCGTTTATTTTGTGTGGCTCTTCCATCGAACGTACGCACTCCCGATTTGGGCGGGCTTCGGCGATTGGTTCTCGCGAATGTGCCTGGCATTCGCGGCATCCACGACGGTTACGTGGCTAGCGCTCAATACGCTCGGCAATTCGTTCTTCGCGCATCGCGTGCTGGGTTTGTTTACGCTCGCGATCGCCGGCCTGTTCTACGTGCTTCTCTCGGGAGTGCTGCTGGTGCTCGTGCGATTCTTCAAAGATTCCGATGCCTCGTTGCTTGGCGCCGTTCTGCCGCCGAGAATCGTGCGCCGATTCGTCACGTCGTGATCGCAAGCGCGCGCGCTTAAGCGGGAGCTAAATGCCGATTCTTCTCAGCTCGGACTTTCCACCATCTAACGGCGGCATCCAGCGATACGTTCACCGCCTTGCCGAGCAGTTGGCGCTCGGGGGGCAGCCCGTGACCGTCGTAGCGCCGGCGCATCCGGGCGATGCGGCCTTCGATACGTCGTGTCCCTTTACGGTCGTCCGATATGCCGTTGGCGCGGGGCGTATCAAGGATTTGCGAGCGATGCGCGCGGCCTATCGTTGCGCCGTCAGAGTATCGAGCGATCGCTGGACGATCGCCTCGTCGTGGTTTCCGACTGGGCTCGTCGCAGCTACTGCTGGTGGAACGCGGAAGCGGTCGCTCGCGATCCTCGCGCACGGTACCGAAATCGCGCCGAATAGCAATCCACTCAGGCGATTTTTGTTACGCGCGGTCCTCGGCGCGGCAGACCGGGTCATCGCGAATAGCGCCTTCACGGCGGCGCTCGTTGCCGAAACGGGTTTCCGTAAACACGTCGACGTCGTGCCGTGCGGCGTCGATGTTGTTAACCGTCAACGCAATCCAGCGGCCACGCCGACGATTCTCTCGGTAGGTCGGCTCGTCGAGCGCAAGGGCTTCGACCGATTGATCGAAGCCGTCGCCCAGCTCGCGGAATATCACCCGGACCTCGTGCTCGAAATCGTCGGCACCGGCCCCTATCTCGCCGCGTTGCACGAGATTGCCAGAGCGAAGGACGTCGTGCAACGCATCCGTTTTCTGGGTGCGCTCACCGACGACGAACTCACGGCAGCTTACGCGCGGGCGTGGTGTTTCGCGATGCCGGTCCGCCGTGTTCGAGATGACGTTGAAGGCTTCGGCATCGTCTATCTCGAGGCCGGCATGGCGGGCCTTGCGGCCGTCGGCGGCGTCGACTCCGGCGCATCGGATGCGATCGTCGACGGTGAAACGGGCATACTCGTCGACGGAGGCGATACCGCGGCGATCGTCACTGCGATCGCCGGTACCACGGGAACGCCGAAAAGCTGAGCGATTCCCGCGATGCCGCTCAGCTGCGTCAGCAAGGCGCCGATGCAGGCCACGCACAGTGTCCCCACCGAAAGCCATGCCCAGCCTTTGCCGAAGGTGGCGCGAATCAGCTCGCCATGCCCTTGCTGCGTTGCCAGACCGAGGCGAACGGTCAGCTCCTGGACCACAAAGAGGATCGGGATCAGGACAAGCTGCAGGATGAGCAGCTTGTAGCCCCACTGCGCGCCGCTCTGGGCGGCGGTGATGATGCTGCCGGCATCCGTGTCGGCGAGCATCACCAGCAGCCCTGGACCCAGGGTCGCGGACAGGCGGCGACGGAGCGGCGTGGCGAGGACGCGGGTGGACAAGAATTTCACCAAGGGCTGGGTATTGCGGGGGCTGTGTGTTGCGGATGATTATCAACAACTGCCATGATAGGCCAGAGCGGCTGTCGTCAAGGCACGCTTGATTGGAAAGCGGGGCACGCTTGACAGCAATG
>ENA-OFCD01000924-OFCD01000924.1-metagenomes-genome-assembly--contig:-NODE-924-length-16823-cov-3.554449_pt1 | contig 16823 bp, 10 predicted proteins | sample MGYA00153392_OFCD01 | MGnify analysis MGYA00153392 | reverse complement strand
GCAGGACGCGGCCATGGACCGCGTCGGGCCCCCGACTGAGCCTCGGGTTACCGCCGGCGGACGGCGCGGACCGCTTCGGGCACCTCGCCGTCGGCGTCCTGCCGCACCTCGGCGATGCGCACCGCCGGCCAAGCCGCACGCACGCGCTCCTTCCAGTTCGCGAGCTCTCGCGCACCTCGAAAGTCTCCGTCCGTCATGCGGTGAGAGAGCGCGATGGAGGGCACGTAGAACTTCTCGGTGTACTCACGCACCATTCGCGCGGTGTTGTACTGCGGCGCGAGCATCTTGATCGCGTTCTTCATGCGGCGGATCCAGCCGCGGGGGAGCTGGTCGCGGGTCTCGCGCTGGAAAAAGAGCGGCACCACCTCGTGCTCGAGGAGATCGTAGAGCAGCTCCGCCTCGATCTTGTCGCCGGTGGCGTCCTCGTACTCTTCGCCGCGCCCGATGGCCCAGCCGACGTCGCGGCCGTGATCCGCCCATGCCTCTGCCCACCAGCCGTCGAGCACACTCACGTTGAGGGCGCCGTTCGCGGCGGCCTTCATGCCGCTCGTGCCGCTCGCCTCGTGGGGCCTGCGTGGCGTGTTGAGCCACACGTCCACGCCGCTGACCATCGCGCGCGCGATGCGCATCTCGTAGTCCTCGATGAAGACCACCTTGCCTTGTATGCCCGCGTCGCGGCTCGCGTGGACGATCTGCTTGATGAGTTCTTTGCCGCCTTCGTCTTGCGGGTGCGCCTTGCCGGCGAAGACGAGCTGCACCGGGCGCGCGGGATCTCCGAGCAAACGGCGCACGCGCTCCACGTCCGTGAACAAGAGCGCCGCGCGCTTGTACGTCGCGAACCTTCGGGCAAAGCCGATCGTGAGCGCGCGAGGGTCGAGCACCTCTTCGGCGGCGAGGATCGCCTCCTTGGGCTCGTTGCGGCGCTTGGCGGCGCCCTTCAGCCATCGCCGGCACAAGGTCACGAGGCGATGACGACGGTGCTCGTGGATCTGCCAGAGCTCTGCGTCGGGGATCTCTTCGACGCGCGCCCACAAGGCGGCGTCGTCCGGCGTCTCCGCCCAGCGAGGGCCGAGATAGCGCGTGAAGAGAGCGGCCATTTCGTCGCTGATCCACGACGCGATGTGCACGCCGTTGGTCACGTGATGGATCGGGATCTCGTGCTCGGGCAGCTCGGGCCAGAGCTTCTTCCACATCGTGCGGCTCACCTCGCCGTGCAGCGCGGAGACGGCGTTGTAGTGATCTGCCGTGCGGATGGCGAGCACGGGCATCTGGAACTTCGACGTAGCGTCCGTCGTGTCCACTCGACCGAGGCTCATGAGCTCGTCGTCCGTGATGCCGAGCGCGGCGCGGTAAGGCTCGAGATAGCGCCGGACGATCGCGGCGTCGAACGAGTCGTTGCCCGCAGGAACGGGCGTGTGCGTGGTGAAGATGTTCTGCGCGCTGCGTGCCTCGGAGGCGACGCTGAAGGACACTCCGTGATCGCGGACGAGCCGCCCGATGCGCTCGATCGCGAGGAAGGCCGAGTGGCCCTCGTTCATGTGACAGACGGTGGGCGAGTAGCCGATCGCCTCGAGTGCGTGCACGCCGCCGATGCCAAGCATGATCTCCTGGCGGATGCGAAATTCGGTATCTCCACCGTACAGGGGCCCGGTGATCGCGCGATCCTCGGCCGTGTTCTCCGCGAGGTTGCTATCCAGCAAGAGCAGCGGGACACGCCCGACCTGCACGCGCCATAGCTGCGCGCACACGGTGCGGTCGGGGTAGGCGACGCGGATGATGAGGCGCTTGCCGTCGGCACCGTTCACGCCCTCGACGGGGAGGCGGTGCCAGTCGTTGATCGGGTAGCGCTCTTGCTGCCAGCCGTCGTCGTTCAGAGCTTGTCGGAAGTAGCCCTCCGCGTACGCGAGCCCGACGCCGACGAGCGGCAGCCCAAGGTCGCTCGCGGTCTTGAGGTGATCGCCGGCAAGCACGCCCAATCCGCCGCTGTAGATCGGCAGCGACTCGTGCAGCCCGTACTCCATGGAGAAGTAGGCGATGCGCGCGTCCTTGCTGTTGGGGAAATTCTTGTTGAACCAGCCTTCGTGCGCGAGGTAGCGCTTGAGCGTGCCGTGCGCGGCGTCGAGGCGTGCAAGGAAGACGTCGTCTTGCGCGAGTTCGTCGAGGCGCGCTTGAGTCGCGCGTGCGAGCAGCTCGATCGGGTTGCCGTGCACCTCTTCCCAGAGCTCCGCGTCGATGCGCAAAAACAGCTCACGGGCCTCGGGTGCCCAGGCCCACCAGAGGTTCTTGGCGATCTCCCGCAGGCGCTCGAGCGGCTCAGGCAGACGCGGGACGACCGTGAAGCTGCGGAGGGTTCGCTTCGGCCCGACGGACGGGCGGGCGCTCTTACTGATCGGCATGGCGCGGGAGCTTAGAGGAGGACGGCCCTCTTCGTCGAGCGGTTAGTAACTCACGTCTGAGTGACCAATCCCCACTCCCCCATCCCGATCCCGAGTGCTTCCCGTGCCCCGGGCGCCAACGAAGCGGGAGCTGGAGTGGAGAGACTACTGACAGACGCCGAACTCCACGTTGTTCACGAGGACCTTCGGCATGAACCCGCCGCAGACTTTGGCGCCGCAGTCGTTGCCGCCCAGTTTGCACCACTTGGCGCAAGTGTCAGTCGTCATGTTGGTGGTGATGCACTCGTAGCCCGGCGCGCAGTTCGGCTGGTTCTTCGAGCAAGTCATCGACGAGCCGACCGGGTAGCAGTCCGTGACGCTGTTGGCGTTGTCGAAGATGCAGCCCGATTTGCCGCCGCAGGAGTTGGCGTCATTGAGCACGCAGTTCGTCGAGCAGACCAGCAGGTTCGCGACGGGTTGGCTGCTGCTGTTGTTCAACTGCCGGCAGATGCCGGTGCCGGACTGCGTGCACTTGCCCTTGTCACCGATGCTGCCGCAGTAGGGCCTGCATACGCCCCAGATGCACGTCAGGCCGGTCGCGCACTGATTCGCGGTGGCCGTGCACGCCTTGCCTACGCCGGTCGACCCTGCGGTGACGCACGCGCTCGTGCCGTCCAGCTTCATCAGGTCCACGTCGCACGTGTCGCTGTTGCATCCGCACTGCGGATCCACGCCGCAGACGTTGCTCGGCGGAGAGGTCGTACAGTTGCTGGTGCTCGTGTCGGGGCTCGGGTTGCCGGAGTCGAGGTTCGGATTGCCGGCGTCGAAGTTCGGATTGCTGCCGTCTTTGTCGGTTTTGCCGCCGTCGGTCGGAATGATGGTGGTCTCGTCCAACACCGAAGCGTGCGCGCAAGCGATGACGACGCCAACACATGCGAACAGCGCGAGCTTAAGTGAGCCTCTCATGACGACCTCCCAACGGATTAGCGGCGGCATACTAGCATGAGCCGGGACCTCATGCCGCGACGATGCGATTGCCGAGGATTCCGAGCCCGTCGATCTCGAGTTCGACGACGTCTCCCGGCCTGAGCCACTGATCAGTCGTGATTTTCGACCCGTTCAACTCCAAGAAGCACCCAGTACCGCACGTACCCGAGCCGATCACGTCGCCGGGGTGGAGCGTCGCTCCGTAGCTCACGCGAGAGAGGATCTGCGCGAAGGTCCAGGTCATGTCCTTCACGTTCCCGAGCGAGACCTGTGCGCCGTTCACGCGCGCTTTCATCTTCAAATCCCAATGCGTGCCGTGGGGGGTCGCCTTCGCGTGCGCAGCGAGCTCGTCTTTGGTCACGAGCCAGGGTCCGAGACCCGTCGCGAAGTCCTTGCCCTTGGCCGGGCCGAGCGAGAGCTTCATCTCCTCCATCTGCAGCACGCGCGCGGAGAAGTCGTTCATGATCGTGAACCCGAAGATCGCGTCGTCCGCGTTCTCTGGCGTGAGGTTCTTTGCCTGCTTGCCGATGATGACCGCGGCCTCGAGCTCGAAGTCGAGTCGCTCGAGCTGGAGTGGCTCGACGTGCACGTCTCCGGGACCTACGACGCTTTGGTGATTGGTGAAGTAAAAGACGGGGAACTGATCGAACTCGGGGATCATCTCGAGGCCGCGGTTACGGCGCGCGGTCTCGACGTGCTGCCGAAACGCGTAGCCGTCGCGCATCGACGGCGGTCGAGGGATCGGCGCGAGCAGCGGGAGGTCTTTCGCGGCAAGGACCGTCGCTCGTGCGTCGAACGTGAGCGGCAGCTCGCCCTTGTCGAAGAGAGCGATCAGCTCGTCGGCCGCGGGTCGTGCCACGCTCGCGTTCTCGACGAACCCGAGCACGCCGCGGCCGTATTTGTGGTCGACATCGTGCTCGCTGCACGGTCGCCCCTCGCGGTGCTCGAGCCATGAGAAGCACGCCGCGAGATCGAGCACGGAGTCTCCGTGAAGAACCCCCGCGCGCCCATGTGCCTGAGTCCGGTACGTGACGAGCTTCATGCGCCGCTTCTACCGCAGGTTCGTGTACTAAACGGAAGATGTTTCGAATCCCGCGCGCAGCGTTCGGCGTCCTGTACGAGGTGGCGCGTCACCTGTTACGTCGGCCTGTCGTGGGCATCGTGGCGGCGGCGCGAACCAAGGACGGCCGCTGGCTGCTCATTCGTCGCGGCGACACGGGGACTTGGGCGTTCCCCGGCGGCACCCTCGAGTGGGGCGAACAGCTCAAAGATACACTGCTGCGCGAGCTCGAAGAGGAGGCCGGCGTGACCCACGTGCGCATGGGCAAAGTGCTGGGAGTCTTCTCGCGCCCGGATCGCGACGTCCGCTTTCACGCCGTCACCGTGCTGGTCGCCTGCGAGGTCGACCCACCCATCAAGCCTCAAAAAAACACCGTCGAGATCCGAGACGTGCGCCTCTTCCACCTCGAAGACATCCCGAGGCCGCTCGCCATGGGCATGGACGACTTCCTCGACATCGCGATCAAGGCCGAGGACACGATCCTCGAATAGATCGCATCGCGCTGTGCCGCGTATCAAGGCGTCATGGAGCGGATTGGCGAGTACCAAATCAAGCGTTTGGTGGGCGAAGGTGGGATGGGCAAGGTCTACGAGGCCGAAGAACGGCTCTCCAAGCGCCGCGTCGCGCTGAAGGTCCTGCGCTCGGAGCTCACTCGGCACGAAGACGGTCGGCGCCTCTTCTTGAACGAGATCGAAATCCTCGCCAAGCTCGAGCACCCCAACTTGGTGCGCAGCTTGGCGTCGATCGAGCACGAGGGTCAGCTCGTGATGGTCCTCGAGTTCCTGGAGGGACGCACGCTCCGCGAAGAACTCTCCTCCAAGGGGAAGCTCAGTTTGACGGAGGCCGTCGAGTTCGCCGCGCAGATCGCAGGCGCGTTGCAGGTCGCGCACGAGCAGTCGCTGGCCATCGTCCACCGCGACTTGAAGCCCGAGAACGTGATGATCCTGGCGGACCGCACCGTGAAGGTCATGGACTTCGGCGTCGCGAAGGTGCTCCTTGGGGCCAGCGGCCCATCGACGCAAAGCATCGGTACGCTCCAATACATGAGCCCCGAGCAAATCGACGCGGGCGCGATTGATGCGCGCAGCGATCTCTACGCGCTTGGCCTCGTGCTGTACGAGATGCTCTCCGGAGCCGCTCCTTTCCGCTCGAGTTCGCCACGCGAGCTATTGAACCTCCAGTGCACGGCGGAGCCGCCCGCGCTGGAGGTCGACGTGCCGCAAGGCATCGAGGATCTCGTGTTTTCGCTCCTCGCAAAGTCCCCTGACGAACGACCCGCGTCGGCTGCGGACGTGGTGCAGGCGCTCTCCCCATTCCGAATGAGAGCCCAGAAGACGACCAGCAGACCCGGACGCCCACGCGCCAGCGCACCCGCGAGCAAGCCTCGCGCAGAGAAGAGCGAGTCCTCGGAGAGCCAGTCGCTCGGCGAGGTTCGGCCGCCGTCTGGCACGCTTCACTCGAGTCCGTCGGTCGCCCCGCGGACGGACACGATCTCGCTCGTGGAGAAGGCGACGGCTCCGAAAGAAGTCCCGACGCGCTGGGCGGCGCTCGCGATCCTAGCGCTTACCCTAGTGAGCGGCGTCGTGACGTACGAGGTGCGCTCCCACTACGGCGCGTCGCCTGCTCAGGGGTCGACGGCTTGGGCCTCCGCGGGTGTGAGCGAGGCGAGCGCGCGCACGCCTGGGCACTGACATGACGACGGTGTCGCTCGCGGACGTCGGTCGCGCCGAGCGCAAGCGACTCGCTGACGGCAGTGTCGTGTGGTCGCTTCCGCGCGCCGACGGCGAGCTCGCGGAGTCGCTAATTTCAGCCTCGAAACGCGGTCTGTTCGGGTTCTCCGATCACCAGATGCTCGCCGACGGTAGGCACTCGCTCATTCGCAAGAGCGCCGCGACGCTGGCCGATGCGACGCGCGCTCCGATGCCGTGGCGCGACGCGATCGTGATCGTTCGCACGCTGCTGCGCGCGCAGGCGGAGCTCGAAGCGCGTGGCTATGACGCTTACGCACTCTCCACGAACGAGGTCACGCTCGAGCCTCCTACGCTGTTGGCGACGCCGACTCTGTCGCGATTACTCGGCGCGGACGTCACGCCGCCGAGGGTGTCCGCGCGTTGGTCGTCTCCAGAGGTGGCCGATGGCGCGCCATGGGATCACGCGGCGAGCCGATATTTCCTGGCCCTCGTCGCCTATCGACTGATCGCTGGCGAGCTGCCGCGCGCCGAGGGCGGTGTGCGCGCCGCGCTCGAGTCGCGCGCGCGCTGGGGAGTCCCTCCATTTCCCGATGAGCTCGCGAGCGGGCTGGCGCCCGGAGTGCAGAGCGTCATCCTCGCTTGGTTGGGTCGCGATAGACCGGAGAGCGCGAGCGACATGGTGGCCGCGTGTGACGAGCTGCTCGGAAACGCTCCGAAGCGCGCGGTCGCCGCTGCGCGTCCGACAGCAAAGCGTGCCGTGGCCACAACCCCCCGCACGAAGCCGCGAAGCTCTCTCGACGAATTGCGCCGTCGAGCGTGGGCCCTTCCGCTCGTCGTCGCGCTCGTCGCCCTGGCGCTCTCGTCCGCGCTCGTACCCGCGGCGAAAGGCGAGGCACGCCCGCAGATCCGCGCCGCTTCGCAGACCGGCACTTCGCCTCAAGACTGCGCTCCGTGCCACGCGCGCGAGGTCAACGAGTGGCAGCGAAGCGTGATGTCGCAGGCGAGCGCGAGCCCGCTGTTCGGCGCACTCGAGAGCGAGGTGGAGGAGCAAGTCGGTCGCGACGATCGTTGCCCGAACGGCGCCGGCGCGCTGCGATTCGTCTCCAGCAACAGCTCGGACTCTTGCACCGACGAGCGCACGTTGGTGCGCAAGACGGGCTCCGGCGGCGAGGGCTGGTGCGTGAACTGCCACATGCCCGGCGCAAACCTCGAGCGCGGCCCACGCGCGACATGGAGCGCTCTTGGGGACGCACGCGATCGCGCGCCTCTCCGCGACATGCTCCCGAGCAAAGTGCGCGAGGGCGTGTCGTGCGTGAGCTGCCACACCACCGTCGGACCCGTCGACGCGCACGCGCGCGCTCGCGGCGGCTACGAAGGCAACCCGACTTGGATCAGCACTGTGACGGGTCGAGAGTTCGCGAGCCGACCCGAGGACGACGAGGGACGCCCGGGGATCGCAAACTCCGGCTACCGCCTCGACCCCGCGCTGATGGCGCCGCGCACGCCGACGGCCGATTGGCTCGCGCCGCATCCTTCGCCGAGCAATGCCACCGCGAGCTACATGCGCTCGAGCGAGATGTGCGGCGCTTGCCACGACGTCCGCTTGTTCGGCACCGACGTGCTCGGCGCAGAGCGCGGGGAACACATGAAGCGACTACGCAATGCCTACTCGGAGTGGCGCGTGTGGTCCGAGGAGAGGCAACGTAAGGGTCGCTCGGCGCCAAGCTGCCAGGGCTGCCACATGAGCCGCTACCCAGGCGTATGCGTGCCCAACGCGAGCGCCGTTCGTTCGGCCGCGGATGAGGACTGCCCCGCAGGGACTCACTTCGAGGCGCGTGCGGCGTCGGACGATGCGGGCTCTCGCACGCACTACTTCACGAGCGTGGATCTGCCTCTCTCTCCGGACTACCCCGACACGTTCTTGAGCGAGCGCACCCTCGACGCCGGTGGCACTCCGCTCGGTCTGCGCGCCCGCCGCAATATTCTCCTCAAGCGAACGTTCGATTTTCGCATCGGCGACGCGCGACTACTGGGCAACACGCTCGAGGTTCCGGTGCGCGTCGAGAACGTGGGCGCGGGCCACCGTGTTCCGGCTGGTTTCAGCCAGGAGCGCGAGGTGTGGGTCGAGCTGCGTGTCGAGGACGCGCGTGGAGACTTCGTCTACGAGGTGGGTCGGGTTGAGCGCGATGACGAAGACCTCCACGACAAGTCTTTTCAAAGGATCAACGTCCGAGGCGGCGATCGTGATGGTCTGGGGAGGCCACTCGGCGTGTTTGGCGCATCCGTGAGCGACGGGCCCGACGCGCCTCGTTGGTCGCCTCCGCCCTCGCGCGGCGGCGCCGATTTCCGCGGGCTCGGTTTGTTGAACCTACAGAACGGCTTCCTCCGCTGTGTACGGTGCATCGGAACGATCGACGAGCGCGGCGAGTGCCAACCGAACGCCGACCAGCGCGGCGTGCGTGGAGACCGCTTCGCGGATGGCGTCTACGACCTCGACACGGGCGCGTGCACGTCGAACCTCACGGGGCAGAGCGCGCTGTTCGAGACGTACTTCCCGGTCGGAGCGTTGGACGCGGAGCGCGGCATCGCGAAGGCGCCCGACGCGATCATCGACACGCGCTCCGCGCCTCCAGACGTTCCGATCACGTACACGTATGCGATCGATGTCGGACGTCACCCCGCACCTTTCACGGCGCGCGCACGCCTTCGTTTTAGGGCGTTTCCGCCGTATCTAGTGCGAGCCTTCGCAGACTACGAAGCGCTCGCGGCCGCCGACGGTTCCCGACCGAGCGGTGCGCAGGTGACGACGGAGATGCTGTCTCGCGTGGAGATCGTCGACCTAGGGAAGGCTGAAGTCGTGGTCCGATGACCGCAGTCGTGCCCGAGCGATCGAGTCCGTGGCCGGCGCTCGTGTGGCGAGCCGATGCGCTGCGAGACTTGGACGCGCGCTCTCGCGGCGAGCTCGAGGCCTCGGGGGAGCACATCCAGCGGGAGGCCGGCGAGAAGGTGTTCGCGCAAGGCGACGCAGCGGACGCGCTGTTCGTGGTGTTGAGCGGTGAGGTCGAGGTGCGCGCAGTGCGTCGTGGCGACGCGAGCACCACGCTCGTGAGGCGCGCGACGACGGGAGATTTCGTCGGAGAGGACGCCGTCGCCCGTATCGCGAGCGCCCGCACGAGCGAAGCCGTGTGCACGACGCGGTGCACGCTCGCGCGGATCTCGGCGCACATTCTCTTGCGCGCGCTCACACGCTCTGGCGCGTCGCTCGAGCAAGACCCGCGGTTTCGCGCCCTTGCCCGCGCCGCGCTCAGCGCAGCGATGCAGGGCATGGCGTTCGTGCGCGACTTGCCGGAACGCGATCTCGGCGCTCTCGTCGACGCCGCGACGCCTCGCACGGTCGCTCGCGGACAGGCGGTCTTTCGCGCAGGAGAGCGCGCGAGAGAGATCTACTTCGTGGCCGACGGCGCGGTGCAGCTCGAGATGAAGGAGCCCACGCGGACCAAGGTCATCGCTTACGTGGGTCGGGGAGATTTCTTCGGTGACGAGGAGGCTCTGGCGCGCGCGTCCCGAACGACCGACGCGATCGCCGCAGGTCCAGCGTGGCTGCTCGTCGTGCCGCTCGACGCGCTCGAGAGTGTCGCGCTACGCAACCGAGACGCGCTGGTCGCAGCGCGCAGGGTGCGCAAGGCCACGCCGAGCGTCACCAGCCTTGCCACGGAGACACGACACGGTCTCGGCGATATCTATCGCCTCGACGTCGCGCGCTCGCTGCTGGTGATCGATCAGGAGCAGTGCGTACGATGCGGACACTGCGCCACGAGCTGCGCAGACGCGCACGGCGATGGCGTCACCCGAATCGTGCGGCGTGGAGACAAAGTGCAGCTCACGATCTTGGACGAGAAGAAGAGCCTCTCATTGCCAAGCAGCTGTCAGCACTGTGTGCAGCCTGCATGCATGTTGGAGTGCCCCACGGGCGCGATCGGCCGCGACGAGCACGGCGATGTCTTCATCAAGGAGGCGCTCTGCACGGGCTGCGGCGCGTGCGTGAAGGCGTGCCCGTGGGACAATGTCGAGCTCGCCTTGCACGGAGAGCGGCTCGTCGCGGTCAAGTGCGACCTCTGCGCGGGCAGCAAAGACGGACCCGCGTGCGTCGCCGCTTGTCCGGTCGGCGCGCTGGATCGCATCGAGCCGCGCGCCGTCGTCGCGGAGCTGCGCGATGAGCCGCTGGCTCACGAGCGGCCGAAAATCGAGATGCGGTTGAAGCGAGCGTCCGCGTTCATCGCTGGCGCAGTTGCCGCGCTCGTCGGCTTCGTGGCGCTCCAACCCGCGGGGCCGCGCGTCTCTGGCGAGGTCACCGCGGTGCTCACTCTGCTGCTCGCCGCGTACGGTCCACTCAAGCGAATGCGCTGGGTCTCGCGGCTCGCGCCTCACACGAGCACGCACCTCTCGCTCGGCATGCTCACGCTCGGCGCCGCGGCGGCCCACCTCTCGCAGCGCCCGTATTTCGGCCTCGGGAGCATCCTCGGCGCAGACATCGCGGGAGCGCTCACGACCGGCGTGTTCGGCGCGCTGATGTACGCGACGCTCCCTAGCGCTCTCGCCCGCCTCGAGCCGTCGGCCACGCTCCCCGAGGATCTGCCCGAGCTCGAGAAGACTGCCGAGCGAAACTTGTTGTGCGAGCTGAGCGGCAAGAGTGAGGGCCAGAAGACACTGTTCCTCAGGGTGCTCGATCCGTATCGACGCTCGAGGCTTGGCGTCATCGCGCTCGTGCTCTCGGGGCGAAGTCACAAGGAAGAGCGAGACCGCCTGCGCGCTCTCGTGAAGGCCATTCTCGGAGAACGTGCGGCGGAGTTGGACACGGTCGTGCGCTCGTGTGTCGAGCTGCGCGCTCTATCGGCGCGGCGTTGGCTAGAACGAGGGCTCGGTGTGTGGCTGCCTGCGCATGTCGCCTTTGCCGTGATCGCCCTAGTTCTAGCCACATCTCACGCGTACGCGCATTGGAGATACCCGTGAGCGCACGGGAGGCGCGAGTCGCGGCGAGCGATCTGTTGCGCCCTCGCACGCTCGCATGGACTGCACTCGGAGCCGCGCTCGGCACCGCCGCGCTCGTTGCGTTCATCGACGTTGACGGTCGTGGCGCCTCACCGGGCCCTCTGGCGCGTCCGCACGAGCTCGCTCGCCTGACGTGCTCGTCGTGCCACGACGCTCCGAACGGTGCAGCCGCTTCGTGCTCCGGATGTCACGCCAAGGATCAACACGTCTCCACCCGGGCGGGACACCGCGCGATGGCGCAGAAGGGGATGCTCACTTGCACCTCCTGTCACTCGGCGCACGGCGAGACACATGGCGTGACCTTCGCCGCGGACGGTGCGTTCGTGCGCTTCGGTCACGGCCAGGTCGCCCTTGGCAAGCTCGCGCATGCAACGCCGAAGACGGATGTTCCGCTCGTCCCGTTGACTGCGTGCGCGCCTTGCCACCACAAGGACGACCCCGCGGATCCCGTCGCGCGATGCGTTTCGGATCGCGGGGCGGACCCGAGCCGTCAAGCGAGCGTGTGCATGGACGAGCACCGCTCGGCCCTCGCTCCTGGAGAGTATCGCCCTGCGGCGTGGGACTCGGCGCGAGAGGTGGCGACGAGCACGCCGTGGCTCCTGGCTCCTGCCTCTCGTCGCTGGCCGTGGGCGCTACTGCCGCTCATCTCGGCGGCGACTCTCGCGCTCTTCGCGCGTCGCTTTCGCGCTGACCGAAAGCCGAACGTCGTCGTGCCACCGCTCCCTCCGACGAAACGGCGCCTCCCTCAGATCAATACGGCCACCTGCCTGGGTTGCTACGCGTGCGTGGACGCGTGCCCCTTCGACGTGATCGAGATCCAAAAATTCGTCGCCATCGTAGAGAGACCCGCGGACTGTTGCGGAGTCGTCGCGTGCCAGGAGGTCTGCCCCAACGGCTCTCTTACGATCTCGGAAGACGGCATGATCTCGGGCGTTCCACGCATCAACGCGGATCTCGAGAGCCTCGATCAGCCCGGACTCTTCATCGTGGGCGATCTCACCGGGGTCCCGCTGATTCGTAACGCCATCGAACAAGGCGCGCGCGCCGCTACCGCAGCATCCAAGAAGAAGAGCAAACCAAGCGAAGGCATCGTCGACGTCGCGATCGTCGGCGCGGGGCCCGCGGGGTTGTCGGCCGCGCTGCGCTGCAAGGAGCTCGGTCGTACCTTTGAGGTCATCGATCAGGCGACCGTGGCGGCAAGTATCCAGAGCTTCCCGCGGAGCAAGCTCGTGCTCGATCATGGCGCGACGGTCCCGCTCGAGGGCACGCTGTGGATGAAGGAGACGACCAAAGAGGAGCTCTTGCTCGAGTGGACTCGCATCCTGCGCAGGCACAAGATCGAGGTGCGCGAGCATGAGCGAGTCAGTGCCGTGACTCGCGACGCGGAGGCGTTCGTGGTCCAGACTCCGAAACGATCGACGCGCGCACACGCGGTGATCTTCGCCACGGGTCGCCGAGGGTCGCCGAGAGACATTTCACTCGAGGTCACGCCAGGCGCGCTCGGCCGAGTGAGCTACTCGCTGGCAGACGCGCGCTCCTTCGCCGGCAAGCGTGTCCTCGTCGTCGGCCTCGGAGACTCGGCGATGGAGGCGGCGCTCGCGCTCTCGGGTCAACCGAGCACCCATGTCACGCTCTTGCATCGAGGCGACGACTTTCGGCGCGGCAAGGTTCGCAACATCGAGGCGATCAAAGCCGCTGTCGCCAAGGGAGCGATCGAGCTCATCTTCGGGTCTGAGCTGAAGCGGGTCGACGTCCAGGAGGTCACCATCGTGAAGAACGGAGTCATCTCGACTCGGCATTACGACGCCGTCTTCGTGATGATCGGTGGCACCGCAGCGCACGACCTCCTGCGAGCCGCGGGGGCGCGTTTCGTGGGCGAATAGGCGGCTCCTCTTAGACCGTTCGAGGATCTGGCCCGTACTGGGCCAGGATGAAGCTGCAAACAGCCGCACTCCTGGCAGTCTTTGGCATGGGCGGGTCTACCGCGCTCGCGATGAGCGTCCCAGTCAGCGCAGCAACACCGGAGGTCGTGGCCGAGTCGCCGGACGACAAGCCCGCGACGGACGCGAAGGATCTCTCGCGGTTCAGCGACGGCGACACGCTCACAGTCGAGGCTCGCCTCGGGCACGCCACACTCACCAAGGGCGCCAACGGCGAGACCTACTTGTTCGCACAAGTGAGCGGCGCGCAGTCTGCGCAGTCTGCTCCACCCCTGAACCTCGCGATCGCGATCGACCGATCGGGCTCGATGAAGGGCGATCGCATCTCCAACGCGATCGCCGCGGCGACCGGAGTCGTTCAGCGAATGCGTGACGGGGACAGCATCGCGGTCATCTCGTTCGACACGTCGTCCGACGCGGTCGTGCCGCCCACGATCGTGTCGGCCTCTACGCGCCCGAGCATCGAGGCTCGGATCCGCGCGATCCGCCTCGGCGGAGACACGTGTATCTCGTGCGGTCTCGATCGCGCGATGACCGAGCTCTCGTCGTCATCGCTCCCACCCGAGCGCGTCAGTCGCATCATTCTGCTCTCGGACGGTGTGACCAACCACGGCATCACGGACATGCCCGGCATGAAATCCATCGCCGCCCGCGTTCGCGATCGTGGCGTCGCGATCACCACGATCGGCGTGGACGTGGACTTCGACGAGAAGATGATGGCCGCGATCGCCGTCGAGTCGAACGGGCGTCACTACTTCGTCGCCACCCCATCGGGTCTGCCCTCGATCTTCGCGCAAGAGTTCGACACGCTGCTCGCGTCGGTCGCGCGTGACGTCGACATGCGCGTCGAGCTCGCGCCTGGGGTCGAGGTAGAGCAGGTGTTCGACCGCTCCTTTCGCCGTGACGGAAACGCTGTCGTCGTGCCGTTCGGCACCTTCGGCAGCAAGCAAGACAAGACCGTCCTCATGAAGCTTCGCGTCCCGGCAGATCGCGACGGCGCCCGGCCGGTCGCGGAAGTTCGAGTCGCCTATCGTGACCTCGTCAAGCGCGCGGACGGTAACTGCGGCGGCGACCTCGCCCTTCGCGTCGTCTCGGACGGCTCCGCGCAGGCGGAGCTCGACCCGTTCGTCGCCGCGCGTCTCGAGCGCAGCCGCACCTCGCAGTCGTTGACGGAAGCGAACCTGCTGTTCGAGGAAGGTCGCGTCGATGAAGCGCGCGCCCGCCTCGCGACTCAGGGCGACGCGCTCCAGAAGCAACGCATCACCGCGAGGCACGCGATGCCGATGGCGAAGCCCTTCGGTCACATGGGCGGTGGCGGCCTCGACGACGACTTCGACAAGCAGAGCGCAGCGCTCGCGCAGGCGGAAGCGAACTTCGGACCTTCCCCGACGACGGCCACCATCCCAGGCAGCGCCGCTGCGCCTGCTCCCGCCAACGCCGCGCCCGCCAGCCGTCAAGGCAAAGAGCAGGTTCGTATGAACCAACAGAACGCCACGGACTTGGCTTTCTGATCGCAAGCTTGGAGTTGACCGACACCGCCGAGGTGTCTCACACTTGACGTGCTTGGTCGAAGCGCCCACTACGCTCTCGCCGTGTCCCCCAGACGTGGCCGTTCGCTTCAAGAGAGGGCGCGCCAAGCCTCGAGCGATCGCTTGGTTCGGCTTCAGCGCGTTCTGGGGCCACCTCCGCCACCTGCTCGCGTCCGCGATAGCCACGGACAACGTGGACTCGAGGCAGTGGATGCAGCCGGACGATCCCGCCGACCTGCTCCTACGCGTGCGTGAGGTCTTGCGCGAACGCGGGGCAGGCGAGGGCAGCACGCTCGTACAGGTGATGGGCGGTGAGGTCTGGATCGATTTCGTCGCGGACACGGGAGACGACGTGAGCGTGAGCCTTGCGGTCGCAAAGCTCGTCGCCCGCGAGTACTCCGTACCCGGTGCGAACGGCGACGCCGCTCTCACGCTGCCGCGCGGTCACGTGCTCATCCACGGAGGAGACCTCGCGTATCCGGTCGCCACGGTCCGCGAAATGTCGCGGCGATTGCTCGATCCTTGGAATCACGTCCTCGAGGCCGCGGAGGGAACAGACGCTCCACGCGTGCTCTTCGGAGTCCCGGGCAACCACGACTGGTACGACGGCCTCGACGGCTTCGCGCGACTCTGCCAGCTCCCGAGCGACTTCGAAGCGCCGCCCGCGAGCACGCACGAGACGCTCTTCCCGACGACAGACGAGCACCCCGTGCTGGCGTGGGTATCGGCGTTCTCACGCGGCGAGATCGTGAAGAAGCCAGGACAGCTAGCGCTCTGTGGGTACGTCCCGGTCCAGCGCGCGAGCTACTTCCGCCTGCCACTCGCCAACGGCCTCGACCTCTTCGGGGTCGACAGACAGCTCCACGAGATCGATAGACGCCAGCGCGCGTTCTTCGCTTCAAAAGACGTGGCCGCCCGCCTGGTCGTGCTGCCGGATCCCGCGCGTGCTTGGGGAGAGGTGCGCCCGAACGGCGCCCAGTCTCTCCTGTCACTCGACCTGCGCGTGCGCGAACGACCGAGCTACGTGCTCGCGGGCGACGTCCACCACTACGAGCGCTCTCACGAGGGTCCGAGCGTGCACGTGGTCGCGGGCGGCGGCGGCGCCTTCTTGCAGGGCTCACGCATCGCAGCGGGCGGGGCCTATGAGCGAACCCGTGAGTTCCCCGGCCCGAAGGCGTCCGCGGCGATGCTCTGGGGTTTGCCCTGGCACGTCGCTTCCGGCGGCGCAGGGTGGCTGGTGTGGGGTTACTTGGGCGTGCTCCAAGCGATCGAGCTCTACGTCCACCTACGCCACGGCGCCGATCTCTCCACGCCGCTCGCGATCGTGCACTCGCTGATCGTCGCCTTCGCAACGGCGCTCCTCGTGGGTTGGAGACGCCACCGCAAGCACAGGATCTTGCCGTTCGCCGTGGCGCTCGGACTCTTCATTGGAGTGTTCCCACTCGCGATCGCGATCACCACGGACAGGCTCGGCCTCGAGCTGCGTGCGGGCTCGCTCGTGGCGGTGTTCGCTGCGTGGCTCCTCTCCACGCTCGCGAGCGGCGCGGCCTTCGGGGCGATGTTGGCGCTGATCGCTCGTCTCGGTCTCAATCACGCGCAGCCTTTCGCCGCGCTCGGGCTGCCGTGCTTCAAACACTTCGTTCGCTTGCGCATACGCGAGGGCGAGTCCGCTCCCGTCATTGATACCTTCGTCATCGGCGTCGTGGACCCGCTCGGAGGGAGCCCGCCGGTGCTCGTGGACTCTTTTCAATGGAAACCATGAGCCGCCGAACGGCGGGCCTGCTGCTCGCGCTCGCAGCGACCACTTGCGGCGGTCGCTCACCTGTCGCTGCGGGCTCGAGCGTACCCTGCCTCTACGCGTATTCTGTCGACACGACGCGGCTTCCGTTGCTCCACATCCAGGCGACGTTCGACCCCGGCGGGAGCGCAGACCTCGTGATCGCGACCGATCTGGGCGGCACGCAGCGCACCGCGTTGGCAATCCGGCAATCCTGCAGCTCGACGCCATCGGAAGGATCGGCGGCGTAGTTGCCGTGGGCGAAGCCGAATTTTAGCAGCGTGGTGTAAAGCAGGATGCCGGCGAAATCCCCGGTGAATGGCCGGCCGGTGCGGTTGGCGCCACGCACCCCGGGGGCCATGCCGACTACGAGAAGGCGTGCATCGGCCGGCCCGAAACTTGGCACCGGCCCATT